>Ga0247833_1001849_pt1 | contig 32865 bp, 46 predicted proteins | sample LaCruzMarch2015__7_FD_187117 | JGI IMG/M metagenome (GOLD analysis project Ga0247833, IMG submission 187117) | Freshwater microbial communities from meromictic Lake La Cruz, Castile-La Mancha, Spain - LaCruzMarch2015_8m | ecosystem: Environmental > Aquatic > Freshwater > Lake | place: Spain... | reverse complement strand
ACTTGCCACTGTTGGTGTTGAGTGTGGTATAAGTTGATTCATACTTGCCACTATTGGTATTCAACGAGGTGTAGGTGCTGTTCCATTGATCGCTATTCCCTTCGATTGTACTGATGGTTCCAACCACAGTTAAAGCATTAGCTATGCTATCTGTGCCAATACCCATAGCACCAGATAAGAAAAAACCATTTGTTGGTCGTATTGCAAATTGATCTGTTCTAGTGGATGTGAATTGTGCAGACACGCCATTTTGATTTGTACCTTGCCATACCCAAGATCTACTGTGATCTGCTAATGCCAATCTACCACTTGCATAGCTGGTCACTTTAGTTGCCGAAGTGAATTGACCAGTGGCAGTGCTTCTCGTGCCAGATGCCAATGTGTCACCTCCACCTGCATAACTGGATTCTCCAGAAGCTATATTGTTTTCCCCTTGTGCATGACTGTAATTATTTGAAGCTAGATTGCCAGCACCTTGTGCATGACTTGCATAACCTGCAGCCGTATTGTTGATGCCTTCTGCGTAGCTATAATTACCAAAAGCTGTTGTGTTGTATCCTGTGGCAAAACTATAAAGACCTGTGGCCGATCCTGCTCCAAAAGAAGTTCTGCTATTATTACCCGAGAGGGTATCGGATGTAATCAGCAATCTTGAAACGGCATTTGTTTCAAGTGATAGATTATAAGCATCGTTGGTACCAATAGAAATGTCGGATCCTTTGGTATTGCCCCCATCCAAAATATAATTTGCACTGTTGGTGTTGAGTGTGGTATAAGTTGATTCATACTTGCCACTGTTGGAATTTACAGTGCTATATGTGCTGTTCCAGTTGGCACTGCTTTGATTTAAAATTGTGTAAAGATCATTAGCACTATTGCTTTCAATGAAAGTTATAAAATCTGCAACTGTCAGCTTTATTTCTTGTCGAGAACCATCCAAATTGGTTGTAAAACCAACCAAATGATCAGAAGCAGAAAGACTGGTTCCGGTTTTGTTTACAAAATCACCAAAATTTACAATTAAACCCATTTGTAATATTTACAAAAAATGAACAAAATATTAAAGACCGAATTTTTTATATAAATCTTTTTCCCGATTTTCCTGTTGTAAAACGTCTTTTTGAATGCCAAGAAGCTCATGCATTTTTAGCATTTCTTCGGTATTTAAAACTGTTTGATCTTCTCCATAAGTGCCTCCTTCAGGAGTAATATACATCTTGGCAAGAGCTATGCGTTCCTGGGGATTGCCATGCAAGTCTATAATAGCTGGCATATCGTCTTTTGGAAAGAAAGCGTGACAACCATCTTTGGTATATCTTGTATAAATCTCTTTAAATATATTATCTATTTCTTCCAAATATTTAAAATCTTTTTTTGTATCATCTTCACGCAAAACAATTTTATTCATGGCACTTGTTGTTATTATAAAAATAATATCCAAATTCTTCATGCTTTCTTTAACTGTTCCTATTGTACGTTCCATCATGATGGCATCGCATCCTTTATTACCTTTGTCATATGCCCACATGCTGTAAACCAGATTATCCAAGGGACACCGATCATGAATCACATTGTCTGTTCTTTGATATCCTTCCACCTGTTTTACCAATGCATCCAAGTACTTTAACTGGGACTTTCCATTAGTTTTTTGACTATGCGTGTCTTCTTCAATTAAATTCCTATATGTTTTTTCTGAAGTTTTATAGGATGGCCAATTTTTTAAAAAATCATTAACAAATGTGGTTTTGCCCATTCTTCCAGATCCGCTTACAGCTACTCGCATAAGATTATTTTATCTTATGAATTGGAAATTCAATATGTTTATTTTGATTTAATTGAAGCTATTACTTTTACAATAAACTTCAAAAGCTTGCTTCTTGTAATATCTTCTTCGGTAAAGTGAAAAGCATGTATTCCATTTTTATTGCTTTCTTCTGTATCAAAAGCCCTCATAATTTTTTCAAAACCTGATTTTTGAATATCTGATTGAAGACTGTCACCAATAATGAATAATTTACAATTTTTACCAAAACGTGTCAAAATGGTTACCAATTCACTATGTTCAAGATTTTGAGCTTCGTCCACAATAACCACATTGTTTGTGAATGTGGCTCCTCGAAGAAAATTAACAGGTATGCTTTTTAGATAATCGCTTTCAAAAAGCATTTCTGTAATTTGTTTCCCAACAAGTTCATCGCATTTTTCAATCAAAGGAATGCTCCATGGTTTGAATTTTTCATCCACTTCTCCTGGTAAACTTCCAAGTTTTCTTGTGGCAGATTCTACAATGCTTCTTATATAAACAATTTCATCAATCTTTTTATCCCGTAACATGCTTAGGGCAACAAAAACTGCCAGATAAGTTTTGCTGGAACCAGCAGGTCCGTCACAAAAAAGTATCTGTGAATCGTCTTCTGTTGCCTTTTCAACAAAAGCTTTATGGTGTTCGTTTAAATGAAATTTTTGATCTATTCTAAAATTTAAGAATATATCATTTTTTATTATACCATCTTCATCACGAGCCAATTTAGCAGGCTTTTTTGCCTGTCTGTTCTTTTTTGACATCTACTATTATTTATCAATTTTTTGATTTAATTGTAACAATTCTTTTATAGCATCTTCAAAATTAACTGTTTGCAATGCAGTTTTGGGTATTTCTGGTTTTGGTGGTTCAAGATTGTGAACAATATTTTGCAATTTATGCATAACATCATTTTCAAACTTTTTTTTATCTAGATCGTGAATTCGATCTATATGCATGGATTATTTTCCCCAGCTTGTTCCTGCAAAAGGATTGCTGAATCCACTTGTAACAGAATTTCCTACACGTGCAGGACGAGAACTTTCAGGAGATGCAATATTTTTTGCAAGATCATGATTTTCTAATTTAACTGGATTTTCTTTTCCTGTTTCATTTAAAAGAACTTCATGTCCTGTAACTGTTTTATTTTCATTTGTCTGGTAAATGATTTCACTTCCTTCGTTACCAATAACTTTGAATATGCCAAGCTCCAAACCCAATGAGAAAAATTCTTTTAGTTTATCAACTGTAATTTTTGAGTTTTCTGTAAGAATATCTTTAATCTTTAAAATCATATAGTATTTTATTCAACTATAACTTTTTTCAATAGTCCGGTATATGTTTCTAGATTGTTATAATATTTTAAATATAATATATAAAATTATTATATAATATCTATATTATTATATATTACCTTTAATATTTTATAACAATCTAGTTTTTTCTAGATAATATCTAGATTATTTAGAATGGGTAAAAAAAAGTCAATTTATTTTTTAAATTCGTAATTCTCGGACAGTAATTTGTTTACAAAATCATCAAACTTAATGTTTTCTTTCATGGCTTCTTTAGTGGCTGTAGCATACATGACTTCTTTGGCACGTTTTCCATAACGTTTTTTCATGCCCTTTAATCCTTTTTTCATACCTTTAACAATCTTTTCACGTTTTGTTTTTTGAGCAGAAGTCATCTTTTTTTCATTAATTGTATTCATAGTTTTATTTACTAATTATGGTTTTAATTTAGGAATCTGTTTATTGAAATTGCTGTCAAAATAAACATTTTCACCTTTTACTTTAAACAAAACTCTTCCTTTTCCATGAGGTTCTGGAAACGTATCATAACCTTTATTTTGTGCTAATGTCTTGATGTTTTGTTGACTGGCAGCAACTTGTTTTTCATTTTTTTGTTTTTGACCGGTCTTTACTTGGATTGTACTTTTTGATGTATCTTCAACTACCCAACTTTTTGTTGTTTTATCATAAACAAGATTTCCACTGAAACTGTCTTTCATTTTTTTGCTATCATCATAAATGTAAAAATTGGCACCTGGACTATTCAAATCAAAATCAACCAAAACTGAATTTATTTTTTCATATTGTTTTATTGGAGGATTTGCTGTTACATTTTTCAATTGAATATAAGAGTCTTTTCCAGAAATTTTATCACCAGAAACTGTGCCTGTAATTGCATGTGTGACTCCATCTTTGTTGAAATCAATATTAAACTTTTGTCCAGATCTTGGACGATCCTTGTGAAAAATACTCGCTCTTTGTTTAAACTCAAAATCACCCTTTCCTTGAGGTCCTAGCTTTTTAAGAGTAGATCCTATTCTTGATCCAAGACCGAAAATACCTGTTAAACCTTTTGCTCCGGGTTGGCGTTCTTTTCCAAGCAAAACATCTTTTGCAATATCTGCTGTTTTGCCAACAGTCCTGCTAATAATTCCTTGTTCATTCAGGGATGATTCGTTATGAAAATTTCGATAAGCATTTTTTATATCATCATCATTTGCACCATTTTGTTTTGCTATAAGTTCAACTTCATCAAATGTTGGAGAATTTTGTATTTGTTCCAAGGCTTGTTCTGGTATCTTGTTCAAAAGCAAACGAATAAGATTCCGTTTAAATTCATTAAGATTATTTGAAAGAACATTTAATCCTTTGGCAAAAACAGCAGCTTGACGAACCTGATTGTTTGGATCCACAACAAGAATATTCAATACGCCTTCGTTTTCATTTAAAATGTAACCTTCATAACTGGTGTTACCATCAAAATCTTCAAGATTGCTGATGGCTGGATCCACCTTGAAACGCATCCGACGAAGTTTCAATTTCTCGGAAATTGTTTGCAAAATGCTATTTTCAAATTTCATAATAATATTTAGTAAATATTAATGTGCATATCATTATAAATGCACAGTTGGTCAATCCACCATCTAGTGTTAGTTGTTTTCGGACATTAACAATGGTTGCGCATGTATTTTGTCATCATAGTGTTCTGATTGAAACCGATTTTGAAAAAGATCCTTATTATAAATTTTTAAAGAAATTTGGTGCTATGGATTTTGTTGATGATATTTTAAATACAGGAGAAGAAACTGGATTGAGATTTGATACTGAACCAAGATTTGCACCTAGTCATGTTTTAGACAGGATAGACCACGACAATCTGGATCTTTGTTTGGAACTTATGGGATATCGACGTTAAGCCACATCTCGACCAACAGTATTGCCACCTCCAACCTGTGATGGAGGATTTTGCACATAGTTAAGTGCTGGTTTCTCACTAAACTGCCCTGCCTTTTCATCATAAGCAGGCAGAACATACTTTTTATTCACATCAATAACAATACCCAATTGAGACAGAAACTTTTTTCCAATAAGAACGGGTTGATCGTTTTGTGTTCGATCTCCTATGCTGAAAGGAACCATCTTGTGTAATACACCCCCAAAAACGATGTCCAATGCCACTAGGGGACGTTTTTCCTGCTCACCCGCCCCAATGTGTATGCTGACAGTATCCAACAAGGGTCTGGTCAATTCTATGTCGTTTACGCTTGTGAATTTTGCATATTTGTGTCCATTTTCTTCAATAATTTCACTGTTTACTCCACAAAGCACATTGTTGCTGTCATTGCCGCTGTCTATTTTGGCATCCACATTACCCAAACCATCAATGTAAACTTTTTCAATCAATCCTACTGTTTTTGGACAAAACTTTTCAAAAAAGAAACGAAATGGTTTGAAACTTTCTTTATTCAATTGTATTTCTGTTTTTTCCAATTTGTCTCCTTTTTTCCAGTGTTTGCCATCGTTGTTGGCTTTGTATTCAACTTTGTTTCCAACAACGTTTCCTTTTTTGCCTTTTATTTTACTAACTTTGGTGATAACACCTTTGCTTTTGTAGTGTTTGCATTCTGGATTGGTATTCTTGATCTTGTCACCTTTATGCACCTCATTTGGAGCCAGTTTGCAAATACCTTTTTTCATAAAGATATTTAACTATTTGGCAGATGCGCCTTTTTTCCAACTGATACGCTTGCTGCTTTTTTTATGACGTTTACGACTATTACACGCACTTTTTGTTGGACGACAAGCCGGATACCCTTTACGTTTTTCACCTTTTTGACGACCACAAGGCTTTCCGGTTTTGCAGTCTATCCATCCTTTGCCTTTGTTGTGACCAAACCAGTCTCGAAGAGATTCTTCTTTTATGATCTCAAGTATTCGATTATCAAACAAAGTGGTCATTTCTTTTTACTTTTATTACCCCAATTAGCCGCCCCTACTTTTCTGCAACGGGATAATGCACCACTGGCATAAGCACTGGGCCAAACCTTATAGCGACGTTTTACTTTTTGATAACAAGCATCTCGTTTAGCTTTTTTCTTGGTGGCTTCTTCAAGAAGCTGACTTACTAGATCGTTGAAGTTCATTTGTATTATTTATCATAAATAACTAAATAATTATTACCAATCTTTGTATGCTAAATTTTACAAAAGATCATTTACACAATTTAAGAAAGAAAAATAATTTAAAAGCAGCTAAAACTTCTAAAACATATACTGTGCAAGAACCAAATGGTAACGTAATTGTAACCAATAAATTAGTAGTATATTGTAAAACAAAAAAAATTGATTATGCTAATTTAAGAAAAACTGAAACAGGTAAATCTAAGCAAGCGTATGGATACCGTATACTAGAGGTAAAAGAGCCGATACAAAAGGAAAAATCCAGTTTTTACAACTAAAGTATTTGGCTGTACCGGGTTTTGCAGTGGAACATTTATGACGTGCCCGAAATGAACGACGTTTTTTAGGATTAGACTTTTTAATTCTTAGTTTAGGATCTCCATAATGAACTCGTTTTAATTTTCCATCAACTTTGGCACAGCGCATATATTTTTTATCACTGCGTGTGGATTGTGTTTGACCAGTAACCTTGGTACAACGAGCACCTTTCTTTTCCATAATTACACCTTCTTTAACTTCCTCGTTGTCTTCGTTTCCACCATAGTAACCATAATCTTCATCTGTTCCAAAACCTGCACTGGCAAGAGCTTCAGCATCATCGCTCATGTCATGGCTACCTTGATCACCATCATCACTCATGTCATGGCTACCTTGATCACCATCATCACTACGATCATCGTTATGATATTCGGCGTAATGTTGTTTCAGATAATCTTTAACAGCAGAAACATAATCTTTTGCTAAAGTAACCTTGCTTTGAACCCATCCTTCAAATTGATCATTGGGTTGAATCATGGGAAGCAATTCATCAATTTCATCTCGAATTGTGCGCAATTGATATTCTATCATACGTCCTTCATCATCACCTTCTGGAACATGTGCTTCGTTTAAATTGTTCATTAATCTGTTATAAGAATTTGCAAAACTAGTTTCTTCTTTCATGCTTTCTGGATCGCTTTCAATATCATATGGTTCATCTTCAAATTGATTGTTCTTATTGTCAGAACTAACATTTTTTCTAATAAATTGTATTACTTCTGCATCTGATCTAAATTGGTAAGGAAATAGCTCTCTTGTTCGAAGTATTAGCGGAGTTAAATCAGGTTGAGCATCTATTATTTTTGCTTTTTCCTGGTTATTTTTTTCTAAATTTTTTATTGATTCTTTTGCTTTATCCAAGTAAGTTTTGGAACTCATAGATAAAGTTGTGTTTGATTCTTCGCCTTCATTTGGAGCATATTTGTAATCTTCTGAAATAGAGTCCAGGGTTCTTTTTATAACATTCGGTTTGAATACTGAAAGCAATTGATTGTAATTTTCAAAAATATATGCAAGAGAGGGCTTTTTCTTGTGTTCTTTGACTATATCTTTTAAGATAATATTCAGATCATTTTCATCCATATCATATTCTACATTAATGTTTTTCATATGTTTGTGTTTTTTTGCTCCACATAGTTATTTATATATTCTATAAGAATTTTTGCAGTGTCTTTGATAACATTAAAATTGTTGGTTATATGATCTGGGTCAATTTGCCAAAGAGCCAAATATTTTTCGGTGTGAGGGGCAGGAATATCATATTCACTCAAAACAAAATTAGCTACACCTTCTGCCTGAAGTTCTCGTATTTTTCTTTCAGGAACTTTATCTCGATCTTTTTGATGCAGTATTTCATGCGCAACTTCATGAACTAATGTGCTAAGACTTTCACTAACAAGTTCAATTGTTCCACCTTTACTAACACCTCGAGCACCGCCCAACGCATCTTCGCTTTTTATATCCACAACAATATTATTGTCTTTGGCATATTGTTTTACCGCTTCGAATATGGTTCTCATGCGATCATCCAAAGGAGCATCATCGAACCATTGTATTTCTTCTGGTATTTCCTTTTCTCTTCCAGGAATAGGTTCAGTTTGAGAAATATCAAATACAGGAACCAAACGAAAACGCATGATTTTTGAAGATTCACCAGTAGTTGGGTCTACTCCTACTGTTACATCTGCGTCTTTTTGTTTCACCATAATTGGTGCATAAATCCGAATGGATTTTTCTCCTGGTTTAATTTTCCGACCAAACTGACGAAACCACATATTCTTTCCGCCTACCCTAGACGCATTTCTTCTTTGAAGAAAGATAAGAATTTGATTGTTGAAAGAATAGTTCCTAAAACGTTTTTGAAATTGAACATATTCTTGATATTCTTTGCTATTTTTAACATTTAGAACACCGCTTTTTAAAAGTTCCACAAATTTTTTGAATCGATCCTCCAAATTTTCACCACCAAATTCAGAAACGGTTGTGTCGGAAGATTCATCTTTATTAAATTCATTCAATTTAGTAATTGTATTTTTTACAAAATCATTAGATTGAGTGTCGTCTAAAGGAGATGTTTCCCAACGACGCTCCAATGCATTCCATTTAAATCCTAAAGTTTTGATAAAGTCTTTATTTTTATAAGTATCATTACCTGCTTCTTTAGGATTCTCAAGATCGCTACTTGCTATAAAAATAGTTTTTCCTTCAGGACCCGGTCTTTTTTTCAAAACTAGTTTTTCGTTTAAAATACTTTTTATATTTTTAAAAGATATCATGATTTACTAAGTATTTAGATGGGAATGAGCAGCGATCTTAAGAAATTAGGTGATCTTTATTGTGAGAATTTAGGTCTTGGACCTCAAGCCAACAGCACACTGAATCCGGCTGCCAGTATGCCAACTGTGGTTAAAAACGATCCAGAGAAGGTTTTAAACGAGTTTTTGACCTTTTTAAAGGGTCTACAAGGTCCAGATATTCGTAAAAAAGTAGTTTTGCGTGTTTTGGAAACTATTCTTTAAGACGATAAAAATTGATATAACATATTTGTCCATTTTGATGGACCATATTACCTTTAAAAATTTCTATTTTTTTGTTTTTATTCAAAATAGATAAAGCACGTCGAGCCGAGTCTTGATTAACTTTTAAATCTCTACAAAGCTGAGTGATTGTTTTCCAGTTTTTACCTTCAGGAAGTTTTTGACGACTTTTAACATAATCATGATAGATATTTTTCCAATTTTTTTTAATTGGTTTATAAAAAATTTTACTGGTGATAGCCTTGCTACATGTTAGGGATGTGCCTACATTTTTTTTAATTTTTTTTGTTTTTTCGCACCATCTTAAAAATTTAATAGAATTTTCTCCACTACATTTAATAATGTCCATAATTTCCAATCTGGTTTTCCAATTACCAGTTGGTCTTAACTCTTTTTTCTTTATTATAGCTTCTAATTGTTCAATCCATTTGGACATAATTTATACCATATTTTACGGATTAGAAATTTTCTTTTGCTATCATATTTGTATCCATCGAAAATTTCGATCTGTTTATTCAATTTGTTTTCTCTAATAAGTCTTAGAATTTTTTGTCTGCCCAAACCTGTTTTTTCTATCAATTCACCAACCGTAAACCAATTTTTACCAATAGGAATTCTTTGTCTTTTTATTTTATAAATATTATTTACAAAAAAGTTTTTCCAAGTATCGTTTTTCAAACGATACCATACAGCTTTTTGGATATATCCGTTTTTAGATCTTATATTACCAGTAAATATTTCACATTCTTTTTTGTGAATCAATTCTGTGATTACACCACGAACCATGTGTACTGATTTATTCGAAGCATTTTGAATTTCGTATATAGTTAACCACCCAGGTCCTTTGGGACGCTTTTCATCTTTTCTCATTTCTTGAAAAAGAAATTTTGCCCAATCATCTCTTTCAAGATTTTTTATTCTAAATTTTTTAGTGTTCATCTACCCATGATAATAGGCACAAAACAATTGTCAACTATATACTTTTATATTTGTAGGTATTATATATTTTCGATTACGCTCTTTTGCTTGATAAACTTCGTGAGATCCGTCGCTGTGAATAAGACCAAAAGCCCAACCATGCTGCCATCTCAAGCGGCGCATTTGATTTCTATTGTAGCTAGGATTTAAACTGCTAAGACATCCAATATTCCAGCATTCTCGAACATCAATACTCACACTTCGGAAATAATCGATTGCGTGTGTGTGTCCAAATAAAACATTTCCGTATGTGTCTGCATGTTGTTTGGAACCATGCATATTGTGACCATAACCATGAACAAATGAAAGGGATCCACATCTGTACACACCTTGTTTTGAATCGTAGGGAAACATTTGTACTCTATGTTTTTTAACAAGTTCTCCTATTTCATCTGTTCCTTGTGCTGCATAATCTCGCTTCAAGCCACTTGCTGCGTTGCTTAAAAGATCATAAATTCTTTCATCGTGGTTTCCTCGTAAAAACACACGTTCTTGACCAAATGAAAAAAACTTTTTAAAAAAATCTTTACCAGCATCCCAATCTTCTGACATGCTTTGACTTTGCTCGTAGTCCGCACTTGCATTTTTTCGAATGGCACGAAAATCCCAAACGTCACCGATACAAACCGTGAGATCTGGTTTATAATCTCGCATAAAATTAAATAAACATTTTAATGCAACTGGGTTCGACTCGTCTCCGTGCACATCACCGGCTGCAACAAACTTAATAGGTTTGGCCATATATTTATATTACATGTAAAAGCGTAATTTCAAGCAGTAGTCTCAGGAATATATTTATTAAGTATAGGTAAAATTTTATTTTCTAAATTATTGAATGCATTATTTGCATCAATTGTTAAATTAATCAAATCTGCTTTTTCACGATCATCTAATTTATCGATCAAAAGAGCTTTGCGAATCAGATCAACCAGATACTGAACACCTTGGGTATTTAAATTAGGTGTTTCTTCAGTTGGTTCTTCAGTTGATTGTTCTGGTGGTGTTTCTGCTTCTGGTACATCTTCTATGGAATCTAAATCTGCAGGCGGCGCTTCATTTAGAAGAGAATATTTCTTTTTTAAAATATTATTAAATTTCATTAAATTTTACTTAAAGTTTGATTAATTTTATTTAATTTTCCAACGAAAGCTTTTACAGTTCCTTTTACAGCAGTATCCACAACTTTTTTGTCTTGATTACTCATCAATTTTTTTACAACACTCAAATCATCGTCGTTCATTGATGCGTTACTTTCTTGAGAGTTTTCTTCATCTTCACCTTCTGATTTTTCAGATTGTTTTGATATTTTTCCAGAAGGATCAATTTTCATTTTTCCTTTCTTTCCATCTATATCATAGCTGATAATTGCATTCATTTTTTCAATACCATCGTAATTTGCGTTTCCAGAAGAAGTCATTTGATTTACAACATTTTTTTGTAAATCGTTTAATTCATATTCTTTAATATCTAATTTTAGATATTCTTGTTCTAAAAGGTTTTGAAATCGAGACATATAAGATTATTTACTCTAATTTCATAGTATAATTGCGTTTTAAGACAGAATTAGATAGATTATACTGTTTAAGAATTTTTTGTATGTCTTTCATGCTGAAATTTTTACTACTTTGTGCCAATATGGAATTTATAATTTTGGAAGCAATTTTTTTATAAAACAACTTGTCGGAAAATATCAATTTACCAAAATCTTCAAACGTTCCTTCATATTCTATAAGAGTATAATTAAGATATTTTTCAAATTTTTTAAGAATATTAAAACATATTTTATATATTTCAACATCTTCAAAGTATTCTGTGAGTTCTAAATCTTCATTCATTTTTTCAGACAATATGAAAGCAATATCCTCTTTCTGACGTTTGATTACAAAATTGGAAAGAAGTAGATTGGCCAGATGATAAACAAGTATATTTTTTGCATCCTTGTTTTTATTCAAAGGCTTTTCCAATAATTTTAAATTGTGACATGAATCCAAAATCCTTTTTTCAATACGATTTGAAAAAGCATCCCAGAAATCAATAAAAACAATATTATCCTTCTTTTTCATTTTGGAACCAGTATTCCCGGGGTTTTCCAAGTCTGCAGTTAAGTATTCCATTGTAGTATTGCTTATTTTTTATCACTTCGTTTTCAATTTGCAACTTTATCTCTTCATATCCAAGCTCCCATTTGCTTTTGCAAAACCTTAAAATTTCAAAAGTAAAATTTTCTTTACCATATTTTTCTATATCTTCATTTAATTCCCTGCAACTTCCAGTGTAAGTTTTCCAATCACTTTCAGAATATGATACTTTCCTATTTTTACGGCTTTTTAATCTTCTGCTTTTTTTAAATTGCAACTGTTTCTTTCCAATATATTTTCTATTATTTTTTATATTGGTGATCAAATAAATGAACCCAAAACTCTCAGGTTCAAATTTTTCACAAATCCAGTGACCATGATCACTCATGAATTACATTCCCCGTCTTTGTATCAAAATATTTCTTTTTTTCTTTTTCTTTTTACCTTTTTTTGAAATTTCAGTTGCTCCAAATGCAAAAGGAATTCTGGCATCTCCTGGTGCATATCTGTCTCCACTGGAAATAGTTCCAGGAGGATTAAAAATTCCTCCTATGCTTGGACCTGATCCAAACACACCACCTGTTCCGGAGACATTATCTTCGGACAGCATTTTAACAAAAATATTTGAAAAAAGACCCATATAAACTATTTATGAATAATGGATCCTGAAAAACTATTAGAAGAAATAAAACAATTTTTACAATTTGATGAATTGAATTTGAAAGAAAAACAATTAATGCTTCCCAGCATTAAACATCGTTATGCCACCATTTTCATACACACCAAAATGCAACTTGGCAATTTGTATACAGAACGCAAACGAACAATTCGAACTATTGTGGATGAAATCAACAAAGAATCTGCTATCAGATTGTCTGTTCCTGCCGCAGAAAAACTGGCATCAGATCATGAAACCATAGTTGACATAGATTCTAAAATTAGAAATTGTGAAGTGATTCTTGAGATTTGTGAAAAATCTGAAAAAATTTTAAGTTCTGCAAGCTATGACATTAAAAACTTGGTGGAACTAATCAAACTCGAAACAAATTGAATACCATATTCTTGGAAAAATCCAAAAGATTTGGAATGATAGAATCTCCTCATATAAGGATGATTCGAAATCATTTTTCATGTGAAAATAAAAATGCAAGACATATGCGCCGAAAAGGATATTTTGTTGCGGATCGTTTTTATTCTATAACTCCTTCTGGCAGATTTGATATAGGTCTTTTCTTTCCCATTTACAAGTATATGAAAGAAGTTCTTGGCTTGGATGATATTTGTGTGGATAAAGAATTATTAAAAAAAACTAATCCAATTCAATCTGATATAGAAATTGAATATTTACATTATGAACCCCGGGACTATCAAAAAGAAATGTGTGAAAAGGCATTCAAATTTGGTCGAGGAATATTTGAAGTGGCAACAGGAGGTGGAAAAACTTATGGCATGGCTGTTATTTGTCATAATTTAATTAAAAACAAAATAGCAAAAAAAATATTGGTGATTGAACCGGATTTGGGACTTGTGGAACAGGTTTATGATGAATTTGAAAAAAGTGGAGTTAAGAATTATGTTAAAAAATATACAGGAGAACATGATTTTGATGGTGATTGTGAAATTGTTATTGCTAATATGGGTGTTCTTAATGCCAGAGGAACAGAGAAAATAGATGATTGTGATGCCATATTGATGGATGAAGCTCACAAATATAAAAGAGGAAACAAAATAAATAAAATTTTAGACAAAATGGACGCATCTATTCGTTTTGGATTTACCGGAACCCTACCAGATGAAAAGGAAAATGTACTTTGTATTGAAGGAAAAATCGGCCCAGTAATTTACAAAAAAACATCTGTTGATTTGAAAGAATATTTGTCTTCAGCAATCTGTAATGTGATTGAATTAAACTATGAAAATGAACCAGAATGGCTTCCTCCAGACGATTTGAAGCGTTATCGGCAAGAATATCAATTTCTTGTTGAAAACAATTCTAGAAATAAAATAATAAGCACACTAAGTTGTAATTTACAAAATAACACTCTGGTTCTTATTGATAGAATTCAACATGGATTAGAATTGGAAAACATTTTAGAAAGAACATGTGAGAACAAAAAAGTATTTTTTATACGAGGAAACGTAGATGTTGAATCCAGAAATGAAATCAGAAAGCTTATGGAATCAAAAAATGATGTCATATGCATTGCTATAAGCAGTATTTTTGCAACTGGAGTAGATATTCGAAATTTGCATAATATTATTTTAGCAAACGCAGGAAAAGCTAAAATTCGTCTATTGCAAAGCATCGGTCGTGGGTTAAGATTACATCCCAACAAACAAAAACTAATGCTTATAGATTTAGCCGATCAATTATATTACGGAAAAAAACATTTTGATAAACGAATGGAAATTTATAACAAAGAAGAAATAGAAACAAAAATAACAAAATATAAAATTATATGAAAAAAAAACGAGGACGTAAACCAAAAAATCAAAACTCATCAGACGAAATTCTTGATGAAAACAAAGAAGAAATTAAGAAAAAAGCAGCCAAAGTAAAAAAAGAAAAAATTCATTATGTAAATGCCAAAGATTTTGAGGACGGCATAAGAACTTTTTATGGATCAGGAACACTGACACAATATCTTGGAGAAAGTGTGAGCAAGATAGCAAATGGATTAAGCTATGCACCAAATTTCATAAATTATAGCTATCGTGATGAAATGGTAGGAGACGCCATAGTTAAAATGATGACCGCATTAAAACATAAGAAATTCAATCTTGATTCTGGTTATAGTCCATTTAGTTATTTCACAACGATTGCATTTCATGCGTTCATCAACCGAATCAAGAAAGAGAAAAAACATCATGAAACTCTGGAACAATATAAAGAAAAAGTTTATACTGATAAAATGAATGAAGGAATGATTTCAACAGGAACTCGGGTTTATATTGATCAAGACAATTACAATTCTAACGATTGAAAACTCTTGGAAAAAAAGCACTTCTTTTTGCGGATCTGCACTTAGGAGTACATCAAAATAGTATACGCTGGCATCAACTTGCTCTGGAATGGGCAAGTTGGGCTAAAGAGATAGCAGTAAAACAAGGTATTGAATCAATTATATGTCTTGGTGATTATTTTCATGATCGGGATCAAATTGATGTATCAACATTGGATATAGCTCGAAAGATTTTAAATATTTTTTCAGATTTTAAAGTTTATCTGATAACGGGGAATCACGATCTTTATTATAAAGAAAAAAATGATGTAACCTCTCTTCATGTTTTTCAGGATTATCCTTATGTAAATGTTGTGAATAATACACAGTCATTCAGATATGGTGAAAAAATAATTAATATGGTTCCATGGACAGATTTTAATGAACCTAAAAATTTTGAAGCTGATATTGTTTTAACACATGCAGAATTTAAAAACTTCCGAATGAACAACAGTAAATTCTGTGAAGAAGGCGTTGATTTGGAAAAATATAAAAATACTGAACGCATTATTTTGGCAGGTCATTTTCACATCAGTGACATCAAAACACATCACAATCTAAAGGTCGGATATCTTGGAAATCCTTTTCAACAAAGTTTTGCAGACATAAACAACAACAAATATGTTTATATTATAAATTTTGAAGACATGAAAATGCAAAGTTTCGAAAATGAGTTCTCACCCAGACATGAAATAATCAGATATTCAAAAAAAGAAGAACCAAAACACCAGAATTCAATTGTGAGATTAATATTTGACGTTTCAGATAATACTGAAAAATACACATCATTTTCGAGCCATATTCAAGAAAATTACAAACCATATTCACTTATAACTCAGACTGATTTTGAACTTAAATCGGAAGAAAATGAAAAACCAACAAATATATCATTCGATCAGATGCTAGAAGAATTTATTAACGGTATGGATATTCAAAACAAAAAAGAAACAACAGAGTATTGTAGTAATCTTTATAAAAGGTGTGTTTGATGCAAACAATTAATTTTAAAAAAATTTACATAAAAAATTTTCTTTCTGTTGGCGAAAAACCAATAATAGTTAATTTTGAAAAAGGATTGTGTTTAATTACAGGAGAAAATCTGGATAAACCTGAAAGATCCAATGGTGTTGGAAAAAGCACCATAGCAGATGCTATTCATTTTAGTTTATTTGGTGAAACCATACGAGAAGTTAAAAAAGATCTGATTCCAAATTATTATACAAATGGAAAAACTGTTGTTCAAATAACATTTGACATCGGTAATGATAGTTATGAACTTAATCGAACAGTAAATCCCACCACAGTTAAATTAGTAAAAAATTCAGTGGATGAAACCAAAGATACAATAGCTAATACAAATGAAACCATAGAAAACCTTATTAGATGTAATAGTAAAATATTTAATAATTGCATAAGCCTGGGTATCAATAGCAGCAATTGTTTTATGAACATGAAAAAATCTGAAAAACGCCAATATATAGAATCTATTTTAGATTTGGATATTTTTTCTAAGATGACGGATATTTGCAAATCGGAACTTTCCGAAGACCGTAAAATACGGGAAGGATTGTCTGCAAAAAAAGAAACATATCAGTCTATATTAGATGATTATGAGAATCAAAAAAAAGAATTTGAAACAAAGAAACAAAAAAATATAATTGAATTAGAACAAAAAATAAATGCTTTAAAAAATAAAATTCAGATTTTAAACGATGAAATTGATAATTTAGTCATAACCAAAGATAATGATTTGTCTGAAAGCATCAATCAAGCAAAAAATGCATTAAAAATTATAGAAGAAAAAATAAGTGAAACTGAAAAAATTATTGCTTCCAAACAATCAGAAATTCGCTCGATTCAAAAAATTTTGAATGAAATCGGAGATAATTCCGAAACATGTCCTTCTTGTTTAAGAAGTATTGATGAATCCTGTAAACAACATGTTGAAAATCGTAAACAAGAAATGCTGAATGATATTTTAATTTGCGAAGACTTTATAAAAGAAAAACATGATAAAAAGAAAAAAATTGTTTCTAAGAGATCAGAAGCAGAAAATATAATTGATAATTTGCAAAATAGAGAAAAAGAAAATGAAAAACAAAAAAGCAAAAAAGAACAAAATCAAAAATTGATAGAACAAATAAACTCTGCAATATTGGATATTGAACAACAAATAGAAAAAGAAAGAAACAGAACAGAGAATTTTGATAAAAATATTCAAGAAAATGAAAAAAAGAAAGTTGAATTGGAAAAAAAGATATCTGAATTGGATCAAAGAATTTATGTTTTAAATAATAGTAAATTTATTCTAAGTGATGAAGGTTTGAAGAGTGTATTTATTTCTAAAATAATAAATCTTTTAAATACAAAAATAAACCATTATTTGAACAAATTAGATTCCAATTCTCGTATAACATTTGATAGTTATTTTGAGGATAGTCTTACTGATTCTGTTGGAAAAATAGCAAGTTATGCAAATCTTTCAGGTGCAGAAAAGAAGGCTGTGGATCTGGCATGTATGTTTTCTTTCATGGAAATGAGGGAACTGCAGAACTTCCCGATATTTAATTTTGTATTATTTGATGAAATTTTCGACAGCAGCTTTGACAAGAAGAGTGTTCAATTAATAACAGATATTTGCGAAGAAATATCCTCAAACAAATCTGTTTTCATCATAAGTCACCGAAAAGATGCAATATATTCAAATAATTATAAAACAATAAGTTTACAAAAGAAAAATGGCGTAACAAACATGCTTGAAAATTAAACATTCAATATAATTATATTATATTATATTTTATGTTTATTCAAAACAGCAATCCCTATACTTCTAATCCACTTCTAGATAATGTAAACATTCATACTAATAAAGTTGCACCAAGACAACCCCTAGCTGCAACACCGGCACAACCTGAAAATATGCCGGACCGTGGAATCAATTATCTGGCAGATTATAGCGGTTGCGGTCATTGGCGTTTGATATGGCCAGAAATGATTCTTAATGCCCACAATAAAATGACAATGCACAGTACAACTGTCATGTGCTTGGATCCTCGTTATTATGTTCATACCAAAGCAGTTCGTGTGCAACGCCAAGCCACAGAACATCAACTTAAATTTGTACATTTTTTAAAAGAAGTTGGAAAGCAAATAGGGTTTCGTATCATTTATGAGATTGATGATTTGGTTTTTCACGAAGATATTCCCGACTACAACAAGTTTAAAACAGCATTCGTAGATCCAAATATACGAAAACAAGCCCAAGATATCATGAATAATTGTGATGAAATCACTGTGACATGTGATTTTATGAAAAAATATTATTCAGAAAAGACTGGACACAAGAATATAACTGTAATTCCAAATTATCCTCCAAAGTTTTGGATGGGCAACTTCTTTAATCTTAAACGTATCAGCGAAAATTACGATCAATCTGAAAAGAAACCAAGAATTCTTTATGCAGGAAGCGGTGCACATTTTGATGTGGATAATCGAGTCAACCAAAATGATGATTTTGCACATGTATTACAGGCTATTGTTGAAACTCGAGACAAATATCAGTGGGTATTTTTAGGTGCTTTTCCATTACCTCTTCGTCCGTTTATTGAGCAGGGCATTTTTGAATATCATCAATGGTGTGAACTGTATAATTATCCTTCTAAAATTCATGATTTAAGAGTTAATATGATGGTGGCACCTCTTCAAAACAATAATTTTAATAAAAGTAAAAGCGATTTGAAATTTATAGAAGCTTGTTGCTATGGATTGCCAATTGCTTGTCAAAATCTTTGCACTTATGAAGAAGCACCTTTCAAATTTGATACTGGGGATGAAATGATTAAAATAATTAATGATGTTATTGGTAAAAAAAGCAAGTATATGACTCATTGTGAACGAGCTAGGAAAGTTGCTGATGGTCGCTGGCTTGAAAATGAAGATAATATTAACAAATATGTGGAATTGTACAAATATCCATATGGCGATCCAAGAAGGGTATTGATAAACAAGCAGAATGGTTTAGTCTAAAACGCGTGTACCGTCACGCTACATACGATCCTTTAAACAAAGCCATCCGACTTGCCACTTGGTCGGAAACCGGTCAGAGAATAACTGTAAGCAGATCATATAATCCATATTTGTATGTGGAAACAAATGGTCATCACGATGAAGTATCTCTTTACAATACAAAATTAAAGAAAAAAATATTCAATTCATCAAAAGAACGAAGAAATTATGCTGAACGTGATCAAAATACCAGAATATTTCATAATTTTACGTGTTCACAACAATTTTTGATTGATGAATTTTCAACACAAATAGATAATCCAGATTTTGTAAAACATCCTTTAAAAATATTTTATTTGGATATTGAAACTTACAGTCCAAATGAATTTCCTGAGCCATCTTTAGCCAAAGCTCCAGTTAACATGATCACCATTTATGATAATTTATCAGATAAATTTCATAGTTTTGGTCTGGGTGTATATGAATCACACGATAATGTGATTTACCACTATTGCAAGACCGAGGTTATTCTTTTACAAAGATTTTTAGAGTTTTTTCAACAAGACTACCCTGATATTGTTACGACATGGAACGGTGAAATATTCGATATCCCTTATCTTGTACACCGCATCAATCGAATTTTGGGTGAAGATGAATCCAAGAAATTAAGTCCTTACCGAAACATCATAGCCAAAGAAATATTTACCAAATTCGGAAAACAAGCTGAAAAATTCTACATCGAAGGTATAGCCAATTTAGATTATATGAATGTTTACAAGAAGTTTTGTCCTTCCCAACGAGAAAGTTACTCTTTGGGATCAATAGGATCTTTGGAATTGGGAGAATCTAAAATAGAATACGAGGAAAGCAATTTGTCTTCTCTGGCAGACAAGAATTGGAAGCAATTTGTTGAATACAATATTCAGGACGTTAAACTTTTGATTAAATTAGAGGAAAAGCTTCATTATTTGAATATTTTACGCTCTCTTTCACATGTAGGTTTAACAAATCTGGAAACTGCCATGAGCACAATCAGTATTGTTGCTGGTGCTGTCGCTATTCAAGCCAAGAAAAATAACAAAATTATTCCCACTTTTCCACATAAAGAAGATGATGGTGTGACAATTGAAGGTGCTTTTGTCAGTGAACCGCAAAGAGGATTTCATGATGCAATCATAAGTTTTGATGCCAATTCACTATATCCAAATCTTATCCGCACATGCAATATGAGTCCTGAAACAAAAATAGGAAATGTAATAGAAGAGGATGGAAAATTTACATTGAATCATTTGTCTGGAAAAAAATATGAATTAACCAAAGAAAAGTTTAAATTATTTGTGGAAAAGGAAAAATTAGCAATTACAAAGATTGGAACTTTGTTTAGCCAAAAAGAAATAGGTCTTGTTCCTCAAATTGTTGCCGAAAACTATAAAAAACGTGTAGATATTAAAAAGCAACTGAATAAACTTAAAAGAGAATTGCTTAATATCGAAAAAGATTCAAAGGATTGGAAAGAAAAAAAGAAACTGGAATCTATTTTAAATAATAAACAGTATGCATTGAAGATTTTGATGAATAGTATTTATGGTGCATTTGCAAATAATTTCTTCTTTCTACGTGACCGGGATATTGCCCGAAGCATTACCATGACAGGTCAGAGTGTTATTAAAAAAGCCAATGACTTTATTGAAGAATTTTTTATAAAACAAGGCATAAATGAAGAAGATTTAAAGACAAAACCTCCCACCATTTATAATGATACCGATTCTGTTTATTTGGGAATTCAAAGACTTATAGAAAAAAATAATATAAAATTATTGAAAAAGGATGGAACACTCGCACCTGAAGCTGAAAAGCTTATCAGTGCTTTGGAAAGGGATATTAATGAAAATATAAAAAATTGGGCAAAAAAAGAACTTAATAGTGAAAACCCAACTCTTGAATTCAAAAGAGAATCTATTTGTGATGTAGGAATTTTTATACAAAAGAAAAGAAACGTATTGCATGTGATCGATGAAGAAGGTGTACCTTGCAATAAAACAAAATATACTGGAATTGAAGTTGTTCGCAGCACAATGACAAAGCAGGTAAAAGAATTTAATAAAAAAATCATTGAAACCATGCTGCAAACCCGGGATCCATCCCGAACAAACATAATCATTGAGCAAATCTATGAAGAATTTCAAAATAAAAATGAAGGTGATATTTCATTTGTGGTTGGAATAAAAAATTATGAAAAATATGCTGATAGTTGCAATGATCTAACAACTGTAAAAGGCATGCCAGTTCATGTTAAAGCAGCATATTATTATAATTATTTTGTTAAAAAATTATCTTTGGATACGAAACATGAAAAAATAACTAGCGGAGATAAAATTCGTTATTACTATGTGCAACAACCAAACAAATATGCAATTGGTGCAATTGGATTTAAAGATCGTCTTCCTGATGAGATTAAAAATGAATTTCCAATGGACAAAGAGAAACAATTTGAAAAGCTTGTAACAGAAACAATGCGAAAATTATTTGAACCTGTTGGTTGGGAAATACGAGAACCAGGTAAAATGAATTACGCTAACCTGGAATTACTTTTTTCGGAGTAGATCACTGGGCTTTCTTACTTTTACTCCAAATTTCTTTTTTATATTCTGAATCCATCTTTCATTTTGTTTCTTCCAGCGAGTGATATCTCCTTTTAATTTGTAAACATCTTCTTCGGGTTCTGCATCAGTTACAGCAGCTGGTTCTGCAGCAGCTGGTTCTGTAGCGGCTTGATCTGCTGTTTTATCGTAATCAGCAGGTTTTTTAAATCCTTTTGATTTTTCATCAGGTGTCAATTTATCATATTCGTCTTTAGATATTCCGTTATAAACGGGCGTTTTGATTGCCGGACCTTCTTTGCTTATTAATTTTGTTTTAGGTTCATCAGAAACTCTTTGAGCATAGGGATCATCAGAAGCACGTCCAAAAAGAAGAATTTCAATTGCATTTTTTTGTAGACGTTCAAAATTCAAATCACCATGATTCTGTTTGAAATATTCCAATGCCTTTTCTTTGTTCTTTTCTATGTTTGGGGCCCATTGACGTTCATTCAAAAAGTCTTCAAACACTTCATTAGCTTTTTCAGAATTGGTGTTTATTTCTTTTTTATTGGCAAATCTGGGATACCAAAAACGAGTCCAAAGATCTTTGTATGTTTGAAATCTTTCTTTATTTTGTTGTTCAATTTCTCTATTTTTGAAAAAATCACCAAAAAGACCTTCGTTAAGTTGTTGTTTTTCAACACTTTTAGCAAGAACATAAGCTTCAAATATGCTATGTGAATCTTTATGCATATTATTATTTATTATAGTTGCATTTCTAAAAGCCATTAATAAATGGTGGTATGAGTTCAATTCAACCATTCATTGACCATGTAGGTCGCACAATCATAGGCGAAGTTCTTGGCGAGGAGAACGGACACCTAAAGGTAAAAAACCCCGCCATTCTGCTGGTACAGCCGAATCAGCAAACAGGTCAACTGAGCATCCAGACCGTTCCTTTGTTTTTCAAGGAATTTATTACACCGGGTGTTCGTGACTCTGCTGGTACTTGGCTTTTTCCAAAAGATAAGATTGTTACAACAACTGATATTCAGTTGGAGGAACGTATCTGCGATCAATATAATCGCATCTTCACTCCTCCAGCTGCAACTTCTTCACCTGATGTTGTCCGTTTGTTCGACGACTAAAAATTACTTCTGCTCCGGGATTGATATAATTTCTATTTAATTCCAAAGCATAATAAATTCTGTTATGGGGAATGTTCAATTCATTTGACATTTCCCTAACAGAATTAAAATTATATATTTTATTTTTAAATTTTATTCTTAATTTAAAATTAAGACCGTTTCTACACGGAGATCCTTTGTGCGCTTCAGATAATCTTTGGCAATGAATTTTACTCCTAGGTGGTTTGGGTATCCCCTTTAATTTTTTAACTCTTAAAGCTATAGTTTTTGCTGATTGTTTTGGATATTTTTTTCCTAAATTAGCACCGCCGTTTCCTCCTGCTCCGAAAGGTTTTAAATTTAAACCATTTTTTGTATTATAGGTTTTATATTTTTTTATATAATATTCTTCAAGTTTTCTTATTTTTTTAAAGTTTTTGCAATTTAATGGTTTTATTAAAGATATGGACAAACTATCAAATCCATATTTTTTTATACAATTTAAAATTTTAACATTAAAATTTTTTTTAGGATTTTTAAAATACTGTTTATATCTAGAATAAAGTCCAGAGTATGGTGATTTTACTCTGCATACACTTCCTATGTATTTCATTCCGTTTGTGCATTTAATCATATAAATACCATTTGTATAATAATATTTTTTAGGTATTAATAAACGCATATAAATATTTATTCTGAAGTAATTAAGAAATTCAGAATTGCTTTTTATTTGATCTTTGTAAATAAAAATATGAGTGAAATACATAAAATTCTAGGTTGTCTGGATGAAATTAATCCAGAAGCTGCTTTTTTGTCAGACAATACACTAAGCAATGTTGATACTTGGTATGATACCGGTTGTTATGCTCTAAATGCCATTATTAGCGGAAAAATCCGTGAAGGTGGTGTTCCAAAAGGACGAATCATTGTCTTTACAGGAGAATCACAAACCGGCAAAACACTTCTTATCAATAAAATCTTGGGTCTTGCACAAAAACAGGGAATGTATCCTGTGATTTTTGATAGTGAGATGAGTGTTGATGCAGAGAGCGGTAAAACCGTTGGACTTGATCCTGAAAAAACCAAGTATTGTCCTGTCTACACTGTTGATGAAGCCAAAAATCAGATATCTAAATTTTTAGATAATGTGATTGAGAAAAAAGCTCAAGGCAAATTCATTATCAGCGTGGACAGTCTTGGCAATCTTGCAGGTTCGAAAGAAGTTGCTGACATTGAAAAAGACAAAAGTGTAGCAGATATGGGTCTTCGTGCAAAAAATCTGAAAAGCATGCTTCGTATTTTAACGTACAAAGCTGCAAAAGCCGGAGTAACCATTCTTTGCAGCAACCATACATATGCAGATCCTGCTAGCATGTATCCCAGCTTGGTTAAAAATCAAAGCGGAGGAAGTGGCCCTTTGTATATGAGCAGTATCATTGTTCAATTGGCTCGCAGAAATGAAAAACAAGACGATAAGAATGAAGAAGATAAAATGCTTCCTGAAGCCAAGCAATATTCAGGAGTGACTCTTCGTGCCATGACAACCAAGAACAGGTTTTTACCGCCTTTTCTGGAAGTTCCAATTTATTTGAATTATAGAACTGGATTAGACAAATATAGTGGACTTTTGGAAATGGCAGTAAATCATGGAATTATTATCCAAAATGGACCAACCTATACTAAAGCAGATGGAACAAAATTGGGTTATGGAAAAAGTTTTAAAAATGATATATCTTTTTGGGAAGAGTATGTTATACCTAACCTTCAGGAGAAATTAAATGTCGCCTACAAATACGCAGACGCAGATACAGACGCAGCAAAAAAATGAAAAGATCATTTTCATTAGTGCTACTCGTGGTAACAAAACAAACATATCTTTCTTAAAAAGCATCAGCAAGATTCCGGATGCTGAGTATGAGATAATCGAAAACAACACGGATAAATTGTGTGTTGTTTATAATCGGGCAGTACAAAAATACATGGATAGCCATGATATTATATGTTTTATTCATGATGACGTTTATATTGATGATTTAAGAGTCATACACAAGCTTCAGAAAGCAACTCGAGAAAGTAATTATGATATTATAGGATTGGCTGGGGGTATTAATCCTGTAATCCGTTCTCCTGCATTATGGCATTTGATGTGTGACCGCGAAAATCTTAGGGGTGCAGTCGCGCATCCTCATGGAAAAAGCATTTTTATGACTAGTTTTGGTGCCACACCTTATGAAGTGGATTTGATTGACAACCTTTTCATGGCATTTCGCACAAAACTTTTTAAAATCAATTCAAATTTTAGGTTTGATGAAACAAATCCATCTCATACGCATTATACCGATTTGGACATATGTTTACAGGCTAAAAAATATAGTTATAAAGTAGGTGTTTGGCCAATCTGGGTTATGCATGCAAGTCCAGGGTTGCGTGATTATAATGATCCAGTTTGGCAAAATGGTCAAAAGTGGTTTTTGGAAAAATGGTCAAAATAAAAAAAATCGATCACGAAGCATTTGAGCCACTTATCATATACAAGTGTCTACTAGATGCTTCATATCTTGGAACGATTGTTGAATATCTGAAGCCAGAATATTTCAGCAATGAAAATATAAAAAACATAATTGAAATTATTACTGATTTTTACAAGAAAACAAGTGAATCTCCAACCATAACAGAAATAAAAACATATCTTGTAACTGATAAACAAAAACAATCTTGGAAAAATGTAGTCGAGAGTTTCAATGAAATAGACAAAAATTTAAACATAAAAGAATTATATGAAAATACAGAACTGTTTCTTCAAGAAAAAGCTGTTGGTAATACCATCATGGAAGTTATTGAACAGAGTGAAAAAGCTGGCATCAATACCTCTGAACTTTTGGAAAAGTTTCAAAATGCATGCAGCATAAGTTTGACTCATGATTTGGGTCTTAATTATTTGCAAGATATTGAAAAATTCATCACAGAAATAACCAAGACAGAAAATTACATATCCAGTGGATATAAATGGATTGATGAAGTGCTTGGGGGTGGTTTTCTGCAAGAAGGAAAAGCACTTTATGTTTTCAGTGGTCAAACCAATGTGGGAAAGAGCATTGTTCTGGGAAATATGGCCAGCAACATATGTGCCCAGGGAAAAACTGTTCTTCTGGTCAGTTTGGAAATGAGTGAAATTGTGTATGCCAAACGTCTTTGTGGTAATTTTGCGAATATTCCGGCGTTTTCATTGAAACATAAATTGGATGAATTACGGGATGAAATTGCAAAATACGTAAGGGAAAATCCCAAATCCCAGCTGATCATCAAGGAATTTGCTCCCAAAACAATTTCAGTGTCTAATCTTACGGCTTATATTAAAAAGCTGGTTCAAAGTGGAATCAAACCAGATGCAATTATTGTGGATTATGTGAACCTTTTTGCCACAAGCTTTGGAAACAATTCATACGAACAGATTAAGTATATCACAGAACTTCTTCGTGCCGTAAGCTATATTTTCAATGTTCCTGTTATTACTGCCACACAATTAAACAGGAATGCCATCAATCAAAGCAATCCTGGATTGGAAACCATGAGTGAAAGCTTGGGATTGGCCATGACTGCCGATTGTATTTTCAGCATATGGCGTGAAAAAGAAGATGAAGAACTTGGACGTATCAATCTTAGCGTTCAAAAAAATCGTCAAGGACCTGCATTTGGAACTGCATGTTTTGCAATTGATTATACCACCATGAGAATTCGAGAAGAAGCAAAAACTCAAAATATTGATGCTGTAACCCGCACAGAAGAAACTCTGAACAGTATTAGTATCATGGAATGAAAAAGACAAGGATTATCTGTGATTTTGATCTGGATGGAGCAGGATGTTGTCTTGTTACAAAATGGTCATCATCAAATCGTGAATATGAGTTTGTTGGTACAAATGAAGATGGTTTGGAAAATGAACTGAAAAACGCAGATCCAACAGCTCCTCTTTTAATTTATGATGTTCTTTTTGAACAAAAACATGTTGATCTTGCTGATAGAAGCAATGTGCTTTTTGTGCATCACCATGATCCAATAACAACCATAACCAGCAAAAAATGCAAAATTGTATACCGATCAGAAACTTCTTGCACCAAGTTATTACAACAAATTTTCAAAAATGTGAACTTGACCATGGAACAAAAAAACATTTTAAATTATATTGATGACTATGATTGTTATGATTTAAAATATAAAAAATCATTGTTTCTGAATATGCTGTTCTGGTCATTTACCGGAAACAAGATTGAAAAGTTTGTTTCTGCTTTTGAACACGGAGACCGTGAATTTACAGATCAAGAAAAGAACATGATTCGTCTTTATGTGAATAAAATGATAGAAACAGCCAAAAATAGCGAACCGCACATTTATAAAACCAAAAAATTTAATATAATAATATTTTATGCCGATTTTGCAATAAATGAATTGTGTGCAGAATTTACAAAAAAATACGATTGTGATGCTGCAATTGCCATAAAGAAAAATACCCTTTCAGCATGGATAAGAATAAACAGAGCAAAAAACACCGAATTTGATTGTGGAATTTTTTCCAAAATGTATTTGGGTGGTCATGGTTTTAAAAATTTTGGATCAGGAAAGATTACGGAAGCATTTGTTGATTTATCAAAGAATTTCGATAAGATCTAATATGGACAAAACAATCATAGAAAAAGAAACAGAATACTATTTTCTGTGTTTTTGTAGTCTGGTGTGTATTTTGGCAGAAAAAAAGCTTAATCTGCCGAATGTTTTTATCATGTTTTTGAAAAATAAAAATTACAGATGTCTGTTTAAACAAATGATGAATATTGATACAGATGAAGAATGCATAAGAATGTTCATACAGTTCGATCCAAATCTTTATAAAAGCAAGTACATCACAAAATATCTTAATAAAAATAAAAAGCTGAAACTTCTGTGAGTTCAGATTTGCTCAATATTTATAATTCATTTGTGCGGTCTTATCGAACCGCCAACAATGCACCTTATCGATCCAGAAAAAATTATGATACACTTCCACAGGAAGTAAAAAATAAAGTGGAACGTATCAAGCTGTTTTTTGATTCAAATAATCTGAACGTGGATGAATTTTTTGAAGCACCTTATTCGCTTTACAAGGACACCAAATATTTTCCTTTTGAATATTATCTGACCAGAAAAGCGATTCGCACATATGCAGATTATCAAAAAGACATTCTTATGCAGGGTCCAGATGATATGAGAAATTTGATAAAAATGAGAAACAGTGTGGTATTTTTGAAAAAATTTTGTGAAAATGAAAAAATATCTTTTTCACAATATCTAAATCACTTGAAAGAGAAAGTGCCTTCTTTTATTACACATTTAAAAAACCGAAATGTTTCAATATATTTTTTATTGGGATTAGAAGGTTTTCAAAATGCCTTTTTTGCTTTTGATTCAGGTTTGACAAAATTCATAATACCAGACATTTATGACAATTATGAGTTGTATAATAAAAAGTTCCTGACCAGCAAAAATGCCCGTCTTTTTGTAAAAAGTATTTTAAATAAAAAGATTCTTGGTTGACTTATAATTTCGTATGTTAAGATAACTCAATGAGTAAATTCACATCATCAATGTTTGAAACCCTGAAGGAATCTCTTTCCAAAAAGAATGAGAATGGTGGTCTTTATAAGAACATCATGAAACTTGAAATCGGCAACACATATGTTGTTCGTCTGATTCCAAATCTAAATGACATTAACAAAACTTTTTTCCATCATGTTCAGCATGGTTGGAACAGTTTTGCCACAGGTCAATTTGTCAGTGCCCTTTCTTTGCCAAAGGGTGAATATGATCCAATTGGCCAAACTCGCTACAAAATGCTTTACAAGAGCAGCAATGATGCTGACCGTGTAAAAGGTGCAGAAATCAAGCGTAGTGAAAAGTGGCTTGTAAATGTTTTGGTTGTTGATGATCCTGTCAACAAAATCAATAACGGAAAGATCATGATTTTGCGTTATGGCACACAACTAAAAAAGGTTATTGATGATGCCATGAGTGATTCGGACGAATATGGTGAACGCATTTTCGAACTGAGTGAAAAAGGATGCAACCTGAAAATCAAAGTGGAAAAGCAAGGAGATTATCCTTATTACGGAAGCAGCCGATTCACATCACCAAAAGAGATTGAAGGTTTAGACAACAAAAAGCAGGAACAGATTTATGAAGGAATTCATGATCTGGAAAATGTATATGTCAAGAAAAATGCAGATGAACTGCAGAAGCTTTTGGATGAGCATTTTTTCTGCAATGTGGCAGCATCAGGATCTTTCAGCAAGCAGAAAAAGGATGCAGCAGAAACCAACATTGATCTTGTTGAAAAGAAAACTGTTGTAAAGTCCAATCCTGTTAGCAAAAAGAAAGATGACAACGAAGAGGATTTGATCAAGAATCTCTTGGATGGTTTGGAACCAAATGAATCAAATTCCTGATCCTAACATTGCCAATATTGTTTACAATTTTCTGGGCACTACACTTGCCCAGCTAAATGAAATTGATAAACATAATGTTGGAGGAAGCAGTTTAAAAGCTGTCAAAACAGATCCGAAGAATGTTTTTCGGGTTAATGCAGATGCCGGTACAGAGTTGCTTCCAGATTTTCCAATGTCTGTTAATCCTCCGCAAATGGCACCTCAACCACCTGTAATCTCAATGGTTCAACCCCATCCACAGGCAACAACAGTGGCAGCTCCTGCTGAGTTTGTTGCAAATGCAAAAGTTCAATCCAGTATTCCAATCCATGACAAAAGAGTTGGAAAGGAAATTGATAATATAATAATTGCATTAACCAATATCAAGAACATACTGAATGAATAGGTTCACTATTGAGAATAAAAACAAGTTCTCAAAATATTTTTTGGAACCTTTGGCTCGTTTGAATCCAAAATGTGTTCTTAAAATAGAAAAAGATAAGATTCAGGCTAAAACAAATTACACAGACGGATCGCTTTTTCTTGAAGCAAGTTCCAGTATTGATACAGATGTTACAGATGCTATGGAATTGGCATTTGTTGATTTGACCAGATTCATCAAAACTTTGGATTTTATTCAAAAAGATGTGGTCAGTTTCAATATGGATAAAAATGTTTTAACTTATAAAGACAGTAGCAATCATTTTATATTGCATACGTATGATCCAAAAGTTGTTCCAAAATCACGCATCAGTTTTGAAAAAATAAACAAACTTAATTTTGATCTTAATTTAGATTTTGCAACAAATGTATTTTTTGAAATATTCAAGGCAGGTGGCATATATCCTGATTTAAATAAATTATATTTTAATTTTAAAGATAACATTTTAAAAATAGAGCTTTCCGATCATACAAAAACCAACTGTGATGGATTTACTCGTACCGTTGAAAATCTGAATTGTGACGGAAGCAGCTTTAATTTCATACTTCCTTTGGATGCTTTTCGAATTATTTTGGCAAATAAGATAGACAAATTACAGTTTCGATTTGAAAAAAACAGCAGCATTGTAAATGTAGTATATGAAAATGATGGAATCAATGTATCTTATGTCATACCCTGTTTAACAAAATGAATAAAAGAATAAGCAAAAACAAGATCCGAACTCCAAGTTATTTTGTGAAACGTATGAAGGACAATGGTTTTATTGTATGGAAAACATTTCAGGAATACAACAAAAACGATCCTCGTCTTTGGACTATTCTTTTGGATCCTGGATACAGTAGTGTTTTTATCACGTGTTATCGCAACAAAGATTTTGAAGGAGACATCATGTTTGAATTGAATGATGGTGGAGTTCGTTTCATTAAAAATTTCAGTTTGAGAACTGACAGCATTGAAAGTGTGGTTTTGCTTTTGCTGGAAAAAGGAATTCAGAATAATGCAAAGAATAGTAGATTTTTTAAAACACGGGTAAATAGTTCAAGTGAAAAGTCCTCGCAAGAAAAGCAACAAGAATCACACCCAGTCGCATAGTCTTTCGTCCAAAGATCTTTCGAAAAAGTTTGTTTCTCCAGAAAACATGGAGAACATAATTAAAAGTGCTTTGCATAATTATGCCCAGCAAAAAATTAATCTGAAAAGTGAAAGGACTGTTGATCTTAGCCATTTGGACGGAATTATCAGTGAATATCTGGATTGTTTCATTTTGATTGGTTATGATATGAGCAACAGCCAAATTAATTTTGTGCATGCCAAAGATCAAAAAGATGCAGACGCACTCAGCGCTGCCATTAACCGTTTCTTCTATCAGTCACAAAACAACATAAGACCCAGCAATGATGATTGACAATGTTCTTATTCTTGGATCAGGTTATATAGGCAAAAACCTGACCAGCAAACTCATCTCATTGGGTGATGTGAAAAGTGTAGAGAATGTTCGTCAATCTTTTCTTAATTACAAAGATGAAGACAAACTGCGAGAATATCTAATCAAAGGCAAACCCAACTATCTGATCAATGCATCAGGTTATACGGGCAGTCCCAATGTGGAAGGTTGTGAAAACAATTGGCAAGATTGTTATTGGATGAATGTGGTGGTTCCTGTTCGCATTGCCAAAGTTTGTAAAGAACTGGATATACCTTTCATCAATATTGGAAGCGGATGCATTTATGATAATCAAGATAAAATTTATAGTGAATATGACATGCCTAATTTTGGCATTTTCAGCAATCGCAGCAGCTTTTACAGCAAAACCAAACATCTTTGCGAGGAAAAGCTACAGGATCATCATGCATACACATTTCGCATAAGAATTCCTTTCAACAGCGAAGTGGTCAGCAAAAATTATCTTTATAAATTGATCAAGTATGACAATCTTATAAATGAAAAAAACAGCATAACAGGTTTGGAAATGCTGGGTGATTTTACCAACTTTTTCATGAAACTGGAGAAAAAACCTGAATATGGTGCATATAACGTTTGCAACGAAGGAATAGTAAGGGGCGGAGAAGTATCTGAAATGATGGCAGAACATGGACTTAAAAATCCCAACTGGCAGATTAAAACATATGATGAAATGAATTTCCGTGTGCATCGAAGCAATTGCATGTTGAGCAACATGAAAATTGAAAGTCTGGGTTATAAACCTAAAAAGGTAAGGGATGAACTATATGAATGCATCAAAAACTTCAGTTATGCTCTCAAAAATATTTCAAATAATCAAGCTTAAAAAACATCGAAAAGGTGATTTTTTTGCAATATTAAAAGGCAAGTTTGCCGGTGAATTCTGGGTTCTTGTGGAACTGGATGAAAAAGAATATCATTTCCTTTCGCTTCCTGATCTTAAAAAAAGAAGTGCTCCTTTTAATAAATTGGATATTGGAATTAATTGTAAAATTATTGATTTTATACAAAATATTCCTGGTAAGGTGTTTAAAGTTTGCCAAGAACAGTATAAAAGCGCGAAATAATATATAAATATTATAAATAGTAATATGATCAAAAATATTCCATTTGTTACGCCCAAATCTATTGCCAGTCCATATTCTGGTGAAATGACCAAACCCAAGATTTTGGATCGTCAAGTGGGCAACAATCTTATGCGGGAGGCACAATGGATATGTCCGTCCAGCGGCAACATTTTTCACCGGGGAATCATTAGCGTAGAGGAAGTTAAGCGCAAATGAGTCGAGCTGTAAACACCGCCAATCTGGGCGCAAAGCTGCAAAGCACCACAGGCAATGAGCTTAGTGGCGGCGGCAACATCAAAGCTGTAACATTTCAAGGCAGCGGCAAACTTTTAACAGATCTTTTGCAACTGACGGGCGGAAATATCAACATTCCTGTGGGCAGCACCCGGCAATTTACAAAATTGCAAAGTGCCCTCGATAGTTTAAGTTCATTTATTTTTGATGATACGGCTGATGTGCAAATTCTACTGGATGATGAAACATTTAATGAAACCAGCTCCATCGATCTGAGCCATGATTACGGAGACAGAATCGAAA
>Ga0247833_1001831_pt1 | contig 33016 bp, 28 predicted proteins | sample LaCruzMarch2015__7_FD_187117 | JGI IMG/M metagenome (GOLD analysis project Ga0247833, IMG submission 187117) | Freshwater microbial communities from meromictic Lake La Cruz, Castile-La Mancha, Spain - LaCruzMarch2015_8m | ecosystem: Environmental > Aquatic > Freshwater > Lake | place: Spain... | reverse complement strand
AACGCTGAGGTTTGTAAGGTGTGAGTACCCCAGCCTCACGCGCTTGTGGGCCAAATTGGCCGCCAAGGTAGGTAATGTCGGCTACCGGATTGTTCTTTTCTGCAATCAGTGCAGCCATTGATTGACCAGAGTTTTTGTTGTCAGGAGGAACTGAAATGTTGAGTTTTTGGTTAACCAGCTTTAGCATGCCCCCCCAATCTGCCCATTCAGTTGGACAGTTGTAGCAAAGTGCTCGAGCAGCTTGAGCAAAGGCGCTAAAAGGTAAGGGTAAAACGGCTGCAGCACCAAATGCGGCAGAACTTTGAATGAGGCGACGACGATCCATTTGATTCTCCTTGGTGTGACAACTGAACATACGCGACTAGGCTAGTGAAAGTAAATGACAAGACTGTGAACTAGTTTTTCGCTAAGGCTGCGAAAGGGCGAGCAAGGAAAGATGTGCATCACGGTGCGGTATGGCGCGCGCGTCCTGGAAGTCATCGAGGGCCGCAATGCCATTGAAGCCGACAACATTGCGGGCGTGATCAGCACGCTGGAGGTGTTGCGCGCGGCAGTGGAGGCGGGAGAGCTAGATGCCCGCATCGACTGCGTGAGCAGCCTGGTGATGAAGGGATTTGGCAAGGATGCTGCGACTAGCAAGCGATCGACCCTAAAGCTACCCACTCGGCCGAATTAGCCGCAAGCTTCCTAATATGCATCCACTCAAGCCGGCACAAGTGTCGGCTTTTTTCTTGATAAATACATGCATCTAGAAGGAGTGTGATCATGAGAATTACAGAAATTGCCAGCCCAGAGGATCAGCTGGCGCTTTGGAAGATGGTGTCCGACAGCATGTGGGCTGCGTTTTCGCAGCAAGTGCCGCAGGGTGCAGCAGGGCAGGGCGCGCCGACACCGCCAGTCTCAACTGCTGCGCCGAGCCGTGCCAAGCCAACAGACCGGCCAATCATCAAAGCAGCGCGCAAGCTCAAAGAAAAACCAAAGCCCAGGACTGCCAAGCCGCGGTCGGTGCCTGCACCTCCACCGCCCAAGCCCCCAGTGCCAAAAGCTCCGGCTCCACCAAGGCCGGGTACCCAGGCGGAGACCAAAAAATCGCAGGTTACGCCCAACGGCATCCCCGGTCAGCCAAGCCAAAGTCCACCGCCGCTGACCTCTACGCAGAAAAGTAGACAAGAGGCGCAGCAGCATCAACAGCTGGTCAAGTACCTGCAAAAAGCTTTAGCGCAGCCACAGAAGCCGCAAAGAATTCAGCCACAGCCGCCTAACCCGGAAGTACCCATCAACGCTGGATACGACGAAAGAGACAAGGACGAGTTGGTAATTCATTCGCGGGCCCAGCAGCCATTCAAGACCATGAGCCAGACAAAAAGTGCGCTAACGGGTCAAAAGGGCGGTTTTTAGGCAGAAAACATAGTGCGGTTTTGAGCCGTATTCGCGGTCACGACAGGCATAGCGGAAATGGTGCGAAATAGCGCTAATTTGCCCTTGAATTTATGTGTGAAATTCCGCCTGAAATTTTCCTGAATTCGGTTGTCCATTTGCATCTAAGAAAGTAAATTTACAGCTTGAAAATGAAGCTGTTGATGCAATGAGTGACGGTGATTTTGAAATTGTCAAAGCAATTCCAAAGCCTGAACTACGGCGGTTAGTTCGAGTACGAGATGTTGACTTTGATGAGGCCTTTGTTGCCGGGCTGATCAGCGATTATTTCAACCGCAAGAATCTGGACGCAGAGCCTAGGCTGTCAGATGCAATGGCCATCTATCTGCACGAGAGCGATGCAGGTGACGGCCGTAAATTTCAGGGAGATGTCCTGCATGTTTACAGACGGTTTACCGCGCTAATTGGTAATTTGTACCTGTGTGATTTGCGTTATGTGCACGCTTGCACCTTTCGGGATCACTTGCTTGCCTTGGGATTGAAACCCGTTACCGTGAGAAAGCAAACCGCGATCTTGAACGCAATGCTCAATGTTGCATTCCGCTACCTTGACATCGATAGGCTCAGTCCATTTCGCGCGCTCAGAATTTCCGGTGTTGAGATCCATAGGCCCATGCGCGTCATAACGCATGAGCTCATGCTACAGGTCAAGGAAAAGTTGATGACGCGGTTCAAACCTTTCAAATTCATTGGCCTAGTTCAACTCAACACTGGCTTACGGCTTTCGGAGCCTGTGTATGCGCGTGTTGAAGACTGCGTTTTAGATCATCCAATTCCGCATATCTGGATTCGCAGGAATGAGTTGTCCAACCGAAAGAACAAGAGCAGCATTCGCGCAGTACCTCTGGTCGGCGTGTCGCTGTTTGCGGCGAGGAGGCTTGTGGACCTCGCTAAATGCGAAGGAAGTGAATGGCTTGTGCCCCAATACGCCCACTACCATGGCAGCAATAGTTGTTCCGCCACCATGAACAAGTACCTCGCGGATCTAGAGTTCAGGAGCCACATGTTCAGACACGGACTGATTGACCGGATGAAAGCCTGCAACGACATCCCAACCCGATTGGCGGAAAGCATCACCGGTCATTCCAGTGGCGGTTCTGAGTTCAACAACTACGGCACCGTGGGCTATACGCTGGAGCAAAAGCTTGGGGTTTTAAACCGAATTGCGATCTGACAATCATTTGTACCCTGGCGCTGCCATCACTGGAAGCCGATCATCGGTGTCAAAAAGTTCGATACACGGTAAGTTCGATGAACAAAGCTTTTTCTGTTTCAGACCATAGAAAACTGAATTACCAGCCTAAGGGCTGGTCAACGGTTTTCGACACATCTGGTCAAATCTCGTTTTTCTAGTGCGTCAAATTCGGGGGGACATGACTTCTTGCTTTGACTGACAACCCGCTTCTACCCCGTGAGCGGATAGCGATGCAGGAGGCGAAACATCCCTGTGTCATCCTCTTCGCCGAAAAGGCACAAATCTTCAATCACGAAAGGTACCGGCAGGACCTTGTCAAAATGAAGTGATGCTCTAGTTTCAAGCTCCAGTTGAACATTGGGAGAAATGCGGTTGCTCAGTGTTAGTTGAAAACACAGTTCCTCCATCACCATTGGGTAGCCCCAGCGATGGAGGTATAACCGCTGCCTGGGATTCAGATTCTCTGACAGTTCGCGTTGTGCGATCTCATCAGGCCTCAACGGCGCTCTTAAGCAATCAGTATGCTCAACGACGGCAGCGGCTAGTTTTAGGATCTCAGCTTCTTCGCCCACTGGCTTTAGCGCAAGACCAAATCCGTATGGGTTACCAACTTCCAATCCATCACAGCGTGCGGGTTCAAGGCGCTTGGCCAGGTCTTCCAGGCAGGCAGCGACGCTGGCCTCATCCTTACCTTTTGCAGGTCGAAAGGGTGCGCGGAGCGTCCCATGAAAGCCGTACTTACGCGGTTTCGTTGTCAAAGGGGCCAAGTCTGATGAGGAGCCTTGCAGTTTTGGCTGAGCCAAGGAAAACCCGGTTTGGCAATTGCGACCAAGCCAAACAGCACCTGCCTGGGCAAAAGCACCAGGACGAGGAGCGTAGTAGACCGCGTAGCGGCTAAAGGTGGTCATATTCACAACTGCAAAAAACCGCCTGAATAGACACACCGACCTCTTACCAGCGTCGCAACCACTCGCGGATTAGATCGCAAGTCAAGAATGGCGATGTCCGCCTGATTTCCAGGTAATAAAGACCCGCGATCATTCAGACCCAAAGCCTTGGCTGGATTCGTTGAGGCAAGTCGGACGGCACCACACAAGCCATCTGCATCGTTCTCGGCCAGAGCGATGATTGCGGGCAACATGCTAGCGGGGTGATAGTCAGCAGCCAGAATGTGAAGAAAACCCGCCGAGTGTGCCTCGCGCGCAGAGAGGTTCCCCGAATATGACTGCCCTCGCATGGCATTCGGTGCACCCATTGCTACAAACATTCCATGTTCGGTCGCTGCGCGAGCCACTTCGATCGTGATTGGGAATTCACTGATCACTGAACCAAAGGTCATCATCATCAATACCTTGCGAACCGTGTCGTCATCATGGCTTGCGAGTTTGATTTCAGCCTTGCGGCTGATCTCAGCAAATTGTTGCAGGCGGCTCCATCTATCTGCCTCAGGTCCTGCACGCTCTACTTTGTCCATGACGTGCTGCTCGGCAGCTTCATGCGTAATGTTCTCACGCAGCGCAATCTTGGCAATGTGGCGTTCGAGATCACGATATTGCCCTTGACCTGGTGTATGGTCCATCAAGGAGACTAAATCAACAAGGCCTGCAGCCAGGAGATCAGAAAGCACGTCCTCAGCTTCAGGGAAATCTATGTCAAACCTAGCGTGAATTCGGTGATCTATTCCACAGTTGGCTCTTGCTTCGCGCAGGGCCTTGATGATGCCTTCGCTGTGCTCGCGAGACCTTCGTTCGCCGCGAAAAGAATTGGTGCAGAAACTGACGGCCGCATAAGCCGTCGTGAAGCCGCAAGCGGCCATGCGGGCATCGAGATGGGCTATGGCATGATTTTTGGGGAAGTCAACTCCTGCGCGAGGTTCGACTTCAAGCTCGATCATATCGCCGTGCATGTCGATGAAGCCTGGGCAAAGGAACAGTCCTGTGCCATCGACTCCGCTAGGGACAACACATGGAACGATTTCTGCGATCATTTCGTCCTCGATCCGAAGGGATGCGCCCGTGATGACCTTTTCGGGGCCAACAACCGTAAAATTTTTGAGCCACATTATTGAACGCCTTGTTTGTGTGCAGGCGTCGCTCACTGCCGCCGTAGACGATCGACGAACAGATTCAGTTCCATAACGGGCAGGTAGGCATCATGCGCCACCGGCGTGAAGGTGCCTGCCTTGCCATCGAACACGCGCCGAACAGCTTGCTCGTCCTTCAGACTGGCCGAAAGCCAGGCAGTGCGGATAAGATCTTTTAGATCCTGCGGCAAGTTGGCCAGATAGGTGTACGGACCTGCCATGATCAAATCTGAACGAAAGATCTGACGGAAATCCGATGCATTCAGTATCTTCTTGGCGGCCATTCGGGTTAGGTTTGAATCCGTATCCGAGTTCAACCAAGTTGCCGCTATATCGACCGTGCCTTGTGAGAGCGCGAGCAGTGCATTCTCATGGCTACCGGTGTAGGTTACCTTGGAGAAAAAATCCTGAGGGCGAATGCCCATCTTGTCGAGCGCGAGGCGGGGGACATTGTTGCCGGAGGTCGAGTTCGGATCCACCAGACCCAGCGACTTCCCACGCAGATCCTCAATTTTCTGAAAGGTACTGTTCGCTCTGACGTAGAACACAGAATAGTAGCCAGTAGATCCGTCGGCGTGCTTGTCGATCGCAAAAGGCTCAACCTGCGCGCCGATTGTCCGCGCCCTGGCATAGGAGGATGCGCCGTGCCAGGCAATATGAATCTGGCCGGCACGTTGCGCCTCAATCACCGCCGCATAGTCTGGCACAAGGCGCAAGGTGATTTTCGTACCTACCTCACGTTCCAGATAGCGGATCATGGGGCCCCAGCGATCCACTATTGAAGAAGAATTCTCACCAGGCACAACAGCGAAGATGAGTTCAGGATATTGGGACCTCCAATTTTGTGCAAAAGCGTTGGTTTGCAATCCAACAAGGCTGGATACCGCCAAGCCGGCGATGAGGATGCGGCGTTGGAACATTGGTTGCTCCTTGGATGAACTGTCAGTCAAGATTCGCTCCTTTGATGAGTGGTCTGTTGATGGCGGGTCTGCCCATAAGTTGAATGGTTGGCAGAAGATTCCCAAGCACTTGACGGAGGATGCCCAATGAAAGACTTGCTCTCCCGTCCATTCGAGCGGCTAAAGCGCTGGCCTAACTCATTCGAATGAGTTGATCCTACATTTTTTAGATGACAAATTTGTGATGTCGGGCAGACGTCTGACAGATAACCGAACTGCAGGTAAGTTTGGGTGCGACCTTGACCCTGGAATCAGTATCCGTTCGCCGACTTAGGCCCTGACTTGCCGAGTTTGATCGGTATGCAAGTTTGATCAGTCGTAAGCGCCCGGTGAATCCATCTTGAGCGGGATGCCTTTGTCGCGCACCATCATGTGCAAGCAACCAATCGTGGACACAATGCTCAAAGACCAAAGGACTTGTCGATACGCAGTGCGGCGCACGCACAGGTCATACCATCTGCCCATCACATAACTTGACAAAATTCAGACGGCAAAGCCATCTCGGTAAATGGGCACGCTCAAGTTATGTTCTCGATGGAAGGACGAATCGGATTCTCGAAGCCGCCCAGACAGTTGTTGAATAGCCTATGACCGCGCCGGAACTATCTACATCGCGGGTTTTGGTCACGACGATTGGCATCGCCGGATGTTGCTTTAGAAGATCGGCCTCTTCGACCCTTGCCGTTCGTGAGTAAAGCAGGGTGTCCTCTCGAAAGAAGTCGTGAATATCATATGACTTGTAGAACATGCGCTGTGTCAATGCAAATTGGCGATGGATCTTATAGTCGGGAAAACGGGCGAGCGGGTGAAATGATCGACCGATGCCGAGTGGAACGTCGTCTACAAGGAGTAGTACGTCGTTAACGTGTACCGTCGACGTCTCGGCGAGCCCTAGGGCCGAGGCCACCTCGGCATTTGCAGGATGCTCTCCCGACGCAAGGGCAGAAACCTCACCCAAATGACCAGCGATTTTGAGTTGGTCGAACAACCGCTCTCGACGGTCGATTGTGTACTGGAAAGCGAGACCATCGCTAACGAAAGCCCCACGACCATGCTCGATTCGCACACGTCCCTCAGACGACAGAACGCTTAGCGCGCGCCGCACAGAATGCCGTCCTGCGTGGAACATCAGGCTCAATTCTGGCTCGCTTGGAAGCCGGTCTCCAGGTGATAACTGTCCGGATTCAATTCGTTGGGCGAGGGCATCACGGATCTGAGTCCAAGCGAGAGATTTAGGTTGCATGACTCCGAATTATCCTGGAAGCAGCAGCCCTGTCGCTGCCGCCAATCGAAATCTGAGACGCCCCAATCATCTGGAGGCGGTTTGGGTTCGACTTTTTAAACGTTCGATGAACAAAGCTTTTTCTGTTTTCAGGCCATTGTGTATGGCTCCGTCACTAACCGGACAGCTCTTTTCCCCACAACACTGGTGTGAAAACTGATGGTGCTGTGATCGTGTGGTTGGCAATCCCTGCAGCTGAGCATAAAATTAGAGAAACTAAAGCTAAATCACAAAATGAAACCCTCCCTGGCTCTCGCCACCCATCGCATTGAAATTCGCGAAATCGTCCTGGCGCACAGGGCTGTGAATGCTCGTGTGTTTGGATCTGTCGCGCAGGGCTTGGATACGGATCTAAGCGATTTAGATATTCTTGTTGACACCACTTCCGAGACTACGCTTTTTGACTTGGGCGCCATCCGTTACAAGCTCCGTAACTTACTGGGTGTGCCCGTAGATGTGCTGACCCCTGGCGCATTACCAGACAATTTTCGACAAGCTGTCATTGCCCAAGCTCAACCTATATGAGCCGTGATCCATTGCGTTTAGGTGACTATCTCGGACATATCCTTGAAGCCATTTCGCAAATTCAAAACTACTGCGAAGACCTTGATGAAGTTTCGTTTTTAACAAATCGAATGATTCAAGACGCAGTGATTCGCAACTTTGAGATCATTGGAGAGGCTAGCAAAAACGTCGAACGCGTAGCACCTGAATTTGTTGCTGCTCACCCCGATTTACCGCTTGCCTTTGCCTACGATATGCGTAATCTTCTGGCGCACGGGTACTACAAGGTTGATGTGGGCGTGGTTTGGAAAACAATTGAAAGAGACTTGCCATTCCTGCAACAGCAAGTCACCATAGCTTTGCGTAACTTGTGAGTACGGCGCATAGCATTCCCGCCAAACCCTATACACTTTTCCTACTCGCCTCGAAGTTCGACTGGCAAGATTCGCAGCGGTAAAAGTTCGGTTTCTTTTTCAAGCGCTTTGGGCCGACCAATTCAGCGCACTCAACGCACCTTCTGTTGAGATTAATTTCTATGCATTCTGCCTTGAAGCCAACATCTCGATACTTGATGTCAACAGCCTTGGGAATGTTGATCGAAATGATGCCAAGGAGATGCAGTCTGCTGAACACGCTGTTAGCGCTGCGCGACAAATTCGTTGCGATAAGTTCTATGGAGTTTCCGGCGAGTAGAGACTCGACGAGCTGATTTTCTTCAACCTGGCTCCAGCGTTTGTTTGCCATGACGGGCTTGGGCATCTGAGAGTCATGGTACTCAGCGTCAGAAAGTTTTTCTATCGCGAAGCGCAGCGCGTCCTGAATTTCTGCCGATAAAAATTTGGACTTGTGAAGTACTAGCAGCCGCTTTTTGGATTCGGAATTGTTCATACAAATCTCCTCAGTCGACGCATAGGCTACTACATCTTGTCTGTAAAAACCCCCGGTAAAATTGGGCTCACCTTACCTGTGTTGGTGGCGTTGACTGAAGTCCAAAACGCCCAAGCGTAAAGAGTCTTTACGCTTATATGCCTAGGATTTATAAGCGGGCTGAAAAGTCCAACTTTTGAATCTGGTAACTATACTACTCGCATACTACTTTGGTACCGCTGAAAATGCTTATGTTGTTGATTTATAAGTAGAAATAGGCGAAATGTAGGAGTCTTCACACTGCAGGGGTCGCAAGTTCGAAACTTGCACTGCCCACCAATTTTTTGGTTATAAAACAAGGACTTACGAGAAATCGCAAGTCCTTTTTTGTTGGCGCTTGTTGACAGTGCATCACGGGAGTTGAGGCGGGATGGATCAGGTCGAGTGTGTGGTGATTGGTGCCGGTGTTGTCGGATTGGCCGTGGCACGTGCCCTGGCCTTGGCAGGGCGAGAGGTGTTGGTCCTGGAAGCCGCCGCAGCCATTGGTACTGGCATCAGTTCGCGAAACAGTGAAGTCATCCACGCTGGCCTGCACGGTTCTGCAAACTGGCTCAAGGTGCGCCTGTGCGTGCAGGGGCGACGGTTGTTGTATGACTATTGCCAGGCGCGAGGCGTCGGCCACAAACGTTGTGGCAAGCTGTTGGTAGCCACCAGTTCCGCCGAACTGCCGCAGTTGCAAGCCTTGGCCCAACGCGCTGCAGCCAATGGCGTTGATGACTTGCAGTTGCTGACATCGGCCCAGGCGTGTGCAATGGAGCCCGCGCTGGTGTGTGAGGCGGCCTTGTGGTCACCAAGCAGCGGCATCATTGACAGCCATGGCCTGATGCTTGCGTTTCAGGGCGACCTGGAGAACGCAGGTGGTCTGGTGGTGTCGAACTCGCCCGTGACCGCGGTTGATTGCGCGGGCAGCCATATTGATCTGCGTACGGCTGATGGCACAGTTCTGCGCACCGGTTTGCTGATCAACTCTGCTGGTCTTCAAGCCAGTGCCTTGGCTGCCACCTTCAAGGGCTTGGCCCCGATTCATGTGCCACAAACCCGCTTTGCCAAAGGCAACTACTTTTTGCTGCAAGGCCGGACACCGTTTTCCCGGCTGATTTACCCCATGCCTCAAGCTGGCGGCTTGGGTGTGCACTTGACCATCGATCTGGGCGGCCAGGCCCGCTTTGGCCCCGATGTGCAGTGGGTGGATTCGGCCGAGGACTGGGTGGTAGACCCGGCGCGTGGCAACGGCTTTTATGCCGAAGTGCGGCGCTACTGGCCAGGGCTGGCTGACGGCGCGCTGCAGCCGGGCTACGCTGGCATTCGCCCAAAACTCCATGCCCCTAATGAATCCGCCCGTGATTTCTTGATCCAGGGGCCGGCCACGCATGGTGTGCCTGGGCTGGTCAACCTGTTTGGCATTGAGTCCCCGGGCCTGACCAGTTCACTGGCGATTGCTGAGCATGTGCTGGCGATGACGACAGATTGAGGTTGGCGCCCCGCCAGCCTGATCACCACAGGCTGCCGCCTGTCGTTGGCAAGCCATGCTCAACCAAGTGATGAGAAAATACAAGATATTGCTATATAAAAAATAGCAGACTATTCAATACTGGCGTGGCCTAGAGCCTGTTTTTAATCTGAATTGCAGCTTGTCTAACCAGGGCTGGGCCCTGGTAAATCAGGCCGGTGTAGATTTGCACCACATCAGCACCCGCCCGGATTTTGCTTACAGCATCGGCGCCGCTCATGATGCCGCCGACCCCGATGATCGGAAAGCCTGGGCCCAGCGCGGCGCGCAACTGGGTGATGACCCGGTTGCTCGCCACCAGCACTGGCGCCCCAGACAAGCCGCCGGCCTCCGTGGCATGTGGCTGGCCCTGAACCGCGTCTCTAGCCAGCGTGGTGTTGGTGGCGATCACGCCGTCCATGCCGTGCCGCTGCAGTGCCAAGGCGATGGCCTGCACTTGCTCGGGTACCAAGTCGGGTGCTATTTTGACAAACAGCGGCGTGCGTTTGCCGTGCTGTTGTGCCAGGGCTTCGCGGCGTTGGGCCAGCGCGCTCAGCAGCTTGTCCAGCGCCTCGTCGGACTGCAATTCGCGCAGGTTTTTGGTGTTGGGGCTGGAGATGTTGATGGTGACGTAATCCGCGAACGGGTAGACGCCTGTCAAGCCCAGCAGGTAGTCGTCGGTAGCCTGCTCAATGGGGGTCGCCGCATTTTTGCCGATATTGAGCCCAAGCAGCATGGGGGGGTGCTTGCCGGTCCTGGCTGCGCCGCGCTGCCGGTGATGGCCCGACTGCGTGACATTGGCAATAAAGGCAGCAAGCCCGTCGTTGTTAAAACCCAGTCGGTTGATCAGTGCCTGGGCTTGCGGCAGACGGAACATCCGGGGCTTGGGGTTGCCTGGTTGCGCCAGCGGTGTCACGGTACCCACCTCGACAAACCCAAAGCCCATGGCGCCTAGTGCGTCAATGCAGCGGGCGTTCTTGTCCAGCCCGGCTGCAAGGCCCACCCGGTTCGGGAAACGCAGGCCGGCAAGCACCAGCGGGTCATGGATCCGCTCGGCGCAATAGGCCCATTGCAGGGGTGTGCCCTGGGTTCGGGCCAGGGCTTGAAGCGTGAGGTCGTGGGCCGCCTCCGGGTCCAAACCGAACAAAAAGGGGCGGGCCAGGGCGTAGGGGAGTAACGGCATCGGATAATTCAAGCGGTGTGAGTACGACAACTTCTAAGATCAGCCCGATTCTCCCAGATGAAAAACCAATCCCCTGCCGTCACCCTGTCCCATGACCAACTCAAGACCCTGGTCGGCGTCGCCGCCCTGGCCTACGTGGTGCCTGGCGAGATCATTGGGGTGGGCACGGGTTCCACCGTCAACAAGTTCATCGAGGCCTTGGCCACCATGCGTGGCGACATCAAGGGGGCGGTGTCAAGCTCGCTGGCCAGCACGCAGCGTTTGCAAGCCCTGGGTATTCCGGTGTTTGACTCCAATGAGGTGGTCGAGTTGGCGGTCTACATTGACGGCGCCGATGAGATTGATGGCCGTGGCTACATGATCAAAGGTGGTGGCGCGGCCCTGACCCGTGAAAAAATTGTGGCCGCTCAGTCGCGCCGCTTTGTCTGCATTGCAGACGAGTCCAAGCTGGTGCAGAGCCTGGGGCGTTATCCGCTGCCGGTTGAGGTGATCCCTATGGCCGCGCGCCGGATCGGGCGACAATTTGCAGAGCTTGGGGGCGAGGCCAAGGTGCGAATGATTGGCGGCCAGCCATTGCTGACCGACAACGGTCAGATCATCCTGGATGTGAGCGGCCTGGACATCGCGGATCCCTTAGGTTTTGAGACTTTGGTAAGTCAATGGCCGGGGGTGGTGACGGTGGGCGTGTTTGCCCACCAGAAGGCGCAGGTCTGTCTGCTGGGCACGTCCGGTGGGGTACGCACCGTGACCTATGAGGAATCCAGCCTCAGAACCTGATGCCGGCCGGGTTTGGGTTGTTGGCGCCAACTGGCGCACGAGGTGTCGCTATTGATTGGCGGGTCGGTGCTGGCGGTGCTGTGTCTACGGGTGCCGTGTCTGATGGTGCCGGCGGGGCGTCTGGGTTGGCGGCTGTGCTTTGCCCGGGGGCTGCCACCGCAGCCGGAGCCAGCGCTACCAGGGGTTTGGCCGCTGGCAAGCGGTAAGTGCGTGGCAGCTGCGACGACCTGGGGTAGCCTGCAGCGTCCAGAAATAACTGCCACTGCGTCTCTGACCAGCCCTTGATTTGCTGGGTGCCAATCGTGAGCAGAGGAAGGGTATTTTCGCCACTCAGTGCTTGAAATGCCTCAGCATCTTCCGGGCTGGTGATGGTTTTCTCAGTAAATGGGATGCCGCGGTGAAGCAGCAGGGCCCGGCCCGTGGCGCAGGGTGTGCAGTTTGCCGTGGTGTAGAGGGCCACAGGGTATTGACGTACGGCCGCTCGCAGGCTGACAGGCAGTGGCAGGGTTGCATCTGCTTCGGGCGCTCGCCCAGCCTCGCTGACTTTGTTCTGACCTGCTAGCGCGGGCTGTTTGTCAGAGTAGGTGACTCGCCCATCAGCGCCGACGATACGGTAAATGGGTTGCGCCGCCAATGAACATGCCATGAGTGTGACGGCCACTCCAGCCACCAAGCTGTCCAGGCACTTGGGAGCCGTCCTAGTGAGCATCACGCCAGCGGCTTTCAGCCCGGTGTCGCCATGCCTTGATGTCGTAACAAGGCATCGAGCTGCGGCTCACGGCCACGGAATGCCTTGAAAGACGCCATGGCAGGCCTGCTACCGCCCATCTCCAGTATGGTCTGTAGGTAACGTTTGCCGGTGTCCCGGTTGGGAAGGCCATCGGCACCGGCTGTCTCTTCGAAAGCTGCATAAGCATCGGCGCTCAGCACTTCGGCCCACTTGTAGCTGTAGTAGCCGGCCGCATAACCACCGGCAAAGATGTGGCTGAAGGTATTGGCGGTGCGGCTCCAGGCCGGCGGCTGCAATACCGCCACCTCGTCGCGCACCTGCTGCTGCAGGGGCAGAAGATCATGCGCAGGGTCGTGTTCGGCATGCAGCAACATGTCGAACAGTGAAAATTCAATCTGGCGCAGCGTTTGCATGCCACTTTGGAAGTTTTTGGCGGCCAGCATTTTGTCGAACAGGGCACGCGGCAATGGTTCGCCGGTGTCGACATGCGCCGTCATATGGCGCAGCACGTCCCATTCCCAGCAAAAGTTTTCCATGAACTGGCTCGGCAGTTCCACCGCGTCCCACTCGACGCCACTGATGCCGGATACGTCGCGTTCGTTCACCTGGGTGAGAAGGTGATGCAAGCCATGGCCGAACTCATGAAACAGGGTGGTGACATCGTCGTGCGTGAGCAGCGCGGGCTTGTCACCAACCCCATCGGCAAAATTACACACCAGGTGCGCCACAGGGGTCTGCAATTGCCCGTTGTCTGGCCTTAGCCAGCGGGAACGCACATCGTCCATCCATGCACCGCCCCGTTTGCCGGAACGCGCAGCCGGGTCAAGGTAAAAGTGCCCCACCAGTTGCCCGGCCCGCTCAATCCGGTAAAAGCCAACCCCCGGGTGCCAGACCGGCGCGGTATCGGGTGCGATGCTGACATCAAACAGGGTTTCAATGATCTTGAACAAGCCAGCCAGCACCTTGGGCGCCGTGAAGTAGGGCTTGACTTCCTGCTCGCTAAAGGCGTAGCGGGCTTCTTTGAGCTTTTCACTCACATACGACCAGTCCCAGGACTGAGGGTCGGTCAAACCCAGCTCGGTGGCGGCAAACTGGCGCAAATCTGCAAGATCACGCTGGGCAAAGGGCCGTGCCCGCTGGGCCAGGTCGCGCAGAAAGGTGATCACCTGTTCGGGTGAATCGGCCATTTTGGGGGCGACCGACAGTTGACCAAAATTGGCATAGCCCAGCAGTTGGGCTTCTTCCCGGCGCAGTGTCAGCATCTCGCCTATCAGGGCGGTGTTGTCAAATTTACGCATGGCCTCGTCGGCCTGTTCCGACGCCCGGGTGACATAGGCGCGGTAAAGCCGCTCACGCAGGGCGCTGCTACCGGCAAATTGCATCACCGGCAAGTAACAAGGCATCTTCAAGGTCAGCTTGTAGCCATCCTTGCTGTCGGCCTGGGCGGCGGCTTGGGCAGCCTGGATCACGTCGTCCGGCACGCCGTCCAGTTCGGCCAGATTGGCGTAATAAGCAAAAGCATCTGTGGCGTCGAGGGCGTTTTCGCTGAACTGCTGGCCCAGCGCGGCCTGGCGCTCCTGGATAGCGGCAAAGCGATCACGCGCCGTGCCTTGCAGCTCGGCGCCGCCCAGCACAAAGTTGCGCATGGCATTGTGGTGCGCCTGCCGTTGTTCCGGGTTCAGGCTGGCTGGATCAAGGGCTTTGTACTTGGCATAGAGACGTTCGTCGGCACCAAGCCGGGTGAAAAATTCGGTGATACGGGGTAGGGCGGCGTTGTACGCGGCGCGCAGTTCAGGCGTGTCCGCCACGGCATTCAGGTGGCTGATCGTTCCCCAGCCGCGCCCAAGCCGCTCGGTTGCTACGTCCAGGACGCGCGCAATCGCTTCCCACTGGGGCACAAAGTCCGGCTGTGTGACGGCGTTCAGGGCGGCATCGGCCGCAGCCAAGAGATCGTCCATGGCTGGTGCGACATGCTCGGGACGAATCTGGTCGAAAAGAGGGAACGCGTTGAACTGAAGTAATGGGTTCATGGACGGGAGGTGTCAGTTGACAAGGGCTACTTTTTCGGCGGCTTCCAAGGTGTTGACCAGCAGCATGGTGATGGTCATAGGGCCTACGCCACCGGGGACTGGCGTGATGTGACTGGCCACCTGACTGACGCCGTCAAAATCGACGTCGCCGCACAGCTTGCCCTGAGCGTTGCGGTTCATACCAACGTCGATCACGACCGCGCCCGGCTTGACCATGTCGGCCGTCAGGATATTGAGTTTGCCCACCGCAGCCACGATCACATCCGCCTGCAGCGTCATGGCTTTGAGGTCAGCCGTGGCACTGTGACAGATGGTGACGGTGGCGTTTTTTTGCAGCAACATCAGTGCCATCGGTTTGCCGACGATGTTGCTGCGCCCGATCACCACCGCGTGTTTGCCTTTGAGCTCGTAGCCGATGCTCTCCAGCATCTTCATGCAGCCGTAGGGTGTACAGGGCCAGAAACCGGCTTGCCCCACCATCAAAGCGCCGGCGCTGCTGACATGGAAGCCGTCAACGTCTTTGGCCGGCGAGATGGCCTCGATCACCTTTTGCGCGTCAATGTGGGCCGGCAGCGGCAACTGCACCAGGATGCCGTGAATGGCAGGATCGCGGTTGAGCGCGTCAATGCTTGCGAGCAGGGCGTCCTCAGATGTGGTGGCCGGGTACTGCTCCAAGACCGAGTGCAGGCCGCTTTCCTGGCAAGCCTTTACCTTGTTGCGCACGTAGACCTGAGAGGCCGAGTTCTCGCCGACCAGCACCACGGCCAGGCCAGGCGTGACACCTTTTGCTTTGAGGGCAGCGGCTCGGGTGGTGACTTCGCTGCGAAGCAGGCGGGACAAAGCCACGCCATCAATAAGTTGAGCGGCTGCAGACATGGCTCAGGCCTTGCCGCCGTTTTGCCCAAGCGCGATTTTGAGCAGGTCGGCAACAGTGTTGGCGTTGAGTTTTTCCATGATGTTGGCGCGATGCGCCTCCACCGTTTTGATGCTGATGCCGAGGTCATCGGCAATCTGCTTGTTCAAGCGGCCGGCGACGATGCGCTCCAGCACTTGCGCTTCGCGAAGCGTCAGGCGGGCCATCAGAGCATCCCGGCTGGCAGCGCTTTGAAATTCTGCAAACGAGTCTTTGGCCTGGTCCAGCATGCGCTCCACCAGGGTGACGAGTTGGTCTTCCTTGAAGGGCTTCTGGATGAAATCCATAGCGCCCTTCTTCATCGAGTCCACCGCCATGGGCACATCGCCGTGACCGGTAATAAAGACGATGGGTAGCGGTGAGCTGACTTCGATCAGCCGGCTTTGCAACTCCAGACCAGTCATTCCGCCCATGCGGATGTCAACGATCAGGCAGGCGACTTCACGCGCGTCGTAACGGCTGAGAAAGGATTCGGCCGACTCGAAGCAACGTACCCGGTAGTCTTTGCCTTCAAGCAGCCACTGAAGGGAGTCACGCACGGCCTCGTCGTCGTCGACCACGTAAACAGTGCCTTTTTTAGGTATCAAGCTCATGGTGTCAGTGCGCGTCTTTCGCGGTCAGTTGGGGATCGATGCCTGATGTCGTCTCGGCTTGAATGCACGGCAGCCAGAATGAAAAAACACAGCCGCTCGCGACGGGCCCATTGTAGATGTTCTCGGCTTTCATTCGGCCCAGGTGCGACTCCACGATGGAGCGGCACAGGCTCAGGCCAATGCCCATGCCGTCAGCCTTGGTGGAGTAAAACGCTTCATAGAGTCTGGCGGAGACTTCAGCCGTGAGGCCTCGGCCGCTGTCGGTGACACTGAACTCAATCACGTCCCGATCATTGACGCTTTGCTGAGTCACGCGCAGCTTGACGCTGCGCTGTGCCGAGGGTCGTTGCGCTGCATCGACCGATTCAGCCGCATTTTTCAACAGGTTCAGCAGCACCTGCTCGATCAGGATCGGGTCCACCATCAGTTGCGGCAAACGCGGCGCGACATAGTGGGTTAGCCGGACGTTGCGTCGGCGCAGTTCAATTTCGGCCAGCTCCAGCGCCTCATCCACCATCACCGCCACCTCAGACAGCGTGCGGTTGGGTTCGCTGCGTTTCACAAAGGAGCGGATACGCTGGATGATTTGACCGGCACGCTGGGCCTGCTTGGCGGTTTTTTCCAGCGCCCCCAGCAGGTCTTGTTCGGTGATTTGCTGGGCTCTGATGCGCGACAGCATGCCATTGCAATAGTTATTGATGGCGGTCAGCGGTTGATTGAGTTCATGTGCGACGCTGGAGGCCATCTCGCCCATGGTGATCAGGCGACTGGCATTTTGGGCCCGCTCGGTCTGGGCAGCGGCCTGTTCCTCGGCCATGCGGCGGGCCGTGATATCGGTTGCGATCACCATCTGGGCCAACCGCCCGTCGACCCAGCTGAGGTAGCGAGTGCGAACCTCCAGCCACTTGCCGAGCGTTTCGATGTAAATCTCAGCGCTTTCTGCTTCGGATTCGGGCAGCAGGTTGGTGGGCAGTCCGGCAAAGGCGTCCACATCGTCCTGAGTTTCTTGAGTGGGTGGGCTGGGCACGACGCCTGCTTGAGCCACCAGGCGCAGGTGGCCGCCGGCCGGCGTGCCGAACCAGAGGCGGTACAGCTTATTGGCAAACAACAGTTCATCACTGCCCAGGGGGGCGACCGAAATGGACGCATCGAGTGCTTCAAGCACGGTGGTGAAGCGCTCGTGGGAGGCTGACAGCTGTTCCCGGATCCGGTTGGGTTCAGTGATGTCGGTCATGGAGGTCATCCAGCCGGTCTGGGTGCCCTTGGCATCAATCAGTGGCGACACATATAGCCGAGCGTCGAAAAGCGTGCTGTCCCGCCGCTTGACCCGCATCTGGATACCGCCCGGTGTGGTCTTGCCGGACAGTTCATCTTCAAGCCGGGCGGTTAGGTTGGCAGTGTCGTTGTCAGGCCAGTAGGGAAATGGCGCGGTCCGCCCAACCAGGTCGGACTCGCTCCAGCCGGTCATTTGGCAAAAAGCGGCGTTGACATAGGTGATGCGGCCTTGCAGGTCGAGTGCGCGCATGCCCGTGAGCATGGAGTTTTCCATGGCGCGCCGAAAGCTGGTTTCGGACACCAGGGCCTGCTGGGCCTGTAAGCGACGCCGGGTGTGGCGCCAGTTGGCAATCAGCATCCAGGCGGTCATGGCGCTGAGCGCTGTCACCAACCAGAACAGACCGCTGCCGATGACGCCGAGCGAGGTGCGGTAGGCCTGGCCACGAATCAGCAAACCATTGCCCACAGGGGACACTGGCACTTCATAGGCGTTGGCTTGGTTGACCCAAGGCAACAAGCCTGTGGCGGGGCCTCGTGGCGGGATTTTGGTGCCGGCAAGCAGTGTGCCCTTGGCATCGTGGAATGAAATGGCATAGCGGGCCGACACCTCAGACGGCACACCATAACGAAACAGCCCATCGACCGAATACTCGGCCAACAAGACGCCTAAAAAGCGGGCTCGGTCACTCAGCGGCACATGCAATTGCAACAGGGCAGGGTTGTCCGGCGACTCGCTGCGCTGGGTGTAGATCGGCTGCTGCAGGTCCCTGGCCAGGCTGTAAGAGTTTTCGCTCTCGCCGGTCTTGATGGTGCTGCCCACTGTGCGCAGCTGCACGGCCGACAGGCTGGCGGTGCCGATGCTGGATTTGACCCGTCGGCGCTCGTCGATCCAGCTCAGACCTTGCAGTTCGGGGTGCGCGCTGATCATGGCTTCGGCCCGCGCCTGGAAATCGTTGGTGGCGATCTCGCGGTTAGACATCTCCCTGCCCAATTGCATCAACTGTTCTTGTCGCTCTAGCAAGCGCAGGCGCAGGCGCTGCTGCGTGTATTCAACATCACGCCGAACGGCTTCTTGTTCGCGGTCGATTTCTTCCAGTCGCAGGTAAGCAAAGGCCACGACGATGGCGGCCAAGAACAGCAGCACTGCCGCCAAGGGCGCCAGCACGGCAAAGCGGTCTTGCCGCTGCGGCGTGAGGCGCCACCACCAATTGCGTAGTTTGGCCAGCGGTTTCGTATTGACAGGGCCGGAGGCTTGTTTCTGCTGCGGTAGAGGCATGCACCGAGTGTAGGTGAGCCGCCTGGCCGTCGGCTACTTTGTGGCCGCTTGTCCAGGGCATCGTTGCGCAGTAAATTTCATAATATGAATTGAAATAGCATTATTTGAAAAAAATATGAATTTGTGGGAAAATTTCTACACCGTAATAAAGTTGGCACCAAGCCACAGGAGATAGACATGTCCGCAGCACCCGATCAGCCTTTCAGCGGCACGGCCAACGACGCCGATCGCCAGGAAACCCGTGAATGGATGGACGCTCTGTCCGCATTGATCGAGCGTGAGGGCCCAGAGAGGGCACACTTTCTGCTGGAGCAACTGCTGGAGCACGCACGGCAAAACAGCATTGACATGCCGTTCTCCGCCAACACCGGCTACGTCAACACCATAGAGACCGACCAGGAAGAGCGTTGCCCCGGCAATATCGAGATTGAGGAGCGCCTGCGCGCCTACATGCGCTGGAACGCCATGGCCATGGTGGTCAAGGCCAACCGCCATCACCCGGTGGATGGCGGCGACCTGGGTGGCCACATTGGCTCCTTTGCCTCGCTGGCTCATATGTTTGGCGCCGGTTTCAACCACTTCTGGCACGCCGAGAGCGCTGTGCCTGGCAAGGAGCATGGCGGCGACTGCCTGTATATACAAGGCCACGTGTCGCCCGGCGTGTATGCCCGCGCTTACCTCGAAGGCCGCCTGAGCGAGGAGCAGCTGCTCAATTTCCGCCAAGAGGTGGGTGGCAAGGGCCTGTCCAGCTACCCACACCCCAAGCTGATGCCCGAGTTCTGGCAGTTCCCCACGGTGTCCATGGGTCTGGGGCCGCTCATGGCGATCTACCAAGCCCGTTTTCTGAAGTACCTGCACGCCCGCAGCATAGCCAACACCGAGAACCGCAAGGTCTGGGTGTTCTGTGGTGATGGCGAGATGGATGAGGTGGAGTCGCTGGGCGCCATTGGCCTGGCCGCCCGTGAAAACCTCGACAACCTCATTTTTGTCGTGAACTGCAATTTGCAGCGGCTGGACGGCCCGGTGCGCGGCAACGGCAAAATCGTCCAGGAGCTCGAAGGCGAGTTCCGCGGCGCTGGCTGGAACGTGATCAAGCTGCTCTGGGGCAGCGACTGGGACCCACTTCTGGCGCGCGACAAAGACGGCGCTTTGCGCAAGCTGATGATGGACACGCTGGATGGTGACTACCAAGCCTTCAAGGCCAATGACGGTGCTTTTGTGCGCAAACACTTCTTCGGCCGCGACCCCAAGACGCTGGAGATGGTGGCCAAGATGAGCGACGACGACATCTTCGCGCTGCGCCGCGGCGGCCATGACCCACAAAAGGTTTACGCCGCCTATGCCGCCGCTGTCAAACACAAGGGGCAACCCACCGTGCTGCTGATCAAGACCGTCAAGGGCTTTGGCATGGGCAAGAGCGGCGAGGGCAAAAACAATGTGCACCAGACCAAGAAACTGACCGACGAAGACATCAAGATCTTCCGCGACCGCTTCAACATCCCGGTGCCGGACAGCCAGATTGCCAATATTCCGTTCTACAAACCGGCCGACGACACGCCTGAGATGAAGTACCTGCACGAGCGGCGCCAGGCCCTGGGCGGCTACCTGCCGCACCGCCGGGTGAAGGCCGACGAGCAGTTCACCGTGCCTTCGCTCGACGTGTTCAAGTCGGTGATGGAGCCCACGCCGGAAGGCCGCGAAATCTCCACCACACAGGCCTATGTGCGTTTTCTCACGACGCTGCTGCGCGACCAGGCCCTGGGCCCGCGCGTGGTGCCGATTCTGGTGGACGAGGCGCGCACCTTCGGTATGGAGGGCCTGTTCCGCCAGATCGGCATCTACAACCCAGCCGGCCAGCAATACACCCCGGTCGATAAAGACCAGGTGATGTACTACAAGGAAGACAAGGCTGGCCAGATCCTGCAAGAGGGCATTAATGAGGCCGGCGGCATGAGCAGCTGGATCGCCGCCGCCACCAGCTATTCAACCAGCAACCGCATCATGGTGCCGTTTTACGTGTACTACTCGATGTTCGGCTTTCAGCGCGTGGGCGATTTGGCCTGGGCCGCTGGCGACATGCAGGCGCGCGGCTTTTTGCTAGGCGGCACTTCGGGTCGCACCACGCTCAACGGCGAGGGCCTGCAGCACGAGGATGGCCACAGCCACATCATGGCCGGCACCATCCCCAACTGCATCAGCTACGACCCGACCTTTGCCCATGAGGTGGGCGTCATCCTGCACCACGGCTTGAAGCGCATGGTGGAGAAGCAGGACAACGTGTTCTATTACCTGACCCTGCTCAACGAGAACTACGCCATGCCGGGCCTGACTGCCGGTACCGAAGAGCAGATCATCAAGGGCATGTACCTTTGCAAGGAAGGCAAGGAACTAGCCCCCACGCTGTCCGCTGCGCGTGATGCGCTGCCCCCCGAGGGGGTGCATTTGCCCTTGGAGCGGTCCGGCGGGCAAACACTCACCCCCCGCGTGCAACTGCTGGGCTCGGGCACCATCCTGCGTGAATCGATCGCCGCGCAGGAGCTGCTGGAGGCCGATTGGGGCGTGGCCGCCAACGTCTGGAGTTGCCCAAGCTTCAACGAGCTCACCCGCGAAGGCCAGGACGCCGAGCGCTTCAACCTGCTGCACCCGCTGGATACGCCACGCCTTTCTTTCGTTGGTCAGCAATTGGAGAAGCACACCGGCCCGGTGGTGGCCTCGACCGACTACATGAAGGCCTATGCCGAGCAGATTCGGCCTTTCATCCCGAAAAACAGTGATGGTTCTGGCCGCACCTACAAGGTGCTGGGCACCGACGGCTTTGGCCGCAGCGACTTCAGAAGCAAACTGCGCGAGCACTTTGAGGTGAACCGCCACTACATCGTGGTCGCAGCGCTCAAGGCGCTGAGCGAAGAGGGAACAGTGCCGGTCGCCAAGGTGGCCGAGGCCATTGCCAAGTACGGCATCCAGGTCGACAAGATCAACCCGCTGTACGCCTGAGTTGGCCCCAAGAACAGAAGGAGACTGACGTGTCTGTCATCGAAATCAAAGTACCCGATATCGGCGACTTCGCCGAAGTGACCGTGATCGAGCTCATGGTCAAACCCGGCGACACCGTGCGGGCCGAGCAAAGCCTGATCACCGTGGAGTCCGACAAGGCCTCGATGGAAATACCCTCCAGCCACGCCGGCGTGGTGCAAGAGCTCAAGGTGCAGCTTGGCGACAAGGTGAAAGAAGGCTCGCTGGTGCTGATGCTGGAAGTGGCCGGCGCCGCTGCGGCTCCGGCTGCTGCTTCGTCTTCAGAGCCAAAACAGGCTCTAGCCCCCGTCATTGTTAGCGCTTTAGCTCCTGTTTCTGTAGCAGTGGCTGCGCCAGCGCCAGCGCGAGCGGCTGCCGCAACCGGCCCGGTCGAGGTAAGGGTGCCCGACATTGGTGATTTCAAGGACGTCACCGTGATAGAGGTGCTGGTCAAAACCGGCGACGCCATCCGGCTGGAGCAAAGCCTGATCACGGTCGAATCCGACAAGGCGGCGATGGAGATCCCCTCATCGACGGCTGGTGTGCTGAAAGAACTCAAGGTCAAGGTTGGCGACAAGGTCAACATTGGTGACCTGCTGGCGATTTTGGAAGGTGTGGCTTTGGCCGCGACGCCCGTCGCTGCGCCGGTGGCAGCGGTGGCAGCGGTGGCGTCAGCCCCGGTCGCTGCCGCCATACCCGCGCTGGCTGCACCGGCGGCGACAACCACCGCAGTGGCAAGCCCGGCCCACACCCCCGGCGGTGCGCCGCTGGGCCTGCCGCACGCCTCGCCCTCGGTGCGCAAGTTTGCGCGCGAGCTGGGTGTGCCGCTGGCCGAAATGAAAGGCAGTGGTCCCAAAGGCCGCATCACCGAGGTCGATGTGCAGGCCTTCACCCGCTCGGTCATGGCCGGCACGGTGCAAACGGCGGCCATCGCAGCGCAGGTCAAGCCGGCTGCTGCCGCCGCTGCCAACGACGGCGCCGGCCTGGGCCTGATCCCCTGGCCCAAGGTTGACTTTGCCAAGTTCGGCCCTGTCGAGCGCAAAGAGATGAGCCGCATCAAGAAGATCAGCGGCGCCAATCTGCTGCGCAACGCCGTGATGATCCCAGCCGTGACCAACCATGACGATGCCGACATCACCGACCTGGAGGCCTTCCGCGTCGCTACCAACAAAGAGCATGAGAAGAGTGGCGTTAAGGTCACGATGCTGGCCTTCCTGATCAAGGCCTGTGTGGCTGCGCTCAAAAAATACCCCGAGTTCAACAGCAGCCTGGACGGCGATGCCCTGATCTACAAGCAGTACTACCACATCGGTTTCGCGGCTGATACGCCCAACGGCCTGATGGTGCCGGTGATCAAGGACGCCGACCAGAAGGGCATCTTCCAGATCAGCCAGGAAATGGGCGAGTTGGCCAAAAAAGCCCGAGACGGCAAGCTCAGTCCGGCCGAGATGTCGGGTGCCAGCTTCACCATCTCGTCCTTGGGCGGCATTGGCGGGCGCTATTTCACGCCCATCATTAACGCGCCCGAGGTCGCGATTTTGGGCGTCTGCAAAAGCACCATGGCGCCGGTCTGGGACGGCAAGGCCTTCCAGCCGCGCCTGATGTTGCCGCTGTCGCTCACCTGGGACCACCGGGTGATCGACGGCGCTGCCGCGGCCCGTTTTAACGTTTATCTGGGGCAGATTTTGGGCGATTTTCGTCGGGTGCTGCTTTGATTTCCTTTACTGGCGGCAGCGTGTGGGGCATGGGCCACCGCCTCATGCGGTCAAAGGCCCAGAAATCGGCGGGGCCCATTGCCCCACACGCTGCGGCGGGCGCGTTGGCGCGGCAATTTTCGGTGGGTTTTGCATGGACATGACGCTTCTCAAAGGCTTGCACTTGATGGCTTGGGTGCTGCTCTTCGCGAGCAGCATTCAAAAAAATCGCCTGATCTCCTTGCCGTCTCTGGATGAGTCAGTGGTGAAGCGCTTGCGCCAGTGGGACAAGGTTTCGGGCGCCATGTCGGGTGTCATGCTGTTGAGTGGTTTTGGCATGCTTGTCTGGTGGGGAAAGCCGACAAGCGATTACCTCGCCAGTAATTGGTTCGCCGTCAAGATGGCTTTTTTTGGTGTGGGAAGCGCCTGGATTGTCCTCACCAAAATCTGGATGCGTCGTGTACTTCGCGCGGCGCAGTGGCCTCAGTCGGCACCTGATCGGGTCCGGCGTGGATTGCGTTTTGATTTGATTTGCTTGAGCGTGATGACGCTGTGTGGGTTATCGCTGGCACATGGGTCAATGTTCTGACCCGCATCGAAAGAATAGGTATGGCACTGATTGACATTCAAGTCCCCGACATTGGCGATTTCGCCGAGGTCACTGTTATCGAACTGCTGGTCAAGGCCGGCGACACCATCAAGGCCGAACAAAGCCTGATCACCGTGGAGTCCGACAAGGCCTCGATGGAAATCCCCGCCAGCCAGGGCGGCGTGGTGAAAGAGCTCAAGGTCAAGCTGGGCGACAAGGTCAAGCAAGGCTCGCTGGTGCTTTTTCTGGAGGCTGCAAGCGCCGCAGCTGGGCCGGCAGTCAGCCAAACTTTTGGGTCAAATAAGGCCTTAGCCCCCGTAGCTATTGACTCTCCTGCTACCCAAAGCGTAGCGACGTCTGCTGCTGCACCAGCACGCGTTGCCGCCAGCTTTGCCGGCGCGGCCGATCTGGTTTGCGACCTGCTGGTGCTGGGCGCCGGCCCTGGCGGCTATAGCGCCGCCTTCCGCGCTGCAGATCTGGGCCTGAAAGTGATTCTGGTGGAGCGCTACGCCAGCCTGGGCGGTGTCTGCTTGAATGTGGGTTGCATCCCGTCCAAGGCGCTGCTGCACGTGGCGGCCGTGATGGACGAGGTGAGCCACATGGCCGACTTGGGTGTGGACTTTGGCGCGCCGGTGGTCAATATCGACAAGCTGCGCGGTCACAAAGACAAGGTCATCGGCAAACTTACCGGCGGCCTGGCCGCCATGGCCAAAATGCGCAAGGTGACCACGGTGCGCGGCTACGGCCACTTTATTGGCGCCAACCACTTGGAGGTGGAGGAAACCAGCGGCAGCGGGCAAGACAAAACCGGTGGCAAAAAAGTCATCGCGTTCAAGAACGCCATCATCGCCGCTGGTAGCCAGGCCGTGCGCCTGCCCTTCATGCAGAAGGATGGGCTCGATAAGGACCCGCGCGTGGTGGACAGCACCGGTGCACTGGCGCTCAAAGAAGTGCCCAAGCGCATGCTGATCTTGGGCGGCGGCATCATCGGCCTGGAAATGGGCACGGTCTACAGCACCTTGGGCGCGCGCCTGGATGTGGTGGAAATGATGGACGGCCTGATGCAGGGCGCCGACCGTGATTTGGTGAAAATATGGCAAAAAATGAATGCCAAGCGCTTCGACAACATCATGCTCAAGACCAAGACGGTGGGCGCCCGCGCCTTGCCCGAAGGCATTGAGGTTACGTTTGCCGCAGCAGAGGAGGGCGGCAGCGCCCCCGCACCCCAGGTCTACGACCTGGTGCTGCAGGCCGTGGGCCGCAGTCCCAACGGCAAAAAGATCGCCGCCGACAAGGCCGGCGTGGCCGTGACCGACCGTGGCTTCATCCCGGTCGACATCCAGATGCGCACCAATGTGCCGCACATCTTCGCCATCGGCGACATCGTCGGCCAGCCCATGCTGGCGCACAAGGCGGTGCACGAGGCGCACGTGGCGGCTGAGGTGATTGCTGGGGAACTTCAGGGCAACAAAGAGCTTGCCAGCGCCGCTTTCAACGCCCGCGTCGTCCCCAGCGTGGCCTACACAGACCCCGAAGTGGCCTGGGTGGGCCTGACCGAAGACCAGGCCAAGGCCCAAGGCATCAAGGTCAAAAAAGGCCTGTTCCCCTGGGCGGCGTCTGGCCGCGCCATTGCCAACGGCCGGGATGAGGGCGTGACCAAGCTGCTGTTTGACGACAGCCCGGAAGCCCATGGCCACGGCAAAATTCTGGGCGGCGGCATGGTCGGCACCCATGCGGGCGACATGATTGGCGAGATTGCATTGGCTATCGAGATGGGCGCGGACGCGGTGGACATTGGCAAGACGATTCACCCGCATCCGACGCTGGGCGAGAGCATCGGCATGGCGGCGGAGGTGGCGCATGGGAGCTGTACGGATTTGCCGCCGGCGCGTAAGTAAATCGGATTCCTGCTACAAATTCAGTAGCTGGCCGCACGGCTTCCACGAGGGCTACGCGGCTTTTTTATACTAAATTCGCCAAAGCTTGCCCTGCATCGGCTTGTCGCGAACGGGCCACTCGGGGCAAAGCATTTGCACGACCTCCATAAGGCTCAACCATTCGGTGAAGGGGTCAACCCCAGAAGCCTTGCCCAGTGGCAAGTGAAAAGGCACACCGGCTTCGCGTGCAAGTACCACACCTGCATCGGCACGGTCTATCGCCGGTTCAGAATTTGATTCGGCGTTATCCGAGCAGTTCATTGAGGAGGTCTGGTTTGTTGAACAGGGCAAAGTACTCACGCACCTCATCCATGTTGAGCAAAGTAAGGTGAATTTTTAACAGGGAGCGAATGTCGTCCAAGTCACGCGTGCGCGTTGCGTCGTTCACGAAGCCTTGCAGCTTGAAGCCGATAAGCCCTTCAACGCTGATGATGCGCATGCGGCCCATGGGGGTCTCGCGCTCCGATGCCTGCGCCAGCAGGCGGCGCGCAAGGGGACGGTGCGCATAAAGCAAATCCAGCCCTTCCGCCGCTCGCACATAGTTGGCGGCGTCTTCACTGCGGTATAGGCACTCGTAGCCCAAATCTAGTAGCGCGGCATGTACCTTATCGGCAGCTTCGGCCTCCACCAGAAAATCTACATCCTTGGTGGCGCGCACGACCTGGTGCGCAACCACCGCCAAACCACCGATCAACGCAGGCGCCGTGCCGCTGCGTACAAACATGGACAGTGCTTCGCGAATTTGTTCTGCCAGGTTGGACACGTCTACAGGGTGAAATGGAGGGGTGCGGTCATCATAGCGTGTCGACATCCAGATGCGTACCAGCGTGCCGCACATCTTTGCCATCGGCGACATCGTGAGCCATCCCATGCTGGCGCACTAGGCCGTGCAGGAGGCGCATGTGGCGGCCGAAGTGACGACTCACCCGAAGCCTATGGCCACCGCAAAATTCTGGGCGCTGGCATGATCGGCACCCATGCCGGCGACATGATCGGCGAGATTGCGCCGGCGATCGAGAGGGGTGCAGACATGGTGGATATTGGCAAGACGATTCACCCGCACCCGACCCTTGGGGCGTCGAATGGCACGGCGGCGGAGGTGGCGCATGGGAGCTGCACGGATTTGCCGCCGGCGCGGAAGCAATCTTGCCACCAAGCTAGCCCGCGCGCACGCTGTTGCAGCAAACCATAGCGGAACACTTCGAGACTTGGTTTGAGTTGGCTAGCACCCCTCCAACCCGTGCCATACTTGTTTTCACGCGGCTGAATTTTCTATCTGGCTACCCGTTAGGCCATCTGAGGCGTTGCGCACCCCAATCGAAGGGCCTGCACGTCTGTGGTCACAATGGTTTTATGAGAAGGACTATGTGAAGCACGAATACCAACGCCCCCCGACCCGCCGCCAGTGGCTTAGTCACGGCGCAGCGCTGCTCGGTGCGTCTTGCATCGCTCCCAGCGCCTGGGCACAGACCGCCACATCTGGGCCTATTCGGATCCTGGTGGGAGCCTCACCCGGTGGATCGACCGACACCTTGGCCCGTGCGGTTGGCGTTGAAATGGGCCGGTTACTTGGGCGCCAAGTGATTGTCGAGAAGCGCGCCGGCGCGGGCGGCAACCTCGCGGCCGATCTGGTCGCCAAGGCGCCTCCAGACGGCAACACCCTGCTCATGAGTTTTACCAGCCACGCGATCAACGCGTCGCTGTATCCCACTTTGCCGTTTGATCCGGTCAAAGACTTTACGGCGCTGACCTGCGTGGCGACGCAGCCGTCGGTGCTGGTGGCCCACCCCTCGGTACCGGTCAAGGACGTTAAAGAACTGATCGACTACGCCAAAACCCGACCTGGAAAACTCAATTTCGCCATCGGGGGCGTTGGTTCATCGCTGCACCTTGCTGGCGACTTGTTCAAAATGCAGTCGGGCCTGTTCATTGTGAACATTCCGTACCGGGGCACGGCCCCTGCGGTTCAGGATGTCATCGCTGGCCAGGTTGATCTGATGTTTGCGCCCTTGGTGAATACGCTGCCCAATATTCGTGCCGGCCGGCTCAAGGCCTTGGGGGTCACCAGCAAGCAGCGCCTTCCGCAGTTTCCAGACGTGCCGGCCATTGCCGAGGTCTTGCCTGGTTACGAGTCGAGCGCATGGTTTGGCTTGTTTGCGCCTGGGCGCATGGACCCAACCCTCAGCCGCCGATTGACCGATGCCGCCCGCCAGGCCGTTCAGAGCGCCGAGGTTCGCCGCCGGATAGAAACTGATGGCGCAACCGCTGTGGGCAATTCATCCGAGGAGTTTTCTCGCTTTGTTCAAACAGAGATCGAGCGTTGGGGCAAGGTGGTGCGGTTCTCTGGGGCGAAGCCGGAATAGCGTTAGGCGGTTTTCGTCAAATAGGCCGAACAAGATCACTAGGGACTGCCTTCCCTGCCTCGTTACTGGGCGCTTTGCCCAGAACTTGGTCCACATTCAAAGACCAGCTAAGCCGGTTTGCCGGACGCGAAGCGTTGCTCCAGGTAAGCCAGCAAGGTGCGTATGGTCTGCGCCTCGCCTCCCACCGGCCGACCGGCACGCGCGCCGTCGTTCCAGGCGAACAGGTCGATATGGAGCCAGTCTTGGGACTCGGGCACGAAATACTCCAGGAACAGGGCCGCATTGATGGCGCCGGCCATCGCGTTGCGGCCGGTGTTCACAATGTCGCCGATGGCGCTCTCAATTCCGGCCCGGTACGGCGCCCACAGCGGCATGTGCCACAGCGGGTCATCGAGTTGAAGGCCCAGGTCGACCAACTCGCGCGCGGTGGCCATGTTGCGGCAGAACAGGGCTGGCAGTTGGGGGCCCAGCGCCACCCGTGCCGCGCCTGTCAGCGTGGCCAGGTCGATGACCAGGGCAGGCTTGCCTTCACAGGCATACGCCAGTGCATCACACAAAATAACCCGGCCCTCGGCGTCGGTGTTGCCGATTTCGATGTGCAGACCCTGGCGGGTCTTGAACACATCCCCCGGCCGGTAGGCGTTGCCAGCGATGGCGTTCTCGACCGTGGGCAGCAGCACCTGCAGGCGCACGGGCAGCTTGAGCGCCATGACCAGTGCGGCGAGCCCCAGTGCGTTGGCCGCACCACCCATGTCTTTTTTCATCTGGCGCATGCCCTCGGCGCCCTTGATGTCGAGGCCACCACTGTCGAAACACACCCCCTTGCCGACCAGGCAGAGCAGGGGATCCCGGGCCTTGCCCCAGGTCAGCTCGATCAGGCGCGGGGCGCGGGTACTGGCGCGTCCCACGGCGTGGATGGCGGGGAAGTTCTGCTTCAGCAGCGCGTCGCCCACCACTTGGCGGAATTTCGCGCCGTGTTGCTTGGCCACCATGTGCGCGGCTGCGGCCAGTTCTTCTGGGCCCATGTGTTCGGCCGGTGTGTTGACCAGATCCCGCGTGGCTGCAATGGCGGTTGCCAGCGCGACGCCGCGCTGGGCGTCCGGGCTGGGGGCCAGCAGCAATTGGGCGGCAGCACGGCGCCGTGGTTTGTACAGGTCGAACTCGTAGGCACCCAGCTCCCAGGACATGGCGGCCTGCTCGGTGCTCACCACCAGCCCCTGGTCGGACAGGCGGTAACGCCCCTCCGGCAAAGCCGTCGGCAGGGCGGACAAGGCAAACGGATGGTCCGCCCGGACCACGCCTGCGAACACCTGGGCCAGCTTGCCCTGCGCATCTGGCACCAGGGCATGGCTGTCTGGGGCGCCGGTAAACCCGACGGTCTGCAACCAGCGCCGGGTCGCGGCCGGCAGGGTCAGCGCGAGTTGCGCGAATCGTGCGGCGTCCACCACGGTGATGGCGATGGCGTTGGCGGGGATGGTTTTTTGGAGTTGGACAGTCATGGCCGCATGGTAGCGGGTTCCGTCTCAGCCAGCCTAAACGACAATCCAGGCCATGCGTGAACTCGGCCAAAGTTTGAACCACTGTTTTGATAGGCCTCTCGTGGTCGCACTGGAAGGCCTGCATGCACGCTGACAACCGGCGTGGTATTTTGGCCATGAGTTTGGCCATGGCGCTTTTCATTGCCAACGACGCACTGGTTAAACAAGTCAGTGCCACATTGCCTGGCCCTCAACTCATTTTTATTCGCGGCCTGATGGCCACCACCTTGGTGCTCATCATGGCGCAGGTCATGGGCCACCTCAAAAACTGGCGCCTCATGCTGAACATGCGCCTTTGGATAAGGGGTTCTCTTGATGCTGCGGCTTCACTCGCCTATTTAACAGCCGTCTTTCACCTGCCCTTGGCCAATGCAACGGCCATCAACCTTTCCTTGCCGCTTTTCATCACGGCGTTTGCCATTGTTTTCCTTAAAGAACAGGTTGGGTTGCAACGAGGCTTGCTCATTTTGCTCGGCTTCACTGGCGTGTTGCTGGTGGTTCAACCCAGTTCAGAGGGTTTCAATGTTTACGCCTGGCTGGCCGTATTGGCGACTTTGTTGCACGCCGCTCGCGACACACTCACACGGGGCATTGGCCTTCATGTGCCTGCACTGCTGATTACGCTGTCAACCGCAGTTTCGGTAGCTGTGGCGGCTGGGGGTATTACGCTCACTCAAACATGGACGCCTGTTGACAGCCTATCGCTGGGCTTGCTATTGGGCGCCTCCTTGTTCCTCTCCATGGCCTATTACCTGCTCATTGTGGCCATGCGTTCCGGTGAAATGAGTTTGGTGGCACCGTTTCGATACAGCGGTTTGCTGTTTGCACTGCTCATAGGCTATGTGGCGTGGGGCGACGTGCCCAATATGCTTGGATGGGCGGGTATTTTTCTATTGGCTATGTCTGGCTTGCTCATTCTTCGGTCAGAGCGCTTTAAGTCCTTAGATTGACATGGGACTGATTCGCATGACTTGGTTTCACGTGCTGCCATCGTTACGAGTTCAGTGGCCCGCCTGGACGCACGTGCCAAGTGGTCACTTGCAACAGGAGGGCCCCTTTTTCGATACTGAATGCCGCAGAACCGTCATTGCGCAGCGCTGAACAAAGGCGTGACCCCTACTCACCCACAGCCTGGCACGCGGCGGCAATCACGCAAGATCCCCGCCGATCCCTTGACCTGTAGCCCATACACCTGCTGTGCAATTTTCCGCCCGCTTCGCTCGTCGATGATGGTCATGCAAGGCGCAAGCTGGCGGGCGAGTGTGATGACCTCGGCCTCACCCGCATCGAGTTCCATCACCAGCTGCTGGTCGAGCAGGGATAAGGCCACCAACGGCCCGGCATTGATCACCGCACGGTCAAGCATTCGGGGCAAACTTCACATTCAACTCGTCGTCATCCATCATGACGACCACCGCTGGCGCGCCCTATCGGGTTCACAAAACAGGCCTTATGCAAAGTGGCCTTCGCTGGGGTCGGTCGCGTCAGCCGGCAGCGCCTCCCCGGTCGCATTCGCGCCCTGGCGCCTTCGCCTGTGCGCCCTATGGGTCGGCTAGCACCTTGGCCCTAGTCAGTGCGCTTACGCGCAGTGGTGGCAGTCAGCGGCCTGCCGGGCGGTTATCACGTGGTTGCGCCCGCCCACCCTTGTGCTTCGCCGCTGCGCGGCATCAGCACTGCGCGGGTTGCCCGTCCGCCCCCCAAGGGCTCCCTCAAGCCCGCGCTGCACTTTACGCCTGTTTGCTACTAAAAGCATAGCTATAAGCCCAATAACCACGGGGTCTAGAGGCCTAAATCGTCAGTATTTTCGGTCCGAGCACGTGGCCGGTTATTGCCGCTATGGCGCAAAAACTGTGGTGCCATAGGTAAAAGTGCCTAAAAAATTACTGTCTGCAAAAACTGCTTTTTCCTGCTAGCCCGGTGCTTGCCCGCTTCCAAAACAAAAAACCCTGCTATATCTTAAATAGCAGGGTTTCTTTGTACCGTAAGGCTTGTTTGACTCCTCGACCTGGGCTCGAACCGGAGACTTACAGGTTAACAGAAAACACGGATACTGAAAAACCTATATAAATCAATGACTTATATGGGTTAAAAGCCACCGTGTAATAAACCGTGTAGTAAACCGTGTAATCAGCCATTTTGTTGCATTATTTAACAAACTGACTTTTTGCTCGGTTTTCACTCAGGTAGGATTGAAAAATCAGGCGGGGAGAGCGCATTCACTCGGGTCGCCAGCACCAACGATCAATTCACCGAATTAAATTCTTCTGCGCTGACACCGGCTTGGCGCAGCACACCATTGACTGTACCTACTTTGACCTCTTTGTGATTTGGGACAACGCAGCCTTGATCATTGCGGCGCATCACAATGTGGCTGCCGGATTGGCGCGCCACCACAAAGCCAAGTCTTTCGAGCGCCCGCACAATTTGCGCTCCCGACAACCCAGGGAATTTAGGCATGCGCCACTTCAAAGGTGGTCACTAAGGGATGCGCATGTATGTTTAATGGAAATTCTTCCAAATAAAGGCTCGTAGCCTCTTTCAGATTTTGTACCGCTTCAGCAATGGTTTCGCCCTGGGTCGTAGTGCCAGTTTCAGGGTTCAGGGCGATAAATCCACCTTCGTCGGCGGCAGTCAGCACGGCTGTAAGCAACATGGTCTTCTCCAGATATAAGTGCATTATGCGAGAAGGCTGCTGAAATGTTCAAGGCTGGGACCAGCCATTGAGTTCTTACCCCGATGGCTAGATGGTGGCTACATGAGCAACAAACAAAAAACCCTGCTATCTTTTGAATAGCAGGGTATCTATGTGCCGTAAGGCGTGTTTGGCTCCTCGACCTGGGCTCGAACCAGGGACCTACGGATTAACAGAAATCCAGGCTCGTCAAAAACCTATATAAATCAACGACTTATACGAGTTTATATTAAACGTGTAATATTTCGTGTAATAACCCCAAAAGTTACATAATGTAACTTTCCAGCCAAAACACCCAAATTTACATTCAGCGCTGTCATTTTACAAGTGAAAGTTAGACGCTAGGCTTGGGGCTCGAACTAGTTTGGGCGAAAGTTCGACTCCATAAAAGGCGCTCGAATTTTTTCTAGCCCAAAAAACCACCAGATACCTCACCGTGATCCCTTACGCACCATGTTGGTTAACTGCCCAAACATCAAGCCCGGTGCCACGCGACTCATGGTGTACAGGATATTAGCCAAGCCAGGACGGATTTCAG
>Ga0247833_1001819_pt1 | contig 33146 bp, 18 predicted proteins | sample LaCruzMarch2015__7_FD_187117 | JGI IMG/M metagenome (GOLD analysis project Ga0247833, IMG submission 187117) | Freshwater microbial communities from meromictic Lake La Cruz, Castile-La Mancha, Spain - LaCruzMarch2015_8m | ecosystem: Environmental > Aquatic > Freshwater > Lake | place: Spain... | reverse complement strand
TCCACCATCGTTCCGCTCTCCGTCCAGCAATGAAACGCACTTCTCATTCTATTCAAGGAAGTTCTTTGGTGATCGTGCTTTCTTTTGTTGCGATTTTGACACTCCTTGTCGTTTCGATTCTCAGCCTCGTTTCATTCGACACCACGATCTCCGCGAATTCCTTGGAAAACACGAAGGCTGATAATTTTGCACGCTATGCGCTCGACGAAGCGGCCGAGAAACTCTCCCGCATCCCGCTTGATAAACACTGGGCTGCCGGACCCGGTCTCCTGCGCATCTGGAATGGTTCTTCGTGGGACGCTGTCAATTTGTATTCCGAGGGAACCGGGACCGATCAAGTCGATCTCAATACCCAGCTTTCCGATGGATCCCACGCCATCATGCCACCCAACTCCGACTTTCCCACGGCGCCCGAGATGAAAGTGAATTGGCGGTATGTGCTTGCGAATGGCACTGTCGTCGCCACCGCTCCAGCCAGCGGCGCGATCGGACGCTTCGCCTATTGGGTTGATACCGAAAATAGCCGGGCAAATATCAACACCGCTGGCTTGGGAATGACCCAGTTCAACTCCGCCCTCGAACCCTGGGTGGCAAGCCTGCTGGGAAACGAAACATTTTCCCTTTCCGACTATCGCCAGAATGTGTGGGATCCCAATCCCTGGGCTAGTGATGCTGTCAACATCTCGGCCAATGGCACCCTGTCATTTACTGCGCTGGATCGCACGGCGGCCCAGTCGCGGACTCTTCAAAATCTGACCGGTCACCCCAGTTCCATTGATTTGTCCTTTCTCGACGGCATCTCTATCCAAGAGAGCTTCAATACTTTTCGATATGCTGGCTCGTATTTTCTGAGGGCAGATGCAAAAAATGCGACGCTGAAACGCCCACTGGCAGGCGGCGTGCCGGAATTTTGGATTTCCCAAAATCCCGATCTTTCTATCCGATTTTTCAATACTCCAGAAGACTGGAAGCATATTGTCGGCAACGACGCCTTTGAAAAAAATAAGGCCTATATCACCACTCGGGGACGCTCTCCGGAAATCACGCCGTGGGGAACACCGAAGATGGCCCTCTCGCTGTCTCCAAAGAATGGAAACGCCCTAAATGTTCTCAGCGAAGAGCTTCAGCGAAATTTTCCCGATACACTCATTGGGGCGGAAGATTCACGAATGGTTCTGGTTCCAAATCTGGAGTCGGGTTCTAACCCACCTGGTCGACAAATTCTGCGCGATCTCACGATAAACAATGTCTATCAAAATCAAACCACTCGCCCAACGATCCAAGGCGCTCTCAGCGGAATCCAAGCGATGCTCGCAACGCCGGTTCCAGAATACGCCTCTCTCTCATCAAAATATGGATCCAATGGAACGGAGCAGACGGCCATAGAAATCCTTGGGTTTGCTGACCAAACACTCAATGGATTCACTCCGGGCTTTTCAGGTTACGCCAGATTTTGGAACGAGCCTGCGGATGCAGCTTTGGTTCCTCCGGTGCTGGGAACCGATGCGACCAAAAAATTCTACGGTGGAAGATTGATACCGATGACGAGCAACTCCACCACAAGACGGCTCGCTACCTATGGGCCCTACTTGTTCAATGAGATCGGCATCCAATTGGAATCCACCAGATTTTCGATTCCCGATTCTCCTTTGGTGGCGAACTCAGCCACCACTCCGGCAGCCATACTTCGCGCTGCTGCGGCAACTCCCGAAGCGCCCTATGCCGTTCTCTCGCCAATGAATTTCAACTCTTCATCCACAACGAGTGGCGGAGCGGTCTGGTGTTTTATTCTCCGCCAGCCCCTGACCAATACCGCTACTGGGAATGCCACCGCAAATCTCGATCGCTGGGTGCGTGTAACAATCCGCGCAGAGCTTGTCTGCCCACCCAACTGGGGATTGGCTCAGAAGCTACAGCTTGGTATGGGGCCCAGAGTTTATCTGAGCGATGCGATTTTGGATTACTCTACGAGCGACCCAACCTATCCTGTGGGAACAAATACGGGAAGCCTTCGTGGTTACTTCGCCTCAAGAAGAGACTCGAATACAAGCGATAGTTTTATGTATCCCAGTTCGGGGAGCTATGTCATGAGACCGCCCCGCCCGTTTCCGCAGTCTCCAGCCTCTGGCCCCTCCTATGTTGAAGCGTTGCGAGTCACGGACGGGGGTCTATTGATCGGCCCTTTTCGTCCGGGTAGTGCTGTGAGTTTCCGGCTCAAATTGCGACTTATTGGCGATAATCAACTTTGGGGAGGTTACGCTCCAAGCGCTGGAACAACTAAATCCCTCTGGTATGCCATACCGGGTATTTTTCAAGACTACGATATCGCTGGCGTTCAACCCTCGAGCAACGCTTCGGATAAAAGTCAGGATGATATGATTGAGTTTCAAGTTAATAACTTTGATGTCGGAACAATCATTCCAGAAACTATTTCCTACGAGGCGGATGATCCCCGTTTGGCACGGCGCAAAAGCGGTCTGAAATTGGCTTCTGCGCATAGTTTTGCAGCCGAAAACTCAAATTTCACGGGAAGCATCAACTCTCAAGCCAGTGACTTATCGATGCCGAATTCACTGCTCCAAACAGTGCGTGGTGTCATGCGTGCCCGAGCAGTTAATGGAGCATGGGGAGATATCACTGGAACCAGCGAACGGCAAAACGCCAGCAAAATTCTTGGCCTTCCCGGAGTGGGCGCGATGTCCAGTATTGCAACGGGCATCGAGGCGAATGTGCCGTGGCAGACGATGAAGTTTTACGCGAATAGCGACGCTGTTCCAGATTGGTTGCTGTGGAATATGTTCTTCGTGCCGTTCGACCGGAGCATTGCCAATCAGACGGATGGAAAAATCAACATTAACGCCACATTGCATCCCTTTGGAATCAAGCGCACAAAACCCTTGCAGGCCCTGCTCGCCAATCGGGTCACCAATGCAACCGGCGTGGCCACAAATATCGCAAACCGTGCCATGGCTGGAGGAGCTTCCGCGCTGGCTGGCCCTTCCGACCTTTATATATACAGTGGTCAAGTCGCTCAAATATCAGGTGTTGCGGATTCCGGTGCCAACGAATACGAAAAGGAAAAAGTGACTCGTGGCATTGCTGATATCGTAACCACGCAATGCAGCGACTACCGAGTGTTTATTGTCGCACAATCCATTCGACAGAATGCACAAGGAACAATTGCTCCCTTGATCACGCGGCGCGTGGAAGCCACCTTGAGCCGGAGTTTCGACGAGGGCGGGCGGTTTTACACACCCACGGGTTTTGGGCAATCCTATGCAGGCAGGGGATATCCCTTTGTCACCACGGGCTCACCAGCACCAGATTTTCCATCCAGCGTCGTGGAACGAAGCAGTTACCTCACGACAAACTCGACGGTTTCTCTCAATCTCAACCACACAGCTACGATCACCAGCAAGGGATCGAATTTTCTGGGAGCGGATGGGATGCCCAATACCGGCGACGATTGGTTGGTCCCCCAAAAAATCGAAGTTTCCAGTTTCCGAACTCTCCCATGAAATCATTCCTCCTCACTTCGGTATTTCTTCTTGGTGTTTCATCACTTGCTCTATCCAAGCCAGTCATCACGCCAGTCCATCCCGAGTCGCTCCTCGTCTCCTTGCCTGTGGTTCCCTCGGACTGGAAACTGCTCTCTTCTTCCGCCTCCAACGAGTTGATGGGAAGTGGGGAACCTGTGACGATTGCGACCCGGCGGTATGAAATTCTGTTCGAGGACAAATCGGTGGAACCGCCGCTTGTCAAGAAACTCCTGCTCAAGTTGGTTGCGATGGATGTGGCCTCCCGCACCGAGACGGTGGAGACCTTTCGAAGCCAACTCTCGCTTGCCGGGCAGGGCGAGGACGGTCGCCGGAAGATCGATTTCGGCTCTGGTGTGCTCGGAGCACTTCGTATCCCGAGCGAAGGGATCATCAAGTGCAATGCGCTCTGCGGAGACCGCCTCGCTCTTCAAATCGAAATGCAAGGTGCTAACGAAAAGGAATTTGTTTCTGTGTTTAAGGCACTCGACTTTGCCAATTTATCAGCCTTGGCTCGCCGCTTACCAGACTCGCTGAACTCCAGCGGTCGCTTCACCCTTTTCATTGTCGATGAGTTAAATCCAAAGAAAAATCGTTCCTACCAAGTGGGCACGGTGGATTTCTCCACCGAGGTGATGGAGTCGAGAAAGAATTCTGCAACTCCATGAATTTTAGGAATCAAAATTCCCATCAGCAGGCTTTTTCTCTTATCGAGTTATTAGTTGTGGTAGCAGTCCTTTCTCTCCTTGGGGTCTTTACGGTCATCAATGCACCGGCTTTGCTGTCAACTGGAGGCTTGCGCTCCGGCAGCCAACTGGTCTCGGATAGTCTGGCGCTGGCGCGAAATCTGGCGATCACCAAAAATTGGGCAACCTTTGTCCTTATCCGCTCCTCTGGTGACCAATCTTGGCAGCGGCTTGCCGTCTTCGCTCTCGACCCAGACTCTGGCCAGTGGAAAGTGGCCTCTCAATGGAAAAGCCTGTCATCAGGAGCCAGCATCGACCAAACCTACGATCCGAGCACGGAACCATGGTCGAATTCGCCTGTAGACATCGCCGAGGCGCACGCCGCAGTGACTCCCCCGAGTCAGGCCATAAAGGATGGAAACCAAGCTCTATCATTTGGAACGGATTATCTGTGTATCGGCTTCCTGCCAAGCGGAGCCTTACTGGCAGACAAGGCCCTCGCCTTGCGAATCGTGCGGGGCATCCGCACAGGAAACACCTTTAACGCTGTCGGTGGGAATACTACCCCTACCGACTGGGTTAAATTGATCGTCGAAAAAAACACCGGCCGCACCAAAGAACTCCGCCCAAATGCAAGCTAATTCATTCCCTGTTAAATCCATGAAAAAAATCCTCCGTATCCTTCTCTTCCTCTCATCGCTCCCATTGCAAGCCCTTACACCTGTGCCATCGCCCATTATTCAAGTCACTGCTGAGGGACTTTCGGAACTCCAGTGGAATGGGAAAAATTACGCCGCAACCCCAAAATTTCGTCTGCAGCATCTGAATGTTCGAGAGAGCGGTAAAAATACCAATGCCCTCGGAGCACATCTTGTTAATTCGGTGGATGTTGCGACCGCCACTGTCACCGCAGACTATGCCGGAGCCAAGCTCCAGTGTCGCTATCAAGTGCAGGGGCCTCGGTTGAATTTTTATGTGGAAATCACCAATAAAACGGACAAACCGGTCACCGGTCTCGGAGCCCAACTCGCGAACCTTGATTTATTGCCGAACTTGAAAAACATGGCCGGCGATCTCGTGGGAGTGCCGCGAAACATTGATAACCGTGCTCGATTGGGTCTGAGAAGGTTAGATGCTGCCGGAGCCACGCTCGCGCTTATCAACTGGGAGATTTCACCGTCCGCTGTGGTGAATGTCGGCTCACAATCGCCCTCAGGTCCCTTTCCACTCGTTCTCAGCCTTCCCGAAGGGCGGCAGGGGCAGCACCCGATCGTGGACAACCGGTTCTTCGTGCAAGCGGGCCGTGAACTCGCGCCCGGAGCTACGGAGAAATTTCATATCTCTCTCGAGTTTGCCGACCCCACTGTGTCTGATGAGGCATTGGCCCGCGAGGTAAATGCCCAGATCGCTCAAGAGTATCCCATGGTGTTGGACTGGAAGGATCGACGCCCGATCGGGACACTTTTTCTGGCCAATCCCGTCACCGGCTGGAAGACCAACCCCAGAGGCTACCTGCCCGGCAAAGGAAAGGATAATGATGTCACGACCGAAGAGGGGCTCCAAGCCTTTGGTGCCGGCCTGATGGCCTACGCCGACACCTCGATCGAAATCCTGAAAGAAGCCAACGCCCAGGGTGTGATCATGTGGGATCTCGAAGGGGCCGAGTTTCACCACCCCATCACCTACATTGCCCAGCCGGATAAGCTCGGGCAAATCGCTCCAGAAATGGAACGCTTTGCGGACGAGTTTTTTAAGAAATTCCGTGAGGCGGGTTTCAAGACCGGAATCACCCTCCGGCCTACGGAAGTCATCCCCGATCCGCAGAAGCCCGGAAAATGGACCCACATCGAGGTGAAAGATCCGGTGAAGTTGCTCGATGAGAAAATCACCTACGCCAAGAAACGCTGGGGGTGCACGATCTTTTATCTCGATTCGAATGTCTTCGCCAAAGACTGGCTCACGCCAGATCAGAAAAATCAACTCAAAGGAGTCGATTGGGTGATGCCCACTCAAATGCTCGCCGATCTCATGCAAAAACACCCGGAGATTCTCATCATTCCCGAGTGGTCGGGTTGGCAGGACTACCGGTATTCCGCCCCGTATTCCGCAGTGAATCTCGGGCAATCGATCACACCGCCCCAGGTGCGCGCAATTTATCCGAATGCCTTCAAGGCTATGAGTATGAGTGGACGCGCGCTAGAGCAGCGGTGGGATACCTATGTGCAGGGAGTTTCTGGGGGCGATGTGTTTCTTTTCAATTGTTGGTATCGCACCAAAGAGCTCGGCCTCATGAAGCTACTCATTGAAGAGGGTGGAATGAAAAAGCAAGGCCCTCCGACCGAGGTGGGGAATGCCAGCGAGGAGGGATTGATCAAAATCTTGAACGATCCGCAGGAAAGTCTTCGTCGTCAATATTATGCCATTTCCTCATTGGGCGAGCGCGGGGCGCCGACTGCGGCCGAGGTCCTGACCCGTTTCTTGGATTCGCCGAATCTCCTTCTGAAGAAAAATGCGATCATCGCCCTTGGGAAATTACCCCAAGCCGGCACTCCCGATCTGGCAGCTCGCATGAATCAAATCATTCGCGATCCGAATTTGCAAATGTTGGCCCCCTTTGCCAGCGAGTCACTTGGGCGATTCGGGGCGGCCTCGCGCGACCAGATCATCACCTTGCTTGCGGAGTCCAAGAAGCCGGACTTGATTTCTTATGGGATCGATGCCGTGCAATCCTTGCCTACTGCGGATCCTGAAATTTCAGCCAAAATCATCGAGATCATTGACTTGGACAATAGAGCGCTGCGAGAGAAAGCCGTTACCGCATCAGGAGATCACAGGGTGCAAGGAGCTGTTCCCAAGTTAATCACGCTTCTTTCCGACAAAGAGGAAAACCTCGCGAATTTGGCAGTCGTGGCTCTCGGAAAAATCCGCGACCGCTCAGCCATCCAGCCGATTCTTGATCTCTACAATCGCAAGTTTCAAGGGATGGCGATCTACGCCATTCGAGGGAATCAAGACCAAGCGCTCCGGGAACTGGCGGGTGACCAACGCTCCCGCACCCGTGACGAATGGATCGCGTTTTTTGCCCAAGCCAAGCCATGAGTCCCTCCAAAGAACAAACCTTCTCGTGTGGTTCCCTTGTTTACACAAAACGAGGGCTCATCGCCATGTTTGCCTGGATGCTCTGGGGCGACTTCTGCTTCACGCTCATGGAGACGATTGTTCCAAGTATTATTCCTCTCAAGATGAATAGTATGGGGGCATCCGGCACACTGATTAGCCTCATGATGACCAGCGTGCCGGCCGTCTTCAATTTTACGATCACTCCGGCGATCAGTATTTGGAGTGATCGTCTCCGAACAAAGTGGGGTCGCCGAATGCCATTTATCATCGGAAGCCTGCCGTTTTTAACGCTTTCCATGGTAGTGATTGGATTTAATGATGATATCGCATCCATTGTGCACAACGCATTTTTCGTGGGGAGTGCTTACGATCAGACCAAAGTCGCCATCATGCTTCTGGCAGGCAGTGTGGCCATGTTTGAGCTCTTCAACATCTTTGTAAGCACAGTCTATTGGTATTTGTTCAACGACATCGTCCCCGAGCATATGCTGGGGCGCTTCATGTCGCTCTTCCGCCTGGTGGGAACGCTGGCGGGAATGTTCTACAACTTCTTCATCTTTCAGTTCGCGGAGAGCCACATGAAAGAAATTTACATCGGTGTGGCAATTCTCTACGGGGTGGGATTTGGTCTTGTCTGTTGGAATGTGCGTGAAGGAACCTACCCGCCGCCAGCAGAATCCGAACCTTCGGAAAACTGGTGGAAGTCACTCATCAAGTCGATGAAGGGCTTTTACAACGATTGCTTTACCTCGCGTTATTATTGGTGCTTCATTCTTGATGCGGCGGTTGTCTGCCTAGCGGCGTTTGGTCCTTTTGGGGTTTTTCTCAACAAAAGCCTGGGATTAACCTTGGGAAACATTGGCATTCTCTCGGGCATCGGCCAGGGGGCCACACTCGTTTGTTTTCTCTTCGTGGGGAAATTGGTGGACCGGTGGCATCCCGTCAGGGGAACCGCTTATCTGCAGGCGTTTATCGTTTTTAACGCATTCAATGGTTGGATTTGGCTTTTCATCAAAAGCCCTGATCCACTGATTTATATGTGGATCGTTTCGATTTCGAGTGTCGCTTTTATGCCCCTCTTTAGCACGACCCATCAAGTGGCTGGCATGACACGATGGATGAGGTTGTTACCAAAAGACAAACTGGGTCAATTCAGCGGAGCCATGTGTCTGGTGCGAGCAGCGTTCATTTTCTCTGCTGGGTTTATAGCGGGGGCGTTCGTGGATTTGGTGAAACATCTGAACCCTCCCACTGCCGCAGACCCTGAGGGGCTCTTCGGCTATCGATATATGTTCTTGGCATCGGGCGTGATCGGAGTCGTGGCGTTTTTTTTCCACTACAAAGTTTATCGCGGATGGAAACGGCTGGGTGGAGACCTCTCCTATGTAGCTCCGGACTCGAGTGTGAAGGTGGAAAAACTTCCGCCCGTGGCGGGTGATGAGGGGCGGGTGCCGAAAGGTCTTTTGCTGATCGCTGGTTGGGCCGGATTCGGGGGAATCCTCTGCCAAATTACTTGGGCCGTTTACTACACTTGGTGGAATTCGAACACCTCCTATGCCACGACTTTTGCCATCTCTGCCATTGCGCAGATTGTTATCCTTTTGCTTTACCTGCGCTTTATTAAATTTATGGAAAGACCTTAATGGCAATGGAATTCTCTAAATCAATAATCCAATGGTCCAATGGTTCTCCCGAGTCGACCGAATCTGCTCCAGACGATTGGATTTTACTCTCTTGGCACGTTAGCGCAGGAACTTGCTTTTCAGCAACCTGCCGTATTCCCATCGCTCCTACCGATGCGCCTTTTTGGTGCATTCCAGGGCTTTTTTGGGGTGACAACCAACATGATTCAACGGGACAATACTACCCACGATTCCAGAAGAGTTTGCAGTATCCGGAAAAGTTTCAAAGCTCGTTTTGGGAGTTCCACACACATCGCATGGCCCAGCCGATTGCTGCCGTGCATGAGGGATCGACTTGGTGGATTCTGGAAGTAGAACCTCACACGACGGTGGATGGGCAAGTGCTCCATGCGAGCGTGGGATTTGAGTATCGGGATGGGCAGCCCTTCTTGCTCGCCTCCCTGCCTTACGCTGAGAGACCTTATCAGCATGTGGGACATGATTATACGATGCCCGTTTCCACAAGTTGGACTCCAACCAAGGATTGTGTCATCAGGTGGAAAATCCGTCTTCTTAAAGTCGTAGGTGAGCGCGATTCCATTCTTAATGTCCTTCAGGCAAACTATCATTCCGATTTGTCGGCTTCACAGCGTGCCGATCCGTCGGCATGTGCGGCGGCCACACGCGATGCCCTTCTCCATTGGCATTTCCATCCGCAGGAAAAATACTTTCGTTATACTGTGGCATTCGATCGCGTCGGACAGCAATTGGCAGAAGCCGGTGGGGCATCCCTCGACCGCCATGAAATGGGAATCGGTTGGGTGAGCGGGTGGGTGGTTTTTGAAGCCCTCATCGAGTGGGCGATGGCCCATCGCGACTCCAAGGCATTGGAAGCGGTGGAAAAAACTTGGTCCCACCTCCAGGCAAGCGGTCTTGTGTGTCCGTCGGGCTTCTGGTGGACGCGGTATGCACCGCAACGCCTGAAAAATCCCTCGATTTTTGATGCACGGTTTCCAGACGGCTTTGATGGCAACTGGATGCCGGATCCCGCGCATCTGCACTTGCGCACCCTTGGCGACGCCGTGCTCCGCGCGACGCGCACCTTGCGCCAACACGGGGGAAGCCTCCCGTTTGCACAAAGTCTTCAGAGGCAAGTTCTCAATCAAGCCGAGGCTGTCGCCGATATGGCCCGCAAAGGGTGGCCCCTGCCGATGGCTGTGAGCGCGCGCAATGGGGCACCCACCTCGCAGCAGGGGACCGCGGGAATGATTTGGATTTCCGTGTGGGCGGAACTGCACGCCATTGGTCTCTGGCCAGATGTCGCTCTCATCGAACAAGGCTTGGATCATTACCGCCTCGCGGTGCAAACCGGGAATCTCTACGGCGCTCCGGAGGATGTCGGAGAGTGTGTGACCTCCGAGGATGTCTACATCGCGATCAATACCTTCCTCGACGGCTATCGCGTTACAAAACGCCCGGAGGACTTGGAAACGGCGATCCAAGCCGCGCGCTGGTTGTATGTGTGGCGCAAGTCCTTCAACCACGCAATGGATCCGCGCACCATTCTAGGCACTTATCAATTGCGCAGCCGAGGTGGCGATCTCGCATCTTTCAAAAACAACCATCTTCATATTTATGGCTTGGATACGGATGCCAGCCTCCGCGATTTGAGTCGCCTCACCGGGGACTCGAGGTGGAAGCAGTTGGCGGATGACCACTGGAATTTTTCCGCGCAACTCACCCCGCTGGTGGATGGTCAATTCAATGCTTACCGGGGCATGGTCACCGAGCAATTCTACTTTATCGATTGGTCTGCGCTTGGGAACTCGGTTTATCTGCATGAAAGTGACTCGCGAAAATCCGCTTACGATGTGGGTCCGCATTATAGAAACCACGGGAATTTTGCGGGATTCTCTCATGCCTGGTGCACGGCCATGGTTCTGCGTGCCGCCACCGACCGTCAACTCGCCGATTCAAAATGAAAATGCTTTTCCAAGGCGACTCGATCACTGACGCCTTTCGCAAACCCGAGGAAATCAACTCTGCCTACCAGCTCGGCAATGGCTATGTCTTTCTCATTGCCGCCCGCTTGAGCGCGCGCTTTCCCCAAAAAAATTGGGAGTTCATCAATCGCGGCGTGAGCGGTAACAAAATTCTTGATTTGAAAAAACGATGGGAAAATGATGCGCTCGATATCCGACCGGATGTGTTAACTCTCTTGATTGGAGTCAATGATACCCTTGCCGCGATGCAAGGGCCATCCTCGCTCACAGATGACGAATTTTTTTCAGCCTATCGAACGCTCTTGGATGAAACGCGCAAAAAATTGCCTCAAATCCGTTTGCTTCTTATCGAACCCTTTCTGTTGGAAGTGGGTGAAGTGCAAAAATCCTGGTGCGACCACCTCCGTCCTCGGCAACTCTTCGTTCAAGAAGTTGCCAAGGAAACAATGTCCACATTTATTCCCACTCAAAATCTTTTTAACCAAGCGGCCCGCCTGCGGGAACCCGCTTTCTGGTCGTATGATGGAATCCATCCCACCCACGCTGGATTTCAATTGCTTGCAGATGCTTGGATCGATGCTTTTGAATCAATAAAATTTTAAACAATGGAAGCAGATCATTTGATAAAAACAGGGTCGGATATTTTGGTTTTGGAAGAGTTGGAGGGCTGGATTCGAAGCGGCAGGCTGCGCGTCGGACAGCGCCTCCCATCGGTAAAGGCTCTTCAGAAACTACTTGGAGTCGGTCAATCCAGCGTGGAATCGGCCAAACAGCAGTTGGAACGCCGAGGCTTGATCGAAACGCGTCAGCGAAGTGGATCCTACCTTCTGGCCGATGCCAAAGAAAAGATGGCCTCTGAAGAGCAGACATCGATGGAATCCGCCCAATTGCTGGACTTTTATCTTCCTCGCGCAACAACCAAAACAGTATCTGTTTACACGATGGATTTCCTCGGTCGGTCTCAGGCCGCCTGGCAGGCTGTGATTGAAGAATACCAAAAAACCCACAACTGCCAAGTCGAACTCTTGACTTCCGCCGATGGCCACCTGATGGATCTCATCAAGAAGCGCCCGATCGATGTAGTCCACACGACTCAGGAGATGATCGATGCGATTGGCTCGCATGAGTTTAGTAACTTTTCAGGCCACACCGACTTCGAGGAGTTCGAAGCAGATCTCATCCCCTCGGTTTTATCAAAATGGAGTTCGCTCGCGGTGAAAAACTCTCTTCCTTTCGCTTTGACCATCAAATACATATTTGTGAATCGTTCGTTGCAGAAGAGGTTTGGCATCGAAGACCAGTCGTTTTCCGATCCCTTGGAATTCCTGGAGGCTACAAAATCCGCCCATCGCAAGGTGTCACTGCACGGCATGCGGGCATTTGCTTTTTCACGCGTGGAGCATCTTCTTTCCATGGTCGGCGCGGTCTATCCTACCGAGGGTGGCGGGTTCGCTTGCGATCGTCAACTCACCCAGCGTTGTCTTGAGTGCCTTCACAGCAGTGATTTGCCGCTTTTTCACGACCCTGAAATTCCCAATATCTTTGCCACGGGGCATGCCATCTATGCCAACCACTGGAGCTTCACCTGCAGCGAGTTGCTCGAGCGGGTCGATTTCGAGTGGGAGGCCCTGCCAGTGCCTCTTAAAAAGGGACGTTCGCAACAAAGTTTCCTCTCCGTGCTCGCCGTGCCACGCGCCGCGATCGCAAAACGAGAGGCGTTTCTCCTTGCGACCCAGCTGGTCAGCAAATCCGCGCAAAATCACTTCGCCAAAGTCGGGGGGAATCTCCCCGTTCGCTCGTCGGCGATTCCCACCGTCGCAGAAGCGGATTGGCAGCACCTGAGCTTGGAATCTTTAAATCAAGCGCTTGCGATATCAGATTTCAATTGGCCCCACCGAGACTGGGGCCGAATCGAATACGCCCTGCCTCTCACCTTGCAAACGGATCTCCTCAGCGGACGCCGAAAAGTGTCCGAACTCCTTCAGCTTGTGGAGGAAATTGTGAACGCAACTTCCCAAGAGCTCAAGGCTCGACGGTCTCTCAAATAAACTCCTGAAATTGTTCTAAAAATGTTTAAGCCATTTAAATACAATAAAAAACAACTCGCTCAAATCGCCCTGCCCATGGGAGGCATCGGCGCCGGCTCGATCTGCTTAAACGGACACGGCGGTCTCCAGGATTTTTCCATCCGAAACCGCCCTGCTATCGGACCACTTCCCGACCGCTTTGGAAATGGACGCGATGCAGGATTCGGCATCATTCATATCCGAGGTCACAGCCCCGTGACAAAACTCGTAGAAGGGCCATTTCCCACGGAAAGGATTTACAACATGGGACTTCACGGAGTCGGGCACCTGCAAGGACGCTATGAGGGCTTGCCCCGTTTTTTCAAAAATTCATTCGATGGAGCCTATCCATTTGGTTGCGTGAAGCTTACCGATCCCTCGATTCCGCTCGATGTCAGCATCACAGGCTGGAGTCCGTTGATCCCGCGCGACGACATCGCTTCGGGCATTCCCGCCGCGATGTTGGAGTATCGTTTCAAGAACCGCTCGAAAGAATCCGTGGAGTTCGACTTCGTTTACAACCTCTCCCACTTGGTGCCGGCCTCCACCCATGGAGAAAAAGGGATGCGCAACAGGGAAATACCGAAAAAAGGCATTCTTTTCACGAATACGGATGACCCAGAGAGCGAGAAGTTTGGGAGTGCCTCGGTGACGGTCATCGGGAAGTCTCCAAAAATCAAAGCCATGTGGCTGCGCGGTGGTTGGTTGGATGGTTTAAGTTCCCTTTGGCGGGAAATCGAAACCGATGCCTTTGAATCGAATAACGGTAAAAATGGGGAGGGGATGGACGGCCGAAATGGGGGGTCGCTCCTCCTTCGACACACCCTCAAACCCGGCGAAGAGGTCGTGATCCCGATCGTGATCACTTGGTATTTCCCTAATTGCCGCTACGATGTCGGATTGGTGAAACCCGATGACCAGAAAGATATTCCTGCAAGATGGAGTCCATTTTATACATCCCAGTGGAGTGATGCAAAAGATGTCGCCCTTTATGTTCATACGCACTACGCCGATCTCCGCCAGCGAACGCTGGCTTTCTGTGAGGCACTCTTTTCCTCCACATTACCCCGCGAAGTCATCGACGCGGTGTCTGCAAACCTCGCGATCTTGAAGTCCCCAACCATTCTGCGTCAGAAAAATGGAAACCTCTGGGGATGGGAAGGTTGCTTTACCGATGAGGGTTGCTGCCATGGGAGTTGCACCCATGTGTGGAACTATGCCCAAGTGATCCCACACCTCTTTCCGAGCTTGGAGCGAACCCTTCGCGAGCAGGAACTTGAACGCAGTATGGACGACCGCGGACATGTGAACTTCCGTGCCGCTTTGCCAGACGGGCCTACGACTCATGACTTCCACGCGGCGGCGGATGGTCAACTCGGTGGCGTGATGAAGCTCTGGCGCGATTGGCAAATCTCGGGCGATGACGCTTGGATGCAAAGACTTTACCCGCTCGCCAAAAAGAGCATCGAGTATTGCATCCGCCAGTGGGATCCCAATGAGCGAGGCGTTTTAGTGGAACCTCACCATAATACCTACGATATCGAGTTCTGGGGAGCCGATGGCATGTGCTCGAGCGTTTACATTGGCGCCCTCTCGGCCATGCAGGATCTCGCCATGGCCGCCGGTGACTCTAATGCCGCCGACCGCTACCAAGCTCTCGCTCTCGCTGGAGCGGGCGTCATGGATCAAGACCTCTTCAACGGAGAATACTACCAGCAAAAAGTCGAGTTTCGAAACCTTAAGGATCAATCATTTGTCAAATTGATCTCCGAAAAACAGCCGTCGCTGCCCACCTCGGTGTTGAAAATTCTCAAAAAAGAGGGGCCCAAGTATCAATATGGCAGCGGATGCCTCTCGGATGGAATCATCGGGGCTTGGATGGCAAAACTGTATGGAATTCCAATTCCCTTGGACGCCAGTAAGGTGCGATCAAGTATCTCAGCTATTTTCCGTTATAACTTTCGATACTCGCTCCGCGAGCACTGCAATCCGCAGCGCCCTGGCTATGCGATCGGTGAGGAACCCGGACTCCTCATTTGCTCGTGGCCAAATGGCGGTAAGCCAACGCTTCCATTTCCTTACAGCGATGAAGTGATGACCGGTATGGAGTATCAAGTCGCCACGCACTTGATTTCCGAAGGCTTCGTAAAAAAGGGCCTTCAAATTGTGAAGTCGACCCGCTCGCGGCACGATGGTTCTGTCCGAAATTCATGGAATGAATATGAATGTGGGAATTACTATGCCCGCGCCATGGCGAGTTTTGCACTCCTTCAAGCTTTCTCGGGCTTTCGATACTCGAAATGGAAAAAAGAGTTGGAATTTGCACCACAAGTCAAAGCCCGACCATTCCAAGTCTTTTTCTCGACCGCTGATGCCTTCGGACTGATCGTGCTCAAAGAAAACAAACTTCAAATCGAAGTTTTGGAGGGAGCCCTGGAAATTCAAACCCTCCATGTCAAGCCAAAGCCAAAGGGGGCAGTGATCTCGCTCCCACTTCACACGACTGTCGAACCTCGAAAAAAATTTGAAGTGTCCTTCTCGAAATCCCAGACCGTGCGCGGAAAAGCCTAATGAATCTTTCCTTCATCCCACAACCGCAACGACTGCAATTCCATGAGGGATCGTTTCCCATTCCCACGGAGTCCACGATGGGAATCAGCGATGCGTCATTTTATCCAGTCGCAAGGGAACTGCAATCGATCTGGCCCAGCCTCGCCTCGTCCCTCCCGATTCGTATCTGTCATCCCAAATTCTTGGATACCATTCGGATCAACTTGTCATCCGAGCTTTCCGCTGAAGCCTACCGCTTGCAAATCGACGCCCACGGAGTCCATGTGGAAGCCTGTTCCGAAACCGGGGCCTTCCACGCCGTGCAGACCTTGCGACAAATCTTCCGTCAGTCGCGGGATGGACGCCTTCCCTTTTTGGAAATCCACGATTGGCCGGACTTTGCGGAGCGCGGACTCTACTACGATGTCTGCCGCGGACGAGTGCCGAAATTGGAAAGGCTTTTTGAATTAGTCGATTTATTAAGTTACTACAAAATCAACCAATTCCAGCTTTATATCGAGCATACCTTTGCGTTTCGGGGGCATCCAGAAATTGGCCGTGAGGCATCACCTTTGACGGCGGATGATATCCTTTCGTTGGATGCGCATTGCCGTTCGAGGCGGGTGGAATTAATTCCATCGCTCGCCTCGTTTGGTCATCTTTCTAATGTGCTTAAAAATCCTCGCTACCAATCTCTTGCTGAAGATTTGGGAGTCGGGAAATATGTCTCGCCCGATACGCCTGAGGATTTTTCCCATACGGGTTGGTCGCTTTCGCCGGCAAACCCTGATATTTATCCGTTTTTGGAAAGTCTTTATGCGGAATTTCTTCCGCTTTTCAGCAGTAAGCGTTTCAATGCGTGTTGCGACGAAACATTTGACCTCGGTTGGGGGCAATCCTACGAACTCTGCCGCGAAAGGGGGAAGGGTCGCGTTTATCTCGAGCATATCAAAAAGATCAACGATCTCTCCAAAAAGTATGGCAAGTCCCTGATGATCTGGGGTGATATCATTCGCCAATATCCGGAATTGGTCTCCGAGATTCCGAAGGATGTCACAGTTTTAGACTGGGTGTATGGGTATGAGAATCGCTTTGACTCACTCTCGGATTTTCAGGCAGCTGGCTTGAAATTTTTGGCCTGTCCGGGCACATCTTCCTGGCTGGGCCTGTTTCCGAGACTCCCTCAAGCGCGTGCCAACATTTCTGGATTCGCCTGTGCGGCAAAAAAATATGGTGCGGCAGGTCTCCTCAACACCGACTGGGGCGACGGCGGGCACTATAACTTCATGGAAAATTCCTGGCACGGCTATCTCTTTGGCGCCGAGCAATCTTGGAATCCGCAGGCCGAGCAATCCAATTTCACCCGCCGTTTTGTGAGGGCATTCTTTGGATACGACGACCCAGCTCTGGCTGCAGCGCTCGATGAGTTGGGCGATATCTCGTTCACCTGCCCTGCCGGCGGGGGTGCTGGCATCTGGCAGGACATCTTGTTCGCCCTGCCAGATAATCCGCTTTTTCAAACAATCCCATCCAATAAGGGCACTTATATTTCTGAAGGGAAAATCGTTACCGACCGGAACCGGCTCGACGCGGCTTCTTTGCGGGGAATTCTTGAACGACTTGGTGCGATCCGTAGCATTTTTTCGGCAAGACCAGAACACGCTGATCCTCAAGGGGTCTTGCCATATTGGATTTACGCGGTGGATGCCACCCGCTTAGCAGTGCGACGATTGCTGGAATACGGAGCGGGTGGCCAAGCAAATCCCGAAGAGCGTCTATTGATTCGGAGGGATTTACGACATCTGCGCCGTTCCTTTCAGCGGCTTTGGATGGATCGCAATCGGACCTCGGAAATCGCAATCACCCTTGCTCGATTTGACCGGGTCATTCGAGGAGACAGCTTGAGAATTCAACTCGAAGAAACGGCGCATGGGCCTCTGCGCGTCACCTTGACCAACCACGGCCAGCGCAAAGCCTCAGGATCCGTGAGGCTTCAATCATTCCCGGAGGGTGCGGTGCGTTTTGATGGCGAGCCGGAACTGATCTTCCCGCATCTTCGTCCCGGTTTTTCTCAAAGTGCGGATTTTCCATTCCAACTCGCCGAAGGTCTGGAGAAATGCGTCGTCAAAACTTCAAGCACTAATCCCAACGCCACCAAGGGTGTGCTCGGCATTTTCAAACGAAAAACCCTCCAAGTCCCCGAGTTTCAGAAGCTCCCTGACGGTGGGGCGGAATTGGCTGGTTTTTTGTCCGAGCACGGCACACCTTGCCACTTAGTGCGCGACGGATCGCCTTTAGCAGAAACTTGGATTGCTTTGGATTCCAACGCGATTGCACTGCTGGTCGCCGCGCGGGATCAGAGCATCACACGAGCGCAACCGATTTGGAAGGGATCTTGTTTCGAGCTCTTCGCCAAGCGGGAAGACTCGGAAATCGCGCAGATTTTCCTGTGTCCCTCCACGCCTGATACCCCAGCTGCGGCGTTCGAGTTAGACCGCTCCGCCGTCGCCATCGTTCCCGCTCCAGCCATTGCTGTGGAGGAACTTGGGAGTGATGGGAAAAATTACCAAATCGTTGCCAAGGTGCCGCTCTTCGTTCTGAAAATGCCGCCTCATCTCAACGAGTTCCGCATGGAGATGGTGCTCACGAGCGTGACATCGCCCGAGCATGGCTATCAGCGCACATCGCTTTTTCATCCCGTGGAAGATCCCAGCACGAACTGCAGGGGATTCGGATTCGTTCAAGTCAAAAAACTTATTTAGAGAATTTTATGAAAAATACAAATGCATCGTTTAACTGGGATAGCCTGAATTTTGCGGGAGGTGCGCCCAGTCTTCACCTGCTGCTGGGAGCGGAAGAAACGCTTTGGAGTTGGTGTGGAACGCATCAGGAGCCCGCATCTCGGCAAAGGCGCCTCACACCACTTGGCGAGGGGGAGGAATCTCATTTTCGATGGGAAATTCTCGGGAAGTATCGTGTCGAGTGGCGTATCACCGAACTCTCACATTTCAAAGGATTTTCGATCCGCACAATCTTTACCAACATCGCTCAGGAACCCGTCCGCTTGAGACGGCTGGGGATCATCGAATCTTCCTGCACCGCTTTAACGGTTGAGCCCGGCGATTGGTTCCTATCGAGCGCCATCGGAGGCTGGGAAAATCCCCCTTCTGGATTACTGGCTCGTGCCAATCCCGTGAGTCACTTCCACGATTTTGCTTCCATTTATTCAAACAGAGGCGAGCGCGGCGTTTTTATCGCAGCCGTTGGACCAGCTGAATCGGATGTTGGTATTGATGTTTCCAAGAGCGGGGACGCCTATGGCTTGTCGATTTTCTCGGAGATGACGGATATCTTGGTGGAGTCGGGCGAGAGCCGAACCTCAGAGGAGGTGGTCTTTCTCTTTGCTCCCTATCAGGTAGCAGCCGAGTCGGCCATGAGGTGGATCGGGGCCACCCACGGCTCGCGCTTGCACCGGGGGGCCTTCACTGGTTGGTGCAGTTGGTATGAGCAATACAATAACATCACGGCCAGTCATGTCATTCAAGTGGCTGGGGCTGTTAAAAAACACAAGCATGTCATTCCCCAGAAGGTCATTCAGATCGATGAGGGTTATGAGAAGGCATGGGGCGACTGGCAGCTGAACCCAAGATTTCCCGATGGGTGGGCACCCGTCACCGAGGCGATCCGCTCTGCCGGAGCGACGCCGGGGGTGTGGATCGCGCCCCTTGGTGTTTACGACTCCTTGAATCTTCACCGCGAGCACCCGGAGTGGTTCCAGTTTTTGGCAGGCGTATGCGAACCATTTGGTATGGAATTTTTGGGCAATCCCCATCTTTTTTTGGATCCGACGCATCCGGATGTTCAGCAATTTATCCGTGAGATTGTGAGGGCGAGGATGGCGGATGGATTTCGGTATTACAAGATTGACTTCAATAAGGTCGCGCCGTGCCGGTTTTTTAATAGTAAGCTGACGCGCTTCCAAGCCTATCGAAACCTTTACCGCCTCTACCGTGAGGAAGTGGGCGAGGAATCCTACCTGAATTCGTGCTGCGCTCGGTTGGATCGGGCGGTCGTCGGCCTCGTCGATGCCATGCGGATCGGTGCGGATTCCGATTATGAACCGTCTTGGATTCTGATGGCAATTCGTGGCACCTCCGAAACCAGCCCCGCAAATGGAATTCTCACCGTGGCTGATCCCGATGTCTTCTTCATGTTGCCGCGCGAGAAGGACGCCTCTTTTAGACACTGGCAAAGCACTGTGAGTAAGTCGCTATTAGATAGCTGGCAGGGCTTTGTGGGTCTCTTGGGTGGGCTCGTTATGACATCCGAGCCCCTCTGCGACAGCGCCTATGAAGCGGCATTTCGCGAACTGGAAATTCTCACCCCGCCCACGCCGGAACGCGGGCGGAGCTTTTTGCCGGGAATGGAGATTTATCCCTCGCTCTTCGGCTTCGTCGCCGAGCGATCCTGGGGGGACTTTGCGGTCGTGCAGCTCTTTAATGCCTGCGGAACGGAGGGAGATGTCCGATTGAGCGCTCCCGACCTCGACCGCTTGGGAAAATGCCACCTCTGGAGCTTCCGCGATGGCGAATACTTGGGGATCGGATCCAGCGAGTATGTCGAAAAAAACCTGCCAGCTTGGGGAAGTCGATTGATTCGTTTAACGCCGGTCAAAGAGAGGCCCGCACTGGTGGGGTGTGATCTTCACATCGGCATGGGCGCTGCGGAGATCAAGGCCTTTTCTGTTGGAATAAATACCCTTACCATAGAACTCCACGATGCCGGTGCCCGAAGGGGGAGCTTATGGATACACTCGCAGCAAGCGCTTCAAATCGAGTCCGTTCAAGGATGCGATGCCGAGATGCTGCAGAGCGAAAATAATCTCTGGAAGCTTGGAGTTTCCAACAGGCAGCGCGATGTCAATCAACGGATTGTGATGGCAGTCGATCGTCCTATTCAAACCCAGCACACGCGCGAGCAGAGGGATTTCAATGAGCTTTCCAAACTTCGCGTCCGCCTGGATTTGCTTGAGAACCCTTGCATTGGCGAACCAACGGCGCCCGGATCACTCAAAGTATCGCTCACCCATAATGGCGTGGCGGAAATCTGCGGTGATTTGGATGTCATCTCGGATGCGGCAGGTTCTTTGGATTTTGTTCCAGCGAATGTTCCGTTCCGTTTGTTGCCCGGTGCCAGCATGTCTTGCGAAATCAGCTTGCTGCCAAGCCTCTACAAGCCAGCCGTAACGGTCGCTGCATCCATACAACACTCCATTCGGGCGTGGATTCCGGTCTCCATGCGCCGCGCGCCAATCCGAATTCCTTCTGCCGTAGCAGAGAAGATGCCTTATTGGGTTCTACCGAACGACCCCGGAGCGGCACGCCTGAGAATGGCGGCTTCCAACGAGGATTTTTGTTTTGAAATTCAGGTCGAGGATTCTCACCCAAGAACCAACCATGAAACACTTTGGGAGGGATCCTGTGTGGAATTCTTTTTTGCTCGGGTCGGATCAAACGAAATCCGCCAGTTTTTTTGTCAACCGGATATCGAGAAGAATGGCGTTCGTGTTTTTCAAGCCAAAGGCATCCGAATCCGTGAGATTTGCACGGAGATCACCGCCAGCTTCACACTGACGGAGAACGGTTACCAAATCATTGCATTCATCCCGCGATCAGTGGCAGGTGTTTCTCCCAGCGAAAAAGAATGGATGCTCGAAATTCAGGTGTCACGCCACAACAAGGGAACATTAGAACATGTCCAATTGTTCGGGGGCCCAGGCGCTTTTGCGTCGTCTCAACTTTACGCTCACATCATCGAAGAATAAAAGCTAAATCTATGCAAACACATACTAAACAAATCCTATTGTCTTCCCTGTTTGGTGACCATGCCATCCTTCAACGCGGAATTCCTGTGCCAATCTGGGGCTGGGCGCCTCCCTTGAGCCGAATCCAAATCACCTGTGGGCCATCTGTGGCTACAGGGATATCCAATGTGGATGGCGAATTCTGTGTGCGCTTGCCTGCGATGGTGGCTGGCGGTCCCTTTGACCTGACCGCCGAAGTGCTCGAAACGGGAGAGCAATGCAAATCTGTCGGCATCTTGGTCGGCGAAGTCTGGTTGGCATCCGGCCAGTCGAATATGGAGTGGACATTCCGAATGCTGGGAGAGGCTTGGGAGAAAGAGGTTGTGGAAACTCCGAATCCCGAAATCCGAATGCTCACCGTTCCCCGGAATGCCATCCTCGGTGGACGCGGTTCCATCCAAGCCGAGTGGAAAACCCTGACTCCACCCGAGGTGCTGGATTTTTCCGCCGTCGCCACTTACTTTGCCAGAAAATTGCACCGTGAATTGGGCGTTCCCGTGGGTATCCTCAATGCCTCTTGGGGAGGGACTCAGGTCGAGGCTTGGATAAGCCGCAGATACTTGGTAAAGAATGAATTTTTCAAGCATCGCATGGCAAGGATCGAGGCCGACTTGAGCAATCCCGACTACTGGCAGGGCATGAGTCAATTCATGACAAAAACATTGCCTGCCGATCCGGGAAACCAAGGTGAGCGTGATGGTTGGGCCTCTCCGCATTGCGAGGAATCGCTCTGGAAAGAAGTGCTCCTTCCCAACCCTTGGTTGGCATTTGGCCACAACCACAGCGGGGTCTTTTGGTTTCGCAAGACTTTGCGCATTCCTTCCCAGTGGATTGGAAAACCACTCCAATTGGAACTTGGAGCCATCGACAAGCAGGACATCACCTATGTTAATGGTGTGCAGGTAGGTGCGACGGGGAAAGGATTCGATGAAGAGCACTGGAACACGCCTCGAACCTATATCGTCCCAGCCGAAGCGGTTCATTCCGAGTTTCTGACCATTTCCGTCAGGGCGTATTCCTTTATCTATCAAGGGGGATTGATCGGTCCCGCCGAGTCGATGAGGATTTCGCCCACGGATGAAGTTGGCGAGTTTTTACCCTTGAATGGAACTTGGGTTTATCGAATGGAACATGATCTCGGGGTCGTCACTCCGCCAACTCCTCCCTACGGGCCGGGAAACGCCAATACGCCGGCCATCCTTTTCGACTCCATGTTGAAGCCATTGCTGGGATTTGCCATGAGGGGATCCATCTGGTATCAAGGGGAAAGCAACGCCGATCGAGCAAACGAATACGCCAGCCTACTCCGTGATATGATCGAAAATTGGAGAACCGATTGGGGGCTTGGGGATTTCCCGTTTTTGATCGTGCAGCTTGCCAATTTCCGGACGCCTTCTTCTTACGAGAGTGCCAGCACTTGGGCGCGCTTGCGAGAAGCCCAACTTCACGCCTTGCAGGAAAATAACACCGGTATGGCCGTGGCTATCGATCTTGGAGAAGCAGCGGACATCCACCCCAAAAACAAAAAAGATGTCGGCGAGCGATTGGCGTTAGGCGCGTTGGCAAAAACCTACGCCCGTGAAATCCCGTATTCTGGTCCGATCTATCACAATATGGTTCTCGAAGCAAACGGAATCCGCCTGTATTTTAACCATGCCTCGGGTGGTTTGTTGGCGAAAAATGGGAATCTGAAAACCTTTGTGATCGCCGGGAAAGATCGCGTCTTTTTCCCCGCCGAAGCCTTGGTCGATGGGTATTCCGTGTTCGTCAGCAGTCCCCAAGTTCCTCATCCTGAAGCCGTGCGTTATGCCTGGGCAGACAACCCCGAGGGATGCAATCTTTTCAATGGGGCTGGACTTCCAGCATCGCCGTTTCGCACGGATAATTGGTTGTGAATAAATACTAAAAACTGATCCTACTTTTTTAAAATGAGAATTCCCATTTCCTTCAAATCATGAAATCCAGCGACGAATTTCAAACGGATTTGGCAATCCTCGGTGGCGGGCTCGGAGGGTGTGCGGCCGCCCTCGCGGCGCTTCGCCGAGGTATGCGAGTCGTTCTCACCGAGCCGACCGATTGGATCGGCGGGCAGTTGACATCTCAAGCCGTTCCTCCGGATGAAAATTTTGCCATTGATACGCATGGAGCCAATGCCAGTTATCGCCTCCTTCGTTCAAAAATACGAGATTACTATCGGAGAAATTACTCTTTGAGAGAGGATTGTCAAAATTCCCCGATTTTGAACCCTGGGAATGGCCTGGTCTCTGGACTTTGTCACGAGCCACGCGTGGCCTTGGCCGCTCTTGAGGAGATGCTTGCACCATTTCGATCCTCGGGGCAGCTTGAAATTTGGACTCAAACCAGTCCCGTGAGTGCGGAGATGCGTGGAGACTATGTTCAAGCCGTTGTCGTCGAGCGAGAAGATGGTCAACGTATCCAAATTTGCGCCCTTCTTTTTATCGATGCCACCGAAGCGGGTGATATGTTGCAGATCACTGGTGCAGAATATGTTACAGGAAGCGAGTCGCAATCGGAGACCGTTGAGCTTCACGCTCCCTCTCAGGCGAATCCTCAGAACATGCAAGCCTTCACTTGGTGCTTTGCCATCGAGTATTGTCCTGGAGAGGATCATTCGATCTCCGAGCCAAGGGACTGGCGCTTTTGGAGGGATTTTATTCCCAATCTCACCCCGGCATGGCCCGGGCGATTGTTGTCTTTTGATGGCACTCATCCCGAGACATTGGAAAAAAGACACTGGGCGCTTAGGCCGCACGAGCCCGGCGGGTTGTTCCACTTCCGCCGCATTATTGACCATTCGCTCCATCTCTCCCACGGCTACCGGGGAGATACCACATTGGTGAATTGGCCTCAAAATGATTACATGCTCGGAAACCCGTTTGAATGCAGCGCGGAGGAGGCTGAGAAACATTTAGATGGTGCCAGACAGCTGAGTATGAGCCTCCTGTATTGGCTGCAAAACGAGGCTCCAAGGCAGGACGGAGGGTCCGGCTGGAAGGGTCTGCGGCCGAGGGGCGATCTCCTCGGAACGGCGGATGGCTTGGCCATGGCTCCCTACCTGCGGGAAAGTCGCCGCATTCGCTCCGAATGCACGGTTCTCGAACAGCATGTGGGCAAACTGGCGCGTCGTGATCTACCTCCTGGCGAGGCCGAGCGCGCAGAGGCGTTTTTCGATTCTGTCGGCATCGGATCCTACCGGATCGACCTCCATCCCAGCACTCAAGGCGACAACTACATCGATGTGGAAAGCCTACCATTCCAGATTCCGCTCGGAGCCATTCTGCCGATTCGGGTTCAGAATCTTTTGCCCGCTTGCAAAAACATCGGAACGACCCATATCACGAACGGTTGCTACCGTCTCCATCCCGTGGAATGGGCTATTGGTGAAGCCGCCGGGAGCCTCGCCGCATTCGCTTGGTCGATCTCGGAACCGCCCCGCGCCATCCGTGCTTCACAAAAGCTCCTTTCGGATTTCCAAAGCTCCCTCGTTGATCAAGGCGTTCCACTGGCATGGAAATAAGCTCGCAATTTCAATCTCAACCGCGCGCAACAGAAAATTTGTGCACATTGTTTCCAGAGTTGCATAAGATTTGACTGGCTTTTGGTAAATCGTAGGTTTTTGAAATGAAGACTCTCTTTTCTACCCTCGCCGCCGTTTTCTTCTCGGGAATTTTTGCCGCTTCGGCGGGCCAAGTCGTAGGCCTCGACGCACAGGAATTGTCTCTGGGAGACATTTCGTCTTCAGAACTCCAAAAATCTTTTAAAAATCCCGATAACCTCAGCCGCTTGGGGTTCACATTCAATTCCAAATCCGAAATCCGTTTTGAGGTGGTTGCAGTGGGGAATTCCGGCCAAGCGCTCCGCTTGCAGTTGCCTCAAGAGGGAGAGGAATCAAAAAGCATCTACATCTCATTCCGCGACCCTCAGCTCGCGGAATACTTGAATCCAGCGGCTCCACTTGTGTTTGAGTTCAAAATCCAAACACCTTCTGACCGAAACTCTCTCTTGGGCGAAGTTCTTTTCCTTCGTGACGGGAAAGTTCATGCTGCCTCTTTGTTTCGAACTCCCCTCGAGAAGAAATCGCAGGGTGAACCCACCTTTGATCTTCCCACGAGCGAACCGGTGGATGTCAAAATCACGCTCTCCTCGCAAGGGGGAGGGGTGTCTGCTGCCTTTCAAGCGAAGGGTGCATCGGGTTTTTCCGACGAAAAGGAGTGGACGCTGCCCGGAACGGAGAACTTCACTCTGGCTGATCTTTTTTTTCTGAATTTGCTCGCCACGCCAGAGCAGGGCGCGCCGGCAACGCATCTGGACATTTTCTCGATCAAAATTTCTCAATAAATTCCGGCCTGATCGCACCCGTGCCGGTTTCGCTGAGGCTCTCCGCACCGGAGTGGTTTTGGATTTATGCGGGCTCTGGGAAATCGTGGACGGCATCTTCCAGCCAAAACACCAACTCTGCTCAGGGTCGGAGACGGAGCTTTTGAATCTCCTCAGTGCGCGATATCCGAGGGGCAGGGGTCGTAGTGCGGATGGGCGACTTGGGGAATTCGCAAGCCTCCGGTTTGGTAAACCTCGGGCCGCCCTTCGCAAGCGATCTTCACGACTGGCCAGAGACCGGTTTCGTCTGTCTCAGGAATATTCCTGATTTTCAGGAGGGAGCCGCTTTGCTGGAAGGGTAGGGGTGTTCCGTTGTCGAGCCGCGTTACCGAAAGGACTTTGTTGGCCAGCCCGCCCAGAGTGGCTGTGCTCCCGGGATGGCGGCGAATGAGCCAAAAAAGGAAATCGGCCTTTGCCGTCAGCGGTCCGTGGAAATTCCAATCGCCGCGATGCTCACCGCGTTCCTGCAGGCTGTAAGTGAAAAGCTCGGTTCCGTAAATGGACTCGCCGTTTTTGCGCAACCATTCGCCCACACGAGAGAGTGTTGTCGCGCACGGTTTGGGGATTGATCCATCCGCGCGCGGCCCCACATTCAAAAGCAGATTGCCATTGCCTTGCGCACATCGAGAAAGCATATCGAGAATTTGCGATTCGGTTTTCCACTCGTGGTCGCCAACATGAAATCCCCAGCTTTCATTCATCGTCACGCAGGCTTCCCATGGTCGCCAAGGATGTGGGGCGCTGAGATGTTGCTCGGGCGTTGCAAAGTCGCCGGGCAGCCCGTTGCGGCCATTGAAGAGGATATGCGGCTGAATCTCCCGCACCATCGCATTCATCCGTTCCGCCTGCCAACCTTCGGCGTTGAAGGGCCACCAGCCATCATACCACAAGATATCGATAGGGTTGTATCGCGTGACCAACTCCCGAATGCGGGCGTGCGTGGAGGCGATGAATTTCTCGCAGGCCACAGGGTCTTCGAGAGCGGCGACGGAGTCTGGTTGGTCATACCAGTTGTTGAGGCTGTGGTAGAGCCCAATCTGGAGGCCATGTGCGCGTGCAGCGGCAACCATCTCGGCGACCAGATCTCGTCCTGCGGCCCCGCTGTTGCCGATGTGGAAATCCGAGAGTTCCGTCGGGTAGAGCCGGAACCCCTCGTGATGCATGGTTGTGAAGACCACATACCGCATCCCGGCATCCACAGCCATGCGACAAAGCCTGTCGGCATCAAAATGCCTCGCGGTGAATTTTGCAGCGAGTTCCTTGTATTCGGCAAGTGGGATTTCTTCGCGGTTCCACACCCATTCGCCGCGCTCCAACAGCGAGTAGAGACCGTAGTGAACGAAGAGCCCGTAGCGAGCTTCCGCAAAGGAGTTGGCTTTTTCCATCATTGGCTTCATCTCGACCATTCCATCAGGATTTGCCCCCTCGTCAGCAAGCACATTATCAGCCATGCACCAATTCGCACATCTTATCGAGATTCGTGGTTTGACGCGTCAGTCAACTGAATTAATCTGGATTCCTTCTAACCTCCGCTCATCCCAATTCTCTAATACCATATCCATCCCTCAATGAAAAAAACCCTCTCCATTCTCTCCTCGGTTTGCCTCGTGCTCAACGCACATGGCGCCACTCGGATCGAGCCATCAGCGAACGGCGCTATCGTGGAAACCGACCGCTGCCGCGTCACGATTGCCGACGGATTCGTTTCGGAAATCACCAACAAGCTCACTGGAGAAAGTTATCTCAAAGGCGCCGAGGCAATGGAAAAAATTCTGCCGCATTTTCCTGCTGGACTCGGCACCCAAGCTGGCGATGCCGCCTACATCGGAGCGTCCCAAACTTTCAAGTGGCCTTGGGCGGAACTCCCCTTGGACATCAAATTGCCCAACCAACATTTTCCGACTAACGGCAGCAAATTCCAATTCAACAAAACCGGAGAAAATAGCGCCATCCTCACCTACAAAGGGCTCTCGGATGGTAAAACGAAATTTTCCGACGAGGACTTTGTTTTGAATGTGGAGGTCGATTCTGAGACGACGGATATCCTCATCACTCCCTCCGGAAAATCCAACAAACCGGGTGTCTATGGAGCCAACCTCTTGTTCGCTCCCACGAAAAAAGCTATCGCGATCCAGGCGCCGATTTTTGATGGCGTCAAATTGACCTCCGATATGCCCGATTGCTTGTGGCACACGAAGTGGCCGGATTACTGGGACTATTCGTTCCTCGCCCTGGAGGGGGAGGACAAGGGAGCCATTGGTCTCTGGGCGCAGGATTTGGACCTGAATTACAAAAGCCTTTTCTACCGCATCCAAAACGGTGGCATCGCGCTTTCGCTCGCAACCCTGAGCACTCCCCCCTACGAGAAACTCACCGAGGCCAAAGGTGTCACTTGGAGAATTCAAGCCTTCGACAAAGGTTGGACTCAAGCGGCGACCCGCTTCCGCGACTGGCGCCTGGCCAATGTGAAAATCGCACCCCGCCCGGATTGGACAAAGCGGGTTTCCTTTGTGAACAGCGGCGTCAATGCTTCCGAGGGCTGGCTCAAAACTCTCAAGCAATATGTCGGCGAGGAAAATCTCGGTCGCACGGTCACCTTTGCCCCGGTGATCCGTGCTGCGGCATTTGATACGAAACACTGGGATAATACTCCCTACGAAAAGTTTAAAAGCGAAATGCCTGCATGGAAGCAAGCCGGTCCCAAGCTCATGGCCTACTTGCAGCCGATGATCATGTGGGGCAAAGTGCCGCCTGATGACAAAGAGGCCGTTCGCATCAAGTCTATGAGCGGAAAAGCGGACACGATTCGTCCATTCACCCATGGCAAAATCGACCACCTCTCGGATCAGCACAACCTTGCCGAGCCGGAGTGGCAGGCCTGGTTCCTCAATTGGGTTCACAGCTACATCGCTGATTACGGCGCGGATGGGGTCTATCACGACCAAAGCTATCCTTGCCCAATCGACAATCGGGGTCTCATCAATGGAATGCGTTCCACCCAAGGCATGGCGGATTATTTTTACAAAGCCGCCACTCAAAACCCAGATTCCATCCATGGCAGCGAGCACTTGCAGGAAGCAAACAGCGTCGGTGCTTCCCTGGGAATCGGCTCTGGTGTCCTTTGGGGAACAGCCCCGGCCATGCGCAAACAGCGCATCGAGCATCCATCGCCCGTTTCCAACGCCTTGCACTACCCGAATGCGACCCTGTGGTCGTTTCCGCACTACTCGGATATCGGTTACAACCCAGATGCCACGATTTTCCACTGGGGTATGGATCAAATGGAGGGCCGTGGAGATATCGCAGGCTTAGCGTTACAAAATACGGACTACAATAAGTCTGTTGAAAATGGTCCCTTCTGGCGCAACGAAATCGGCATGGATCGCCTTCGCAGCAAGCTATTTATCAAGCATGGGCTGCGCCCGGTTTATCCCGACGATTGGGATCGCAACACACGCACCTATTTCAAGGGAGCCCAGGGTGAAGATTTTCGATATGAAAACACCCCGTGGGGAAGCCAATTCGTTCAAATGCAAGGTGACAAGAAGACATTCCATTATGGTCGTGCCACTGGTGTGCGGAATGTTCCCACAGACGCGGGAATCGCAGGCTGGGTTTTCTACAATCCAGAAGGCCCATCGGGACTCAGCCCCAGCCGCTACTATGTGATCGATCCCTCGCAGAAGCGGCCAGCGGTCTATTTCTCTCCGGCTTTTGAAATTCTTCCCGGTCTTCCCACCGAGCCGAGTTTCTACGAAGGTTATGTCGAAAATGGCTGCGGAAATAACGATTTCGCCATGATTCGCGTCGAACCGATCCCAGAGATCGGTCGGATCATCAAGTCGGACAAAATCTTCCTCAACTCGCCAACGGCACCAAAGTTTGTCTTCGTGAATGGCAAGGTCGTTGAGGCCAAAAAAACGGATAATCCTAACAAGTGGCTTATCAATTTTGAAATGCCTTCCAACATCGTGGCCATCATCAGTGACCCCGCCCCCGGAGTGGCTGGCGCAAGCGCAGCGACCCTCGCACGCGCCATCAGTTCCTCAAACTTGGATATGCTGGACACCACTTGGTTCAGCGGGAAAGTCGTTAAAGAAATTAACCCCAACGGAATTCAAGCAAAGCTCACTGTGCCTTTGCAGTCGTTCGGAGGAATCCGTGCGATCGAACTCGAGGTTCCTTTCAAGGCTCCTGATACGAATGGCACGCTCAAAGTGACCTTCCCGAAGCCCTGCCCCACGATTCAGCAGGTTCTTGTCAATGGGCTAAAAGTTGATGTCTTCAGCAATCCCGCAACGACCCCGCCGATCGAAATCCCCTGCAAACCGGGAGAAGTTAAATTCCTGTCGATCCGCACAGATCGTGGCACGACCTGCGTGAACCTGGAGTGGGTCGCGAGCGCCCCAGCGCCGTAAGTTGAAGACCTATCTGCTTCTGGCTTGATGTCTCAGCCTGTTGGCTTAAAAAAACGTCCTCACTTGATGAAAAAATCCACTGAAGTCAGGCTGGCCATCGTGGGCCTTGGTTTGATGGGAGTTTCCCATGCCCGTTCCATCCTTAATGGCCAGGTGCCGGGGTGTGCGCTGGCGGTGATCTGTGACCAGAACTCAAATGCTGCCGTAGGATTCCCTGAGATTCCATTTTTCACGGACTTCGCGCAGCTTTTGAAGTCTGGAAATATCGACGCCGTTCTCATCTGCACGCCGCACTACGCACACACGGCAGTGGGGATCGCCGCGCTCAAGGCCGGCCTGCATGTGCTGGTCGAAAAACCCATCTCAGTGGATAAGGCTGATGCTCTTAAGCTGATCGCCGCCCACCGCGGCCCGGATCAGGTTTTCGCGGCCATGTTCAATCAGCGCACCGACCCGATTTACCAAAAGCTCCGCCAGCTTGTGACTTCGGGCGAGCTGGGCCAAATTCGCCGCGTCAACTGGACAGTCACCGATTGGTTTCGCACCGGCGCCTACTATGCTCACGGCGGTTGGCGGGCCACATGGGCCGGCGAGGGTGGGGGAGTCTTGCTCAACCAATGCCCACACAATCTGGATCTCTTCCAGTGGATTTTCGGTATGCCATCCAAGGTGCGTGGCTTTTGCCAACTTGGCCGCTATCACGACATCGAAGTCGAGGACGATGTCACCGCGTATTTTGAATACCCCGATGGTATGACCGGCGTTTTTATTACATCCACCGGCGAGGCCCCGGGCACTAATCGCCTGGAAGTCGCTGCTGAGCGTGGACGAGTGGTGCTCGAGGAGGGACGCATGGAATTCCGCCGTAATGAAATCGCAGCCAGCGAGTTTAGTCGCACCACCACCGAGAAGTTCGCCGCACCGCCGATTTGGAATGTTTCGATTCCCCTCCCGTCGCATCGCGGGGAACAGCATGTGGGCATTCTTAAAAATTTCACCAATGCGATTTTGAAAGGCGAGCCCCTTTTATCTCCTGCCGCCGAGGGTATTCACTCGGTGGAACTCGCCAATGCCATTCTTCTTTCCAGCCTGGAAGATCGCAGCGTGGAGCTTCCCCTCTCCGCTCCCCGCTTTGCCAAATTACTCGCCCGCTTGAAAAAATCTCCAACCCAGTCGAAAAAATGAAAGTCACCCAACTCGCCGCCCAACTTTACACCTGCCGCGACATCCTCAAGACCCCAGCGGAAATCGCCACCACCCTGCGCCGCCTCCGCGCCGTGGGCTACCAGGCCGTGCAGGTCAGTGGCATGGGCCCGATCGCCGAAGACGAACTCCTCCGCATCCTTGACGGTGAGGGCCTCGTCTGCTGTGCCACGCATGAGCCAGGGGATAAAATCCTGAACGACCCCCAAGCCGTCGTCGAACGCCTGCAAAAGCTGCGCTGCGGCTACACGGCCTTTCCTCATCCTGGCGCAGTGGATTTTGGCAATCCCGACAGCGTGCACACACTCATCGCCGGACTCGAAAAATCGGCAACCCACCTGGCCAATCATGGCATGGTGCTCTGCTATCACAACCACCATAACGAATTCCGGAAACTCGATGGGCGCACCATCTTGGAAAAAATTTATGCGGCCGCGCCCCATTTACAAGGTGAACCCGATACCTTCTGGGTGCAATATGGTGGAGCCGACCCTGTGGACTGGTGCGAACGGCTTCACGGCAGACTGCCCCTCATCCACCTCAAGGATTTCTTCGTCAATCACGAGAACCACTCCACCTTCTGCGAAGTCGGGGCGGGCAATCTCAACTTCCCGCGCATCATCGAGGCGGCTGAGAAATCGGGATGCCAATGGTTTATTGTCGAGCAGGATACCACACCGGGAGATCCCGTGGACTCGCTGGCCCAGTCGTTCCGCTATCTGGCCGAAACCATCTGCGAGAAATAAGTCTATGAGTGCTGATGGAATGACCCACGCCCCGGTAGGGAAACCTTCGCCAGTCTGCAAGCCGGGCGAGTTTTTCATAGCGGCGACCCACCTCGACCACGGCCACATCTATGGCCAATGCAATGGTTTGGTCGAGGCTGGTGCGCAACTCAAGTGGGTGTTCGATCCCGATGCGGAGAAAGTGCGCGCGTTCCAAGAAAAGTTCCCCCAAGCCCGCTCGGCGCGCTCGCTGGAAGAAATCCTTGATGATCCCGAAGTGCGACTCGTCGCTGCGGCAGCTGTGCCAAATGAACGCGGCCCGCTGGGTTGCCGAGTCATGGAAGCCGGGAAGGATTATTTTACCGATAAAACCCCTTTCACCACTCTGGAGCAACTCGAGCAGGCGCGCCGCACTTGCGAGGCCACGGGCAAGAAATATGCCGTCTACTACAGCGAGCGCCTCCATGTCGAGTGCGCCGTCCATGCCGGCCATCTCATCGCCGCCGGTGCCATCGGGAAAGTCGTCCAGACCCTCGGCACAGGCCCCCATCGCCTGAATGCTGCTGCAAGACCTGCTTGGTTTTTCGAGAAGGAAAGATACGGCGGCATTCTCTGTGATATTGGAAGCCACCAGTGCGAGCAGTTCCTCTTTTTCACCGGTGCTAAAAACGCCAAAATCGTTCACTCCGCTGCCGGCAATGTCGCCAATCCCGAGCACCTCGAACTCGAAGACTTCGGCGAATGCAACCTCCTCGCCGACAACGGAGCCTCCGGTTACTTCCGAGTTGATTGGCTAACCCCCTCTGGACTCGGCACTTGGGGCGACGGCCGCCTCGTGATCCTCGGCACGGAGGGTTATATCGAACTGAGAAAATACACTGACATCACCACCTCCAACGGTGGGGATCAACTCCTCCTTGTCGATAGCAACGGCGAGCATCGCATCCCCTGCGCCG
>Ga0247833_1001811_pt1 | contig 33247 bp, 34 predicted proteins | sample LaCruzMarch2015__7_FD_187117 | JGI IMG/M metagenome (GOLD analysis project Ga0247833, IMG submission 187117) | Freshwater microbial communities from meromictic Lake La Cruz, Castile-La Mancha, Spain - LaCruzMarch2015_8m | ecosystem: Environmental > Aquatic > Freshwater > Lake | place: Spain... | reverse complement strand
GTTTCCGATCGATCCGCGCAGGCCTGATGGCGGTGGCACACGACATCAGCCGAATGCTGAGCTGGGTTGGCATCAGCCCAGCAGAGACGGGATAAAATGACTTTCAGTCAGCCCTGAGGTCTCGGCCGCGTTTGCGTTCACGGTTGCTGGCTTGCCACGGCGTCTTGCGGCCATAGGTCAGGCAGTCCTTGATCACCTGGAAAGCTTGCGGCGACTGTGTTTCACCGCAATCAGGAAGTCGGCGCCACGCTGCTCGAGGTCGAGGAAAAAGGGCGGTTTGCATGCAGCGCGTCTGCCTGCTCCAGCAAGCCCTTGAGATCAACGCGATCCAACAGCTGGCGCAAGGCCGCGATCTCGCCGCCGGCATCGGTGGCGTAGGTGTTTTGGGCAATCGCCACGCCAAGGGTGTTGGAATAGAGGCTCACCTGGGCGATAAAACGCGCTGCGCCAGAAGCGGTTTGGTCGATTGAACCCCGCAGGGTCTTGCCGTCGCACACCAGGGTGTCGACGGTCTCGGCTACGCCAGGCTGGGCTGCCATCCATTGCTGCAGTAGAGCCTCGAACCCGTCGACATCGAGCTGAGAGAGGAGCAGCCGGAAGGTCGAGTCCGACGGCGGGTTGGCCACATGGGTGCCGAGCAGCTCGTTGAGGGTCTTGCGGTGGCGCTTTGCAAAACGCTCCATCCCGAGCAGCGAACCCTGGTTGCTGAGAATGGCCAGGATCGCAACCAGCAGCATCCACCACTGCGAGTAGCGAATCCCCCGACGCAGGCGGCAATCGGGAAGCGCCTTGAGGAAGCTGATCAGATCTGTTGCAGCGGCTGGGTTCTCGAGCGGTGACACCAAGAGATTGGGGCGAGACCTGCGCACCAAACCGGAGCTGGCAGCGGCGCGCCAGCGCTACTGGGACAGACTACTAATGGGCCCTGGGATCCGGCCATCCATCGTCTCGATTCCGGCGAAGCGGCGGAAGCAGGGCGTATCAATCAGCATCTCCTCCATCAAGGGGTCTGAAAGCGTGAACCACTGCTGCAGCAGGTGGATCCGCAGCATCACCTCCAAAGGAATTGGCGGACGACCTCCTTTACTGGAGGGCTTGTGATACACGGGCTTGATCAAGGCCAGAAACGCTTCCCAGGGAACCGTGATCTCCATCTCTTCCAAGAAGCGCTGGTGACGCGTCCTTTTTTTGGCGTAGATCTGTTCGTAATCCGAAAAGCCCAACTGTAGGGGGTCGGCCATCCGTTCCAGTCTCAGGCTTGGATCTGGATTGATTTTAGCGGATTTTTCAGGGGTCCCCTAAATTTAGGCCGCCTGAATGGCAGCCAAGGAGTGACACCTTCCCTGAAAGTCACAGACCACAGCTACACTGTCTATTTACGAACGAAATAGCTAAAATTCAAAGGGATTTAAGTCATGCTCCTAAAGCCTCAGTCTAGTTTGCCTGCGACAAATCTTTGGTTGCTTCATCTACGATAGTTCGTAAGTCCGAAACCTCCTTGGAGTTAAAAGCCCGTTTGACCTTTGAAAAGTATGAGGGGAACAATCGCTTCATTGCAGCCTGACCACTATCCATCAATTTTGTTCGCTCACCCTTGAAGCTTGCAGTCTTGACATGATAAATGTATGAAGTAGGAGTGAGCAAATTGATAAATCCATGCTTAAGTCCACGCATGCAGAATTCATTCTCTTCGCCATATCCCTTCGGGAAGTTTATCTCATCAAAGACTCCTACGGTATCAAGAAGCTGGCGCTTGATAAACATGCAAAACCCATTGCCAGTAGGTACTTCTATGCATTTCACATTCTGAGTTGCAATACATATAAGACGAGCATACTCATCATGAGCTAAACCGTCCGGAATAGGATTCTCAACATGAGCTGATGGGAATGAAAAAGCTCCTGCGTTGTTGCTCATGGGTGTAACTGTGCCAACGCTTTGACTGCTATACGCAGAAATCGCCAACGAGAGGATCCAGTTAGGAGTAACAACTGTGTCGCTATTCAACAGCACAATATGCGAAGACGATTCAGAACGGACTACAGAGTTGATCGTTTTAGTGTATCCAATATTGCTCTGATTATATCTGACTTCAATCCGGTCTATTTGTTCAATGGATTTGAGGTATGGCTTTACATGAGGGTCTGTGCTGCAATCATCTACGATGACTAACTTCCAGCATGGTATATTGGTGAACTCCAGTACAGAGTCAACGCACTTCCGGAGTTCCACGAGAGCATTGTAGACCGGAATTACAATTGTAATATTCGTCTGAATCTCCTTGATAAAATGTACATAATCATACAGTCTATTCCCCTGTTCTGACCCTTCATTATGGCATTCAATGTTTGCCAATAGTCTTGAGAAGTCTATCGGTTGAGACACCAAACTTCTTAACATGGAAATAATAAGTGCTCTTGCTATATTTAACTGGAGTTGTTTTGGGCTGCAGTTTTCAGTTACATATTTTTCGGCATTTGCACCATACTCATTAATCTTGCTGGGGTTTGCACAAAAATATAATATAGCCTCTTTGAGACTTTCTGCTGATCCTGGCTCTACTAACAAGCCGGAATAATGGTTAATAACAAGTTCTCCCAAGGCGCCTCTGTCATAGGCGATAGCTGGTCTAGATGCTGCAAAACCTTCTGCGATTGTGCGGCCAAAAGACTCGGAGAAATGAGACAGAGATAGGACAACATTGACGGAGTTCACGGCATTAAAGCTCTGGTCATAGTAACCAGCTACCAATATGTTCTTTAGATCACCAGGCTTGAGGTCGTCTACTATCTGTTTTATATGATCGTTGAGTGGACCTATTAGAGCAAAAACAGCATTGGTCACGTCATTAGAACATTGCTTCGCAAGACTAATAAAATCACGGATTCCTTTCTTTGGTATGTTACTACTAATAAGACCAAAAAAGATTCGAGAGGGATTTATTACGTTTGTCGACTTGAAAGCATCAATATCAACAATGTTTTTGGCGACAACGACTTGTTTGCCATTCCCAAGCATAGCAGCAGTTGCTGATGAGTTTGCGATCAATACATCACTACGAGAGTGTACTGCTTCAATGATGCTAGCTGGACTCTCTCCGATCTTGGCCTGGAGGTGCGAGTCGTCGGTGATTAACTCTCGGACGTGAGTAATGACTGATGCCTTGCAAATTCTTGCTGCCAATGGTGCGTCCACCGGCATTATCGTGTTTATATAAACAAAGTCTGCTTTAAACAGCTCTATTACGGACCTAAACTTGTTCGTGACGATCCTGCTACCCTTGTATCGACTGCTCCACCACGGATAGTCAAATACGACAATGGAATGGCAGTACCCAATCAAGATCTCAAAGTAATCCTTGCTTGGAGGCTTTGGAAGCGTGATGACAACGTTAAGACTCAGTCCGGAAAGAGCCCGACATATATCTATGAAGCTCCTCTCGCTCCCATACATCTGACTAGAGCAATCATGGCCTACGAGTACGAGAGTAGAATATTGCTTATTGTACTCAAGAGTTGGGTTTTTTATTATAAAACCAGGCGCTTGATCTAAGGCTATCTCGCAAATATCTTCCACCTTTTCAAATGGATTATTCTCTCCGTAGATGTGCGTAGGGGCTGGCTGATTACTTTTTGTATATCCAGCTGGATTTGTTGAGTTAATGCCTCTGTGTATTCTGCTTGACGAGTCAATATTCCATGAAGTTACGCAAAATCCATCGGCTGATATTATATCTAGGGAATCATCTCGCAGTCTTGTGGACCACTTATTCTTAAAGTGCATTCTATTGACTTCATTGAAATTTCCTCTGCCGGGCGACTTACTCTCATGATGAACTACTTCCGCTTTGTGGCAATATAGGCATGACTTTGTGTAATCTTCGATAAGTCTCAGACAAAGATCAATGTCTTCGCATCCGTTTACAAACTCTGGACTAAAGCCTTCTTTCTGCACAAATTCATCTGCGCTCACTGCCATGCAGGCACCGCAGACAATATTAAACTTACGTGAATAGTTAATGTGTGGAGAGTCATTGGAATGGCCTTTGTATAGCTCAAATGGCATATTTGCCCATGGTGACACAACTGTCCCAATTGTCTGTACTGTTTTGTCAGGATAGACCAACTTAGGCTGAGTCGCAACTATGTCTTTCCGGTTTTTTAGAGGCGCAATCAATTCATCAAGCCAGTTATCAGTGACTTCTGTGTCGGAATTGAGAAAAACTACGTATTTTCCGCTTGAAATCATAAAGCCAGTATTGCATCCAAGTGCAAAGTTGTAGTTGAACTTATTGCGCTGTACCTTGATGAACTGATGATTCTGCATCAAGGTATCGATGGCCATGGATGTCTTCTCATCCCTTCGATTGTCGACTAGAATGACTTCGTATGACTCCTTTGTGTATGCACTTGTAATCGAGCGAATGCATTGAGATAGTAGTTCTGGCTGTCCGTAAACGGGAATTACAATTGACGTAAGCTTCGGATCGCGATGTTTGACTCTCAGATCATTCCATTTAATAATCTGACTTTGTATGCATTGAAAACGGAATCCCCAAAAATGCTTTTGTTCTGGGTCTTTTGCAAGCCATTTACGATTTTCAAACGCTCCCCTGGTTATGAAATGCACAAAAGCATTGATGCTTGCCCTCTTAACGTCAGGGTTTAGATCTAGATATTGCTTATTGCTGAATGCAGGATTCGGTCTTCGGTCGCCATCTGCGGGTTGGTCGAGAAAATGACTAATAAGTGCATCTTCATCCTCTGACTCAAGCGAATCTTTTGCTGCAAAGTTCTTTTTATAAAAGTCATAATCAAACAGGCCCGAATCAGAAATGATTCGATGATCTCTCTCTTGTGTTTTAGTAATGCGATTAGGCGCAGCATCGACTGCGTGAACGGACTTGCTGTCCACCTGTGACTTGGCTAAGTTGATATTATGAATAACTGACTGCATGAGGGCTGTTGGTAAGTCGTTGCTCGTTGCAACCTCCTGGTAGATCTCTATTGCCTTCCGTAGATTGCCCTTTCTGTATTCATTGTTTGCTTCTGCCAGTCGTTCTCGTGTCATTGTTTTGGGAATAACGGTTTTAGATGGACAGTGGATTAGTTCGTCCTTTGCCTCTGGGCAATTGGTTTGGCCATTAGTCTGTTGATGACTGTGGTTACTTGACATTGACCAGGGCTAGAGCGTTTGGGGGTCTGTGCCTGCAGAAACTCTTTCTTCCAGGGACCAACAATTGAAGGACGGAAGCATGCGCTTCGGTTTCCTGCCTTTGGTCAAGGGTGTCAAACTGCTAGGCGGGCTTGTGACAAGTATCAATCAGCGCTGGTAACGTGAGTGGTGTTTATTGTTCCAAATTGGCTAGTTGTGGCAACGGACTAACCCTCTTAAAAATCTTGCTGATAGCTGCAACCTTTAGTAAGCCTCGGCCCATCAGCTCCACCCGCAGCAGCCCCGCATCGAGGTAGAGCTGGTTGAGGTCGGTGATCTCCAGCTCACCGCGGGGGGGGCGGCCGCACCCGGCGGGCCTGCTCCACCACCGAGTCGTCGTAGAAGTAGAGCACGGTGACTGCATAGCAGGAGCGGGGATGCTCCGGTTTCTCCTCAATTCTCAGCAGCCGGCCGGCGGCATCGAACTCCACCACGCCGTAGCGCTGCGGATCACTCACTGGATAGGCGAACACGGTGGCTCCGGGGCCATTGCTGGACTGCAGCTGGGGCACCAGGTCGTGGCCGTGAAAGAGGTTGTCGCCCAGCACCAGGGCCGCGGGCCCTTCCTCCAGGAAATCCGCCCCGATCAGGAAGGCCTGGGCCAGTCCATCGGGACTGGGCTGGATCGCGTACTGGATCGCCAGGCCCCAGGCCGCTCCATCCCCCAGGAGCCGCTCGAAGGCGGGCTGATCCGTAGGCGTGGTGAAGATCAGCACCTCCCGGATCCCCGCCAACATCAGCGTGGTGAAGGGATAGCACACCATCGGATTGTCGTACACCGGCATCAGCTGCTTGCTGACGGCGCTGGTGAGGGGGGCCAACCGGGTGCCGCTGCCGCCCGCCAGGAGAATGCCTCGGCGTTGGACGGAAGCTATCACGGTAGAAACGATGCATCGATGCAGATGATCCCACAGGAAAGCCCGTCGGCGCGGTAATAGAAGCCAGATTGTCTAGCGTCGACCCCAAAGGCACGGCCAAGGCACCTGGTCGCCGTCCCGAACCGGAGGGGTATCCCTTTCAATCTCATTGGATGGATGGGTTTCCCATGCACTTGACATTTCTCAGACAGAACCGGGCCAAAACCTGGGAAAAGTGCCCAGGCATCGCCCTTGAATCCGAACAGCCCTACCGCCATCAACCCACCTGTGGGGCCCGCTCCAACCAATGTCCGAAGGGTGCCACCTGGCGCACAGCGGCCATCTTCAGGCGCCTTACCAAGCGGATGCGTCGTTGCTTGTTGGCCAGCCTGCGGCTGTAGAAAGATTCTTGGATGGTCTGGCTGTTGATGGCTTGGAGGTGACGCAGGCAGCTCAGCGCATCGCAGAACTGGCCGTTGCTCCAGTTGAAATAGCGCGGATAGCGCCCCAGCATGATCGCGGCGAGCTGATCAAGGTTCAGTTGGCGGTCGCGGCCGGGCTGCTCGGCCCAGTCGTTGGTGAGTCCCCAGCCCGCATAGGCGGGGGTGCCGTAGGTATGCACGGGCTTGGCGCGGATCAGCGCTTCCAGGCCGGCCGTTGAGGAGATCACGTGCACCGCATCCACGGCATCCATCCAATGGCTGATGTCGCTGTCGCAGGCCAGTTGGTCACAATGCTGATGCCATAGGTAGGCACGATTGCCTCGGAGGTAGCCCTTGCGTACATCATTGGGATGGGGGCGGTAGACAATCCACGCCTCCGGATGCTGCTCCCGAATGGCCTGGAGCAGGGCCTTGTTGCTGCGGACGGGGCTGAGGCTTTTGCGCAGCGCCTGATCGCTTTCCACCTGGCCCACGGCCAGAATCGTTGTGCGGTGCCGTGGCGGCAGTGCCGTCGCATCCAGGGCCGGCTGGGAGAGATTGCATTTGTTGAGCCGATGCTCGCGGATGAAGGCCACCAGCTCCTGGCCAAGCTGTTCGTCGGCCGTGGTCAACGGGTGCTGGTTGAGCAGCTGTTGCAGTTGCGAGGGGGCCTGGGCGTCGTAATGCACGCCCAGACGATCCAGCAGCAGGGAGTAATAGAAGCTGCCGGTGAGCCCCAACCCGCGTGAACTGATGAACCCATCCTCCGCCGTGACAATCTTCAGATGCGGATGGGCGGCCAGAAGCTCGGCGGGGATGGTCGTCTGGCGGCCCCACACCAGCAGGTGGTCGACCTGGCGGTAGGCCGAGGCGTTGCGAGGCAACCTCGTACAGAAACGCAGGCTCGTCGCCCCGCGCAGGAACTCCTGCAGCACCACCCGCTTCCAGCGGCGCGCCACGATGCACAGCCAGCGGCCATGGTTGCTGGCCATGGTGGAGGCATGGAGGTCGCTGGCTGTGGTCACCATGTCCTCGGCTGGCTGCGTACCCGCTCGATGGCGGCGCGGTAGTGGGGCAGCAGGTTGCTCCAGCCGAAGCACTGTTCCACCCAGGCGGCTGCCCGCTCGCTCTGCTGTTGCCGCTGCTGGCCTGTCAGGGCCAGCTGGGCCTGTATCTCCTGGGCGAAGGCTTCCGCATCCCGTGGCGGCAGCAGTGCGCCATTGGCGTCGCTGATGACATCGGTGATGCCCTCCATGCAGCTTGCCAGGCAGTAAAGGCCATGGAGCCCAGCTTCCAGCATCACGATGCCGAAACCTTCCATATCGCGATTGATTCGGAGATTTGGCATCACGAACAGATCGGCAAGCCGGTATGTGCAGGCCAGCTCCCCATCCTCTAGGAGTCCCAGCGGAAACACTCTGTGCTGTAGGTCACGTTTTTCAATGGCCCTGAAAATCTCCCCGGCCTGGGGTCCGCTGCCCACCAGCCACAGGTGGACATGCTCCGGCAGCAGGGGCATCACCGCATCCACAAACCAGGCATAACCCTTGCGCGGAATCTGGCGGCCCACGGCCAGGCACACAAAGGTGCCTGGCACCCTGGTTGGGATTCGCTCGCTGTGGGTGACGGGGGGGGCGGCCCGCCACCGCTGGCCGATGCCATTGGGCAGCACCTCCAGCCGATCCGCTGGAAAACCCCGCTCCAGGCACGCCTGGGCGGTGGCACGGCTGACGCCGATCAGACCGTCCAGCTGGGCCAGGCTGCGCCGGATCCACCACTGCGCGATCGGCGGCCCCTGGGTGATGTCCAGCCCATGGGCGATGGCCATCAGCCTCAGTCCCCGCCGCCGCAGCAGCGGTGCCAACGGGGGCAACAGCAGCGCCGGGTTCAGCGAGGCAAATAGCACGACATCGGCGCGCCATAACCAGACCTGCCGGATCAGGCGCCAAGGCATGGCCAGAAGAAACAGGGGGACCCGCCAGCCGATGTCTCGCCTCGAACAAGCCAAAACCATTTTACTGAGCTTCAGATCCTCCTGGCCCTCCAGCTGGGTGAGGAGATCCCTGGCCGCCCGTTGCATGCCCCCGGCGTTGCTGCTCGGGGCCCGAGCCGGAGCCATGCAGTGACTCACAAACACGAGCCGCAGAGCGCGTGGTTTCATGAGACTCTTGGGCTGCGGCAAGCTTTTGAGCCCATTGCACCCGAACCTTAACCCAGGTCGATTTTTGCGCTCCCCCACAGGCGAGCAGCCTCACCCGGCCAGGCGTCGCCATCTGCTTCGGCAGGTGCCGGAGGTGAAACGCCTTTGCCAGCCCTACCCGATCACGGCCCTCTGGATCCTCTCCCTGGTGGCCACCCAGTGGGTGCTGGCCCTGGTGGCCGTCCCCCGCTTGCCCTGGCCGGCTGTGCTGCTACTGATCTGGCTGGTGGGCGCGCCCATCAGCCACGCCCTGTTTGTGCTGATGCACGACTGTGCCCACGATCTGGTGTCACGCCATCGCTGGCACAACCAGGTGCTGGCCATCCTCTGCGACCTGGCCCAGGCCATCCCCTCGGCCGCCAGCTTTCGGCGACATCACCTGCGCCACCATGCCGCCATGGGACAGCTGGGTGTGGATGCCGATCTGCCTACACCCCTGGAGGCACGGCTGGTGGGCCACTCCACCTGGCGCAAGGCGCTCTGGATGAGTGGCTTTGGCTTGAGCGTTGCCCTTCGGCCCTTCTCCAGCCAGGCCATGGCAGGGCCCAGGGGTTGGATGGCCCTGAATCTTGTGCTGGTGCTACTGGCCGATCTGACGGTGCTGACGGCCGGAGGTGGTGTGGCCCTGGTCTATCTGCTCGCTTCCACCCTGGTGGCCCTGGGGCCCCATCCACTGGCGGGCCGCTGGCTGGCGGAGCACTACGTGTATTTCCCCGGGCAGCAAACAGCGTCGATGTATGGATGGGCCAATCGCCTGGCCTTCAATGTGGGCTACCACATGGAGCACCATGATCTGCCTTCGGTTCCATGGGTGGCCTTGCCCCGGATCAGGGAGTTGGCTCCTGATCTCTATCAACAGCCGTCCCATCGATCCTGGGGAGGCTGTCTGTGGCGATTCATCACCGATCCCAACCTTTCGCCCTACTCCAGGTACCTGAATGAGCGCTCCTACTAAGCCGCTGCGTCTCGATGGCGTCCATGGGAGGTGAAGGCCCCCGCCTGAGCACAGACTTGACCGATACCCACAACGAGTCCCTGCCGGAATTGCGGGTGGCGCTGTTCACAGGCAACTACAACTACATCAAGGACGGCGTGGCGCTGTCCCTGAACCGGCTGGTGGCCTTTCTGCGGAAGCGCGGCGTGGCCGTTCTGGTATTTGCGCCAGCCGGCCCCGTTGCGGCCTTTGAGCCCGCGGGAGAGCTAGTCACGGTACCATCCATGGCCATTCCGGGCCGCACCGAATACCGTATAGCGCTGGGCTTTCCCCCAGCCGCGAGGCAGCGGCTTGCGGATTTCAGGCCCACCCTCATCCACATCGCCGTACCGGACATTCTTGGCTACAAGGCGCTGCGCCATGCCGAACGGCAGGGGCTGCCAGTTGTTGCCTCCTTCCACACCCGCTACGACAAATACTTCCACTTCTATGGCGCGGGCTTCCTGGAGCGGATTGCCACCGCCTATCTCCGCTGGTTCTACAAGCGGTGCCGGCGTGTCTACCCGCCCTCGCCATCCATGGCCGAGATCATCCGGCAGGAAGGCATGTCGGAGCATATCGAGGTGTGGGCGCGGGGCGTGGACAGCGGGCTGTTCAGCCCGGCCCGGCGCGATCCTTCCTGGCGGCACTCGCTCGGCATCGGCGCTGATGACGTGGTGATCAACTTCACCGGACGGCTGGTGAAAGAGAAGAACACCGATCTCGCCGTCCGTGTGCTGACGCTGCTCAAGAAGCGCGGCGTTGCGTTCCGCGCGATGTTCACAGGCGATGGCCCCGAGATGAAGGCGATGCAGGTCGCCTTGCCCGATGCGCTGTTTCCTGGCTTCCTGCATGGCGAGGAACTGGCGCGCGCCTATGCCAGCTCCGACATCTTCTTTTTCCCAAGCGAGAGCGAGACCTTCGGCAATGTGACGCTGGAGGCCATGGCGAGCGGGTTGCCGGCAGTCAATGCCTTGGCCAGTGGCAGCAACTCGCTGGTGGTGCCGGGCGAGACCGGCTTTATCGAGCCTGCGCGCGATGCCGGGGCCTTGGCAGATCGGCTGGAATCACTGGTGCACGACGGCGCCTTGCGCACCCACATGGGCGAAAAGGCGCGCCAGCGGGCCCTCACCTTCAGCTGGGATGCGATCCTCGCCGGCCTCCTCGACAGCTACCGGCAGGTGCTGGTGGAAACCGGCCATGGCCGCGGCGCCTGAGAACCCCTGCATTGGACTCCCGTGGCGCCGCCGCCCTGCAGGGCTGAGAAGATGACGTCTCTCCGTTCGTTGCCGTGTCTGCCCTCACCCGCTGCTTGCAGGAAGAGGCGGCAGCCATTGCCCTCTCCGCCGATCGCCTGGATGCCGCCCAGGTGGAAGCGGCCCTTGACCTATTGGCGAACGCTCGAGAGCACCGCGCCAAATTGGTGCTCTCCGGGATCGGAAAGAGCGGCATCGTCGCCCGCAAGATCGCCGCCACCTTCTCGTCCCTGGGCCTGACAGCGGTGTTTCTCAACCCCGTCGATGCCCTCCATGGGGATCTGGGCATCGTGTCGGACAGGGATGTGGCCTTGCTGCTCTCGAACAGTGGCGAAACCGAGGAGCTCCTGGCGATCCTGCCCCACCTGAAACGTCGTGGGGCCGCCTGCATTGCCCTGGTGGGTCGCCTGGCCTCCAGCCTGGCCCGGCACTGCGATGTGGTGTTGGATGGCTCCGTCGACCGGGAGGTGTGCCCCCTGAACCTGGCCCCGACCGCCAGCACGGCCGTGGCGATGGCCGTGGGTGATGCCCTGGCCACGGTGTGGATGGAGCGGGCGGGCATCTCCCCTGCCGACTTCGCCGTCAATCACCCCGCCGGCACGCTCGGACGGCGTCTCACCTTGCGCGTGGCCGATCTGATGGTGCCGGCCCACGAACTCACCCCCTTGGCGCCCGATGCGCCGCTGCTGCTGGTGATCACCCAACTCACCCAGGGCAGTCCCAACCGAGGCAGCCTCGGCGCCACTTGGGTCCACGCGGAAGGGGACCCGCAGCGTCTGGCTGGATTGATCACCGACGGGGACCTGCGTCGTGCCCTGCAGCGCCATGGCCCCCACAACTGGGGGGCGGTGACGGCCGTTCAGATGGCCACCGTCCATCCGATCACCGTGGCCCCCCAGACCCTTGCGGCCGAAGCTCTGGCGCTGATGGAACGCAATCCGCGCCAGTCGATCTCCGTTCTGCCCGTGGTGCACCCCGACCACCCATGGCAGCTCCAGGGACTGCTTCGACTCCATGATCTGGTTCAGGCCGGCCTCGGCCCTGTGCAGCTATGAATCCTTCAGCCGCCGCACCAGTGCCGTTCCGCCTCATCGCCGGGCCCTGTGTGATCGAGAATCGCGATCTGGTGTTTCAGGTCGCGGATCAGGTCAGCAGCCTCTGCCGCCGGCTGGGGGTGGAGTTCGTCTTCAAGGCCAGCTTCGACAAGGCCAACCGCAGTTCCGGCCAGTCGTACCGCGGCCCCGGCCCCGACGAGGGCCTGGCCATCCTGGCGGAGGTGCGCGAGCACTTCGGGGTGCCGGTGCTCACCGACATCCATGAAAGCCATCAGGCGGCTGCCGCCGCCCAGGCGGTGGATGTGCTGCAGATCCCGGCCTTTCTTTGCCGCCAGAGCGACCTGCTGGAGGCCGCCGCCCGGGCGGTCGCCGGCACCGGGAAGTGTGTGAACGTCAAGAAGGGACAGTTCCTCGCTCCCTGGGACATGGCCCAGGTGGTGAACAAACTGGCCGATGGCGGCCTGGTGGCCGGCAGTGGCCGACTCTGGCTCACCGAACGCGGCAGCAGCTTTGGCTACAACACCCTGGTGGTCGACTTCCGCAGCCTGCCCCAGCTGCAGGCCCTGGGCTGCCCGGTGATCTTCGATGCCACCCACGCGGTGCAGCAGCCCGGCGGTCGCGGCACCAGCTCCGGCGGCCAGAGGGAATTCGTGGCGACCTTGGCGCGGGCGGCCATGGCCGTGGGCGTGGACGGGCTGTTCATGGAGGTGCATCCCGACCCGGAGCAGGCCCTCAGCGACGGCCCCAATATGGTGCCGCTGCACCGGCTGGAGGCGATGTTGCGCCAGCTGCTGGCCATCCGCGCGGTGGTGGCAGGCGGAACGGCCGAAAGCAGCCTCTGAGATGGAGAGCCTGAGCGGCCTGGGTCTGCGCTCGTTTTTTCAGCGGCACCTGCTCACGCCTCGCCTACGCCAGATCCGCTTGCTGGTCTGTGATGTGGATGGCGTGCTCACCGATGGCGGCCTCCTTTACGACGAGGACGGCCGGGTGCTGAAGCGCTTTGACGTGCGCGATGGACTGGCGGTACGGATGTTGCAGCGCGCCGGCATCACCGTGGCCCTGCTCAGCGGCGGCCGCGGTGGCGCCATTGAGCAGCGGGCCCGACACCTGGACATCAAACACTGCCGCGTGGGTGTGGGTGACAAGCAACAAGGCCTCGTGCAGCTGCGGGCCGACCTGGGCCTGGCCCGTGAGCACACCGCCTTCATCGGTGACGACCTCAACGACCTGGCCGTGCGGCCGGTTGTCGGTCTGCTGGTGGCGCCCGCCGATGCCGTCCGGGGGCTGCGCCGCCAGGCCGATTGGGTGTTGCGCCACCGCGGCGGCGCCGGCGCCCTGCGCGAATGCGCCGAAGCCTTGCTGGCCAGCCAGGGGCAGCTGGCCGAGCTGCACCGCCAGGGCTGGCGGGAAGGCAACAGCTGATCAGGGTCCTCAGGCCTGTGACCGGAACAGGGCACGGGCCTGCTCCAGCTGGGCGGGGGTGTCCACTGAAAAGCAATCGGCCGCCACGCGAAAGGTGGCGATCGGGATGCCGGCTTCGATCAGGCGCAGCTGCTCGAGCTTCTCCAGCCGTTCCAGCGGTGACGGGGGCAACCCGCTCCAGCCGGCCAGGACATCGGCGCGATAGCCGTAGATGCCCACGTGGCCCCAGTAGGTGGTGCGGCTGTGCCAGTGCTCTGGCGTCAGGTCGCGCACGTGGGGCAGGGCACTGCGGGAGAAGGTGATCGCCCGACCATCGGCGGCGCGTTGCACCTTCACAACGTTGGGATCGTGAATCTTGTCCGGAACCAGTGGGTAGACCGGTGTGATCACTGGCAACCAGACGGCCGCCCCAGGGGCCCCAGCCGCCGCTCCAGAGGCCTCAGCGATCATCGTTTCGAGAATGGCTGGATCCAGCAGGGGCTGATCAGCCTGCACGTTGATCACCAACGTGCGCTCCGGCGTTGCGCCACCGGCAGCCACCAGGTCCGCCAGCACGGAGGCCAGCCGCTCGCTGCCGCTGCTGCAGTGCTCAGAGGTCACCAGGGCTTCGAATCCCCAGCATCGAACGGCGTCCAGCACCTCGGCGCTGTCGCTGCAGGCCAGCACCGCCGCCACGCCCCGAGCCTGGCCGCAACGCTCCAGCACGTGGCGCAGCATCGGCTGGCCGCCGACATCGGCCATCACCTTGCCCGGCAACCGTGACGAGGCCAGCCGCGCCGGCACGGCCACCACAACGGCCGAGTCGGATCCCTGCTCAGCCATCGGCGATCTTTCCCCGGCCAGTGGACCGGAGCGTAGGCGGCCCGAAGGTGGCAAGATGAACAGGCTCGTCTTCGGACGAACTAGGTGGTCCACACCAGTGTCTCGGACAGCGGTTCGATTCCGCTCAGCTCCATTCCCCCCTCCGACCCGCCGGCTTTGGCCGGTCCGTCATCCCGGGGCTGCAATGGTTTCGACGGGGCATGAGGAGGGTGACTGAAGCCTGCTCGGTAAGAGCGAACCCGTAACAGCGAACAACATCGTTCGTTTCTCCCGTCAAGCCGCCCCCGTGGCTGCCTGACACTCTTAACGGAGACGGGGTGAGGTCAGCCTTGTCACCCAAATGACCCATGGGGCCTGGAAGGGCCCTTTCCCTTTGAACAGTGGCGGCTCCAGGGCGAGGACCTCCGCCCCGTCCTTCACGGCACCGGCACCGGCACCGCCACCCGCATCGCCTGGCCGGGTTGCCCCCTGGTCAACCGCTGCACCGTGGTTGCCCGTGGACGGGAACGGCCAGGGACCGTGCTGTCACCATCGGCCCGGCAGGCGTAGGTGCTGACCGCAGGAGCGAAAGCTATAGCCTTCAGGATGGAGGTGCCTGCACAGCACGCCACCCTCGTGGCCGTGGCCGAGGAATCGTGGACCTTCGCTGAGAGTGACACTGGACTTCCCCCGAAAACAACGGCACAACCACAGTTGTCCGCAACAACCGGCGAGATCTCCGAAGACCTCGCTGCATCGCCTGATGCGCTCCTGGTGGAAGGAAGAGCTCCACTCCAGGCCTTCGAGGGCTGTCGCGGGCACCGCCCTGGCCGTTTCGCTGGCGCTGCTTTTGCCGCTGGTTGTGATTCACTTCAGCCAACGTTTAACCGCGAAGCTGCACGAGCAGTCACGCAGCCTCCAGGAGGGACAGGGGATCGTGGAAGTGGCCTATGGATCGCTCTCCCGGGCCACCCTCGACTGGGGGCGCTGGGACAGTCTCTATGGCTTCGTGAGCGGGACCAACCCACGCTTTCCGATCACCGATATCCAGACCACCGCCCTGTTCAATGGCGGCATGGTGATGCTGGTGCTCAACGAGGCCGGCAAGCCCGTGCTCACCTATGCCCTGCGGAGCCATCAGCCCAGGGAGATGGCCGCCCTGGTGCGCTGCGCCCGCGGTGGTCTCTCGGAACTCAGGACCATGGCCAACTCCGTGCGGCTGCTCTGCCGCGATCCAGGCGGCCAGGACTACATCGGTGTGGTGACGTCGATCTCCAACAGCAACAGCACGGCGCCACGGCGGGGCACGCTGGCGTTCTTGGATCCCCTCATCCGCGACGATTACAACGAGGGAATCCGCCGCAGCCTCCAATCCTTCCAGGCCAATGTGATCTGGCTGCCTGCGGGCCAGGGCCGGGACCCAATCCTGGTTCCACCCGAGTCGATCCGCCCTCTGATCCATGGCGACGGTGGAGCTCTGCTGGCCTTCCGGCCCCGGCCCCTGCTGCCGATCCTGGCCCGGGTGCTGCTCGAGGATCTGCTGCTCGCCCTGGCCCTGGTCCTCGGGCTGCTCGGCTTCCGCTCCATCCTGCTGCTGGAGCGTCGCCGCCAGCGCCTCCGCAGCCGCCTCCGCGAACGCCTGGCCGATGGACGCATCCGCCGGGTCTGCCGCGAGCTGGACCAGTTGCACGCCCAGATGGGGCTTAACTCCCCGGCGGCATCCCAGGGGCGTCAGGCACTGGGGCGCCTGCTGCACCTGCGCCAGCTCCATGGCCAGCCACCGCTGCCCCCGGGTCCCGATCAAGACGACCACGCCACCCGAAGCGGCAAGCCCGGGGTCGCTGCGGGCTTCGCGATGGCAGAGCGGAAGGTCCTTAGTGGCGCAGCGGCGCCCTCCGTCACCCGGCTCGGGGATGTGGACGATCGCCTGGAGCGTCTGGCCAGCCAGTTCCAGGAGTTTCTCGACAGTGCCCAGACCCTGGCCCTGATCGATCCCCTCACCCAGCTTCCCAACCGGCGCTTCTTTCTCGACCAGCTGGCCCTGGTGGCCAGCACCAACTGTGAGCGGGGAACTCGCTACGCCGTGCTGTTCGTTGATGTGGATCGTTTCAAGGAGATCAACGACACCTTCGGCCACAGCTTCGGCGACAATGTGCTGACGATCGTGGCGCAGCGACTGCGGCAGTTGCTGCGCCCCAATGACTTCCTTTGCCGTTACGGGGGGGGATGAATTGGCGATCCTGATGGATCTCAGCGACATCAGCCCCCCCAGCGAGGAGGTGCAGCGGGCCACCGCCCACGCCTTGGCCAGCCGTATCACAGCCTCCCTTGCCAAATCGGTTCGGGTCGATGGCATCCCGATCGAGGTGAGCCTCAGCATTGGCATCGCCTTGATCGATCCACGGGTGACCGCAACACCCCAGGCGATGCAGCAGTCCGATATTGCCATGTACAGGGCCAAGCGGCACAAACACTCCCGCATCGCCATTTTCGATGTTGCCGATCAATGCAGTGAACTCGAGACCTATCAGCTCTATCTCGATCTGATGGCAGCGGTGCGGAAGCAGCAGCTTCAGGTGGAGTTTCAGCCAATTGTTGATGGCAACAACAACATCCTGGCGGTCGAGGCCTTGGCCCGCTGGCACCATCTCAACCGGGGGATGATTCCACCCGAGGAGTTTCTTGACTTGGCACAGAAGCATCGCCAGCTCGGCGTTCTCTGGGAAGCCATCCTGCGTTGTAGCCTGAGCGACTTCGCTGCTCTGCGTCAGGGTATCCCGGGTCTGTGTTTGGCGGTGAATCTCTACCCCACCCAGCTTTCCGATCAACACCTGCTGCAGCTGCTTGACGAGCAGCTCGCCAGCCATGATATCGAACCTCAGGCTCTCACCAACGAGATCACCGAACGGGCCGTGCTGGAAGCCACGTTGGTCATGCGCAACAACCTTTCGGGGCTGCGGCAGCGGGGCGTACGAATTTCTCTTGATGATTTCGGTACTGGCTATTCATCCCTCACGTTGCTCAGTGAGCTGCGTCCTGATGAGATCAAGATCGACCGCTCCTTTGTGGATGTCATGGATAAAGATCCTTATGTTCAAGGCATCGTGGTATTGATCATTTCCTTGGCCCGGAATCTCGGTATCTCCCTGGTGGCCGAGGGTGTGGAGCGTTCTGAAACCCTGAAGATCCTGGCGCAGCTTGGGGTCGAGAAGTTTCAGGGCTACCTGTTCTCCAGGCCGCGCCCCTGGCAGGAGATCGAGCCCGTGATCCATCCGCTGCCCGCAAGTCCCCAGGCTCCGGCCTGAGTCCCGCCGCGGGTCTCAGGCCCCGGGCGGAAACACCCGCAGGGAACGGGGCGTCTGCGGCACCGCCCGGAGGTGATGAGGGCGCCGCTGCCCCTGCTCGGGGTGATCTGCCGCTCGGTGAAGCTGAGGCTCCTGCGACTCTGACTGGCGTGGTGGAACGCGACCTGGGCTTCGGATCCCCGGATCCGCACAGGAACGTTCTTCGTTCCGCCCGGGTCCTCCACGGTGGGGCGGCACAGCAGTTGGTGGTGGCGCCCGTTGGGCGCGGGACTGTACCGGCGCTGACGGAACAGGCTGGCCAGGCCGAGGGACCTCAGTTGCCATGGCCAATGGCTGGATCGGCTGGCACCGACCCGGCGACCGAGCCGCAGGCGATCCTCATCCGCTGCAGAGATGGGGCGCATGGACCCGCCCCCGCAGGGGGGCGTTGGACCGTCAGGACTCCTCGGCCTTGAGCAGGAGTCTGAGAAAGGTCTTGGTGATGTCAAAACCCTCTTCAAATCTGAGACCTGAGTAGTGGGCACCCCTGAGTTGGTTCATCCAGACCAGCTCTACCCTCGTCTCGATGATCTCCTCATCGGAAGGGTCGTGGAAACGGATCTGGGCCGGCGATCCCGTGGGAACCGGCTGGAAGCTGCGGATGCAGGCCCCGGAGCGACTCCCATCCCGAAGGTGTCCCAAATAACAATTATCCCGAATAAATAGCTCAACTCTTATGAGGATCTGGAAAAAAGGTGCTGAAAACCTCGGTTCTCGGGCAGGAAGTGTTGATTCCTTCCTGTCCATGAGGTGAGGAGATTGGTTCCAGACAGGTTTCAGTGTTCTGCAGAAAAGGATTTGTTGGCAATACCAAATCAGCAGGGCTGTCAGCCTGGATTCCACACCTGAACAACAGCTGGAGGGCACGTTCCGCAGCAGCCAATGCACGCCAGGGTGCCGCTCAGGGGGTGCCCCCAGCCGGCGCCTTGGCGTAACCGCTCCAGCGCTTCAGCTCCTCGATCGTCTGTACCCCTTCCACCCGCTTGCTGCCCAGGACCCAGGTGGGGTAAGCCTTGATGCCCGCCTCCTGGCAGCGCTCCCGACCCTCCTTGGTCTTGTCGCATTCCACATAGGGCAGCTGATCACCCGCCTGCTGGCCGAACAGGCTTTTCTGGCGGAAGCAGGCCGGGCACCACCAGGCGCCATAGAACACGGCCCCGATGCGCCGCAGGTGCTCGGTCAGCTCCATCTGGGCGCTGTCGGACGGCGCCAGGGCTTCCCCCAGCGTGGGGGTGGTGGACCCTCCGGCCTGGCCCCCATGGGCAGGGGGGGTGAAGGTCAGCGCGCACCCCAGCAGGGTGGGGAGTCCGCCCGTGAGCAGCAGGGGCCTCAGCCGCGCCGGGCGGGTGGCTTTCCTGGAGGGGGACGACAAGCGCATCGGCGGATGGACAGAGGAGAAAATCTAGGCTGCTCGCCCTGGCCCGTACGGGCTTCCGCCCTGCCGGGAGCTGTGAAATCCACGCCAGGACTGGGAGAATCGCCGGGTTGGTCGGTGACGGGCGCCCTGGCGACATGAGCGTGACGAGATGAGCGTGAATGGGTACCGCGACTATTTCAAGGTTCTGGGTGTCGAGAGGGGCACCGATGCCGATGGCATCAAGCGCGCCTTCCGCAAGTTGGCCCGTCAGTACCACCCGGATGTGAATCCTGACGATGCCTCCGCCGAGGCCCGTTTCAAGGAGATCAGCGAAGCCTATGAAGTGCTTTCCGATCCCGAGAAACGCCGTCGCTACGAGCAGTTCGGCCAGTACTGGAACCAGATGGGCGGTGGCGGCGGCGCTCCCGGGGTCGATGTCGACTTCGGCCGTTACGGCAACTTCGACGACTTCATCAACGATCTGCTGGGCCGTTTCGGTGGCGGCGCCGCGGCCGGTGCCCCCGGTGGTTTCGGCTTCGGCAGCGGTTTTCCCGGTGGTTTCCACACTGGATTCGGTGGCGGCGGTGCCGAACGCTCCACCCAGGTGCAGCTCGATGCGGAAGCCACGATCAGCCTGCCGGTGGCCGATGCCTTCCGCGGCTGTGAGCGCACCCTGGCCGTCAACGAAGAGCGGGTGCAGGTGCGCATCCCCGCCGGTGTCAAGGACGGCAGCCGCCTGCGGCTGAAGGGCAAGGGCAACCTGCAGCCGGGCACCGGTCGCCGCGGCGATCTCTATCTCACCCTCAAGCTCCAGCCCCATCCCGTCTGGCGCCTCGATGGCGACCAGCTGCGGGCCGAGCTTCCCTTGAGCCTCGATGAACTGGCCCTCGGCGGTGAGGTGCGGGTGGCCACCCCCGATGGGGAAGCCACCATCCAGGTGCCCCCCGGCATGACCCTCGGCCGCAGCCTGCGGCTCAAGGGCAAGGGTTGGCCGCTCAAGGAGGGCCGCGGCGACCTGCTGCTCAGCCCGGTGCTGCGCATGCCGGAAAACCTCAGCGAGCGCGAGCGGGAACTGCTGGAGGAGCTGCGCCGCAACCGCAGCAGCGATCCCCGCCAAGGCTGGGCCAGCTCGGCCCGCCTCTGACGCCATTCACCAGCCGCGCCAGGATCGAGGGGCTTCCGTTGGCGCCCTGATGCCGGCGCTGCTCCATCGCCGCCGCCCGCCGCCCGCTGCTCTGGGTGATGGGTGCTCTCATGGCGCTGGTGTTGGTGAGTCAACCCGCCGGGAGGCTGCCTGCTGCCGACCAGGCGGCCTGCTGTTCGTGTGGGGGGGCAACCTGCGGGCCCGGGCGGCGGAGGGTGAGGTCGTGGCCACCCTGGCCAGGGTCAACAGGCTAGGCACGGTGGTGCGGGTGTCCGCGCTGGTGGGCTACGGGGTGATCGTGCTCGGCAATGCCCTGCGCTGAGGCCCGGTTGGGCATGTCTATTGCTTTTGGCTGCGGGGGGAAGGTTCGTGATCGTTTCGGGCCGCCCGGCTCCTTCCGTCTCTCTTGCCCTTGATACGTAGGATCCGCCTTAGCCCCCCCCGCCCGCGCATGGAGCTCACCTACCGTCCCCGCCGGCTGCGGCGCACACCGGCCCTGAGAGCCTTGGTGCGGGAACACCAGCTCGCCCCCACCGATTTCATCTATCCCCTCTTTGTGCACGAGGGCACCAGCATCGAACCGATCGGCGCCATGCCGGGTGCCAGCCGCTGGAGCCTGGAAGGGCTGGTGGATGAGGTGGGTCGCGCCTGGGATCTGGGCATCCGCTGCGTGGTGCTCTTCCCCAAGGTGGCCGATGGCCTCAAGACGGACGATGGCGCCGAATGCTTCAACGAGCACGGCCTGATTCCCCGTGCCATCCGGCGCCTGAAGGAGGTGCACCCCGGCATGGCGATCATGACCGATGTGGCCCTCGATCCCTATTCCTGCGATGGTCACGACGGCATCGTGAGCAGCGAGGGGGTGGTGCTCAACGATGAGACGGTGTCGATCCTCTGCCAGCAGGCCGTGGCCCAGGCCCGCGCCGGCGCCGACCTGATCGGCCCGAGCGACATGATGGATGGTCGGGTGGGCGCCATCCGCGAGGCCCTCGATGAGGAGGGCTTTGAGCAGGTGGGCATCATCAGCTATACCGCCAAGTACGCCTCTGCGTATTACGGACCCTTCCGCGAGGCCCTCGATTCGGCCCCGCGCGCCAACTCCGGTAAGCCGATCCCGAAGGACAAGAGCACCTACCAGATGGATCCCGCCAATGGCCGCGAGGCGATCCTCGAGTGCCAGCTCGATGAGAGCGAAGGGGCCGACATCCTGATGGTGAAGCCTGCCCTGGCCTACCTCGACATCATCTATCGCCTGCGCCAGGAAAGCGAGCAGCCGATCGCCGCCTACAACGTGAGCGGCGAATACGCGATGGTGAAGGCGGCGGCCGAACGCGGCTGGATTGATGAACGGGCCGTGACCCTCGAAACCCTGCTGAGTTTCAAGCGCGCCGGCGCCGATCTGATCCTCACCTATCACGCTTGCGAGGCGGCTGCCTGGCTGCGGCGGGGGTGAAAGGTGGAGGTGTATCTAGCCAGAAGACAACTGCTTAATTCCCCAAGATCAACGCCCCCAAAGTTTGCGCTTGTTTCTCTGATCGGCTTGACGCTTCATGCGTTCACGCTGCTTGCGCATCTCGGCCTCATTCCTCTTCTTTGCTCTCTCCGCCTCCAGAAAGATTGTACGCTGATTGTCTTTCATTTTCTTCAAATCTTCAAGCGCCGCTTGCTGTTTGGCCGCTTGCTGTTTGATTGATCGGAAGTGGCCTAGCTTCTGCTCAATGCTGTCGATCAGCAGGGGGCCGGAGGGCATGGGCTGGGCAAAGGCAGCGAAGCCGAAGGCCAGCACTAGGCAGGCCATGACAATGCGCAACACCTGAGGCCCGCGGGTGCTCCAACTGTTTTCTGCCGTTAAGGCTTTGCGCTGCTGGGCAATCTGGGCGGCAACCTGATTGAAAGCAGAGCTCAATTGAACCTTCACTTCCGGAAGGGTTCGGGCAAGGATTTCTGGCTTGAGTACAGGCGCACTCAGCTTGGTAAGGCGTGTTTGAAGCTCGCTGACGCTGGTGGCCTGATTGGCAGCCTGGCGATAGGAATTGAGTTGTCGTTCTGCTTCATCGAGAGCGCGAAATTGATCAGAGTTGGTGGTTTGTAGAAGAAGACCCGTGAAGATGTGCAGCGGAATCAGCAGTAGGAAGCCGTAGACAGCCACGACGGCGAGGCCAGAAAAGAGCTTGCGGAGCTTATCTAGAAGTTGATTTTCAGGATAGAGCAGGTTTCCCACCCCAAGGATAAAAAGCGCAAGCAGTGGCAAGCTCGAGCCATTGATCAAGGTGGCGGTAACGCGATTGAGCCAGTCGTAATCCAACAGTTTTATGGGAATGGCACTCGAAACCACCAACAGGACATAAAGAACCACAAACACCAAGGAAAGGCTGCTCAGGCTTCGGGCGTTCATGTTTAGGGAATAAAAAAAGCCCTGTAATTACAGAGCTTTGGGGTGGTGATGTTAAGTAAATGTATTGATGGTATTCAAGCGGTAGGCGAAGGCGTGGATTTTTGGATGCGGTTGCGAAGTTTGCGTGAGTAGCCAAAGGCCGCTGCGGCCCCAAGAAGAGGTAAAGGTCCTGGAGCTGGAGCGGGACCTTCACGAAGAATGATTTGCTCAGTGCCAGAAGTGTAAACAATTTGTGGCGAGGCGAGGCCGATCTGCGCCAGGCTTAAATTGACATCAAAAAAGGCAGAGATAGGCTTGGCTACGTTAACGGGAGTAGTTCCTCCGGTAAAGGCGTTTGGAAGCCAGAGATCCAAGGCCGCCGTGCTCGTGCGTAAAACGAGCGGAGGTAGGTTCTTTGGGGTAGAACCTATCCAGCCAGCACTCAGAGCACCTGTTGGAGAGCCAGTAAACGGGTTAGTTGATCCGGAGATAGCGTAGCGACGACCGGGTTCAGCGATTAAGCTGGGAGCGTAGTTCCACCTGACTTGGTCGTTCGGGCTTACAACTATCCTGGACGAATTTGCTCCGCTAGTTGGGAAGAGGTTTACGGTTTGTGCCGAAGAGGTGCCAAGATTAAATGGATTAATGGTACCGGATACCTGGATGCGCGTTTGCGCTGGGTTGCTGAGAGGAATAAAATTGATAAACAAAGTAGCTTTGGACGGGGTAGCGTCCAAAAGGGTGACCGCGGCGATGCCAGCTGTTCCCCAGAAGCTTAAAGCAGTTGAGAGTTTCATTTTTCAATGAATTTTACAAAGACTACCAGCATCGTGCGCCCTGGTAGGGCGCTGTTGACACTGTGCAAACTGGCACCTCCTCGCGAGCGGTGTGGCCGAGCACATGCTAGGGGAGCCTGCCCAGTGGGCGGCCGTGGCGGCATCGCTGATCAGCAGGTCAAAGTCGACGGGCGGCACGGGCAGGAGCAGGGTGCGCACCCGCGAGCGCAGCTGCCGCTCCCGCTCCCGCTCCGGAGTGAGGGTGCCCCGCACGATCACGAGCAGGTCGAGATCCGAGCCGGAGCCTGCCTCCCCCCCGGGCCCGGGAGCCGAACAGGATCAGTTCACCAAACTCGGGATCCCGGTGACCCCAGGAATTCAGCGCCCGAGGCCCGGGCGTCCGAAGCCCGCACCCGGCTGCACCCCGGCGCCGGAAGCCGGCCCACCCACGCCACCTCGGATCGGCTGGCCCTGGGCGGGGGCCATCCCGCCGATGCCAGCTCCGCTCAGGGCGATGGCCACCAGCAGAGGCGCCTAGATTCGGAAAGTAACGAACTGGGCATGGCAGGGGCCGAGGGTGACCACTGCATCGTGGGAGCGGAACTCTGGCTTGGCCTCAGCGGCTGAGGAAGGAGAGCTCCGCCTCTTAACCGTGTTGCCGGCCCTGCCGATCCCTTGGCAGCAGCTCCGCGGCACGCCTGGCGATCGGATGGACCCGGGCGATGCGCAGCGACTCCTGTTTCGCACCGGCGCCGCTCACCATCGCCAGCCCATTGCAGGAGAATGGCGTCAGTGATCCCCTTCGCCATGGCACCGGCCTCCGTCCATCGCCTTGGCCATGTGGCCCTCCGGGTGGCCGACATGGAGCGGGCCAAGGCCTTTTATGAGGCCCTCGGACTTCAGCTCACTTGGGATGCCGCCGACTGGGCCTACCTGCAGTCGCCGATGACCGGTGACGGCGTGGCCCTGCTCAGTCCCGACTACCGAGCGGCGGGCCCCCACTTCGCCTTCCATTTCGACACGCGCGCCGATGTGGAAGCCGTGCACGCCCAGCTGGTGGCCAGTGGCCATCCCGTGGGGCCGCTGCACGACCACCGTGACGGCACCGCCTCGTTCTATCTGCAGGATCCGGAGGGAAACTGGCTGGAGGTGCTCTACGAGCCTCCGGCCGGCATCCCCTCCAACGTCGGAGCCGCCGCCATTTCCGCCCCCACCACCTCCCTCCCGCCGGCTGGGTGAGTGCACACCCTGTGAGCGAGATCCTCCAGGAGACGCTGGAGCTGCTGGAGTGGCCCCGACTGGCCGCCCACCTGGCCGGTTTCGCCAGCACCGCCGCCGGTCGGCGCGATTGCGCCCGGCTCGCTCTGCCGGACCACCCGGCCGAGAGCCGCCGCCTGCTGCTGGAAACCACCGAGCTGCTGGCCCTCGATGGCCTTTGCGAGGGGGGCCTCAGCCTGCAGGGGGCCGGTGACATCGCCGCCACGGTGGCCCTCTGTGCCAAGGGCGGCTGTGGGGGCGGCGAGGAGCTCCTGGCGGTGGCCGCCACCCTGGCCACGGCGCGGCGGCTGCGGCGCCAGATCGAAGATCCCGAGCTGCGGCCGATCACCAGTGCCCTGGTGGCCGAGCTGCGCACCCTGCCGGAGCTGGAGCAGCGGCTGCACTTCTGCCTGGAGGAGGGCGGCCGGGTGGCGGATCGGGCCAGTGGGCCGCTGCAGGCGGTGCGGCGCCAGCTGCTGGGCCTGCGCGGCGAGCGTCGGGAGCGGCTGCAGGAGCTGGTGCGCCGCTACGCCTCCCTGCTCCAGGACACGGTGGTGAGCGAGCGCAGCGGCCGGCCGGTGCTGGCGGTCAAGGCCGGTGCCGCCGCCCAGGTGGGCGGCCTGGTGCACGACAGCTCCGCCTCCGGCAGCACGGTGTACGTGGAGCCCCAGGCGGTGATCCCCCTGGGCAACCGCATCCGTGACGCCGAGGGCCAGGAAAGGGAGCTGGAGCGCCAGGTGCGCAGCGAACTCAGCGCCCTGGTGGGCGAGCAGGCCGAACCTCTTGACCACCTCCAGCAGGTGCTGGTGCGCCTCGATGCCGGCCTGGCCCGGGCCCGCTACGGCCAGTGGCTGGGAGCCGTGCGGCCCGAGCTGGCCGAGACGGCCGACGCCCCGTTCGAGCTGCGGGACCTGCGCCACCCTCTGCTGCTCTGGCAGGAGCGGCGCGAGGGCGGCCGGCCCGTGGTGCCCGTGAGCATCAGCGTGGGCCCCGAGCTGCGGGTGGTGGCGATCACCGGCCCCAACACCGGCGGCAAGACCGTGACCCTCAAGAGCCTCGGCCTGGCGGCCCTGATGGCCCGCGCCGGCCTGTTCCTGCCCTGCGGCGGCACGCCGCGCCTGCCCTGGTGCGGTCAGGTGCTGGCCGACATCGGCGACGAGCAGTCGCTGCAGCAGAACCTCTCCACCTTCAGCGGCCACATCCGCCGCATCGCCCGCATCCTGGCGGCCCTGCCGGAGGGGGCGGCCCTGCCGGAGGGGGCCGCCCAGCCGCAGGGGCCGGCGGCCCTGGTGCTCCTCGATGAGGTGGGGGCCGGCACCGATCCCACCGAAGGCAGTGCCCTGGCCGCCGCCCTGCTGCGCCACCTCGCCGAACGGGCCCGCCTCACGATCGCCACCACCCACTTCGGCGAGCTCAAGGCGCTCAAGTACGCCGATCCCCGCTTCGAGAACGCCTCGGTGGCCTTCGATGGGGAAACGCTTTCGCCCACCTACCGGCTGCAGTGGGGCATCCCCGGCCGCAGCAACGCCCTGGCGATCGCCTCCCGGCTGGGCCTCGATCCCGCGGTGCTGGCGGCGGCCGCCGCCCAGCTGGAGCCAGGCGGCGAGGGTGATGTGAATCGGGTGATCGAGGGGCTGGAGCAGGAGCGCCAGCGCCAGCAGGAGGCGGCTGAGGCCGCGGCGGTGCTGCTGGCCCGCACCGAGCTGCTGCACGAGGAATTGCTGCAGCGCTGGTCGCAGCAGAAGGAGCAGTCGGCGGAACTGCAGGAGCAACGCCGCCAGCGGCTGGAGCTGTCGATCCGCGAGGGGCAGGGGGAGGTGCGGCGCCTGATCCGGCGGCTGCGCACGGTGGGTCAGGAGGTGCGCGTCGGCGGACGGGTGGCGGGGGAAACGGCCCGCCAGGCCGGCCAGCGGTTGCGGCACCTTGAGCAGCAGCACAGGCCCCTGCCGGAGCAGCGCGAGCATGGAGGCTGGCGGCCCCGGGTGGGTGATCGCATCCGGCTGCTGGCCCTGGGCAAGGCCGCCGAGGTGCTGGCGATCTCCGACGACGGCCGCGAGCTCACCGTCCGCTGCGGCGTGCTGCGGCTCACGGTGGCGCTGGCCGCCATCGAAGGGCTGCACGGCGAGAAGCCGGCCCCCCCCGAGCCGCCGCCCCAGGTGCGGATCCGCAGCCGCCGGTCCCCGGGCAGCCGGGGTCCCGAGGTGCGCACCGAGCGCAACACGGTGGACGTGCGCGGCCTGCGCGTGCACGAGGCCGAGGCGGCGGTGGAGGAGCGCCTGCGGGGTGCCAACGGGCCGGTGTGGGTGATCCACGGCATCGGCACCGGCAAGCTCAAGCGGGGCCTGCGCGAGTGGCTCTCCGGCCTGGCCTGGGTGGAGCGGGTCAGCGATGCCGAGCAGGGCGACGGCGGCGCGGGTTGCAGCGTGGTGTGGGTGAAGTGAAGTGGGCAACGAGTGGGGTGGTCAGCGCTGCCAGAGCCAGCGGCTGTCGCTGTCGCTGTCGCTGGTGCTGGGGTTCGCACGCCTCGGCATCGATCAACAACAGATCCAGGTCGCTGCCCATGCCGGTGTCGCCGCGGCCGTAGCTGCCGAAAACGCCCACCCTCTTCAGGCCTGGGTGCTACACCGCCATCCGTTCGGCCCAGCCGGCAACCTGGTGAAGCACATGCTCCGGCTCATGCCAGCGCAGTAGTAATTGCGTCAACGATCGAACGGGCATGGCGCTGGGCGTCGTCGCTTTGAAGCCGGCCGATGTGATCCCTCGGGGCTCCATTGAGAAGGCTATCGGGGTAACGGGTGGGGATGTAGAGCGCCGCCAGATCGAGATCGGAGTGCGCCTGATGCAGCCAGTCGGCGGAGCGGTTCATCGGCTGTAATGGCAGGCTGCCGGCTCTGGGGGATGGCCCAGCAGGAGCGCAGATCGGCCGGTTCGGATGCCGCTGGTTCGGTCGACTGGTTGGAGCGGGCTCGGCGAGATCTGGCGTCTGCTGGATGATTTGTATATCCCGACCTGGTTAATGAATGCGGATCCGGCCGGCCTCCCTGGCGAGCATTCCGGCAAATCGCAGAGGGAGCAAACCCTTCACCATGCCGGAGTGATCACCACCGGCCACCTGCTGGCTGGGGACGGTGAACACAAAAAAGCCCTGCCAGAGGCAGGGCTGAAGGGCATTGCAGGTTTGGATTACAGCTGCTCGGCGGCCACTGAATCGGTGCCCACTGGACTTTTGGCCAGCTTGATGCGGCGCCTCAGGCGGCGGCTGAAGCCGAAGCCAGCGGCGATGCCGAAGATGGGAAGCGGACCAGGGACTGGAGTAGGCGCTGAGAAATTGCTGATCGTGGCGATGCCAGGGCCAGCTGTATCATCAAAAGAAAAAGCCCTGAAACCAAATGTATCTCCGACCAGGACATTGAATTGACCTAAGCCAGAGCTGCCATCAGTAGCGGCAAGTAGAGTGAAGGCGCCGTTTAACAAGTAACCGAAGCCATCGTATCCAGGTGTATCAATTGAAGAATATACCCAGTTGAAGCTGACCGGGCCAGAGGCAAAGGCTGTTGTGGTGTAATCGGTGTTAATGCTCGGGCCAAAGTCGAAGCCGACTCTTTGGTTGCTGCCAGTAAGGGTAATTAATAGAACCCGGTGCTCTCGTGGTATCTACCGATCCATTGCCTCCATTGGCGGCCAGGGTCCAGTTGGCTGGGGCATAGACGCCCGCAAAATCCTGCTGAAGCTGCACGGCCTGGGCGGGTGAAGCCAGGGTCGCAGCGCTGGCGATGCCGAGGGCAATAGAGCTCAGAGACCTTGCTTTAGGAGGAACTGCAAGAGAAAGCATAGCTGTTTGCAAGCTACAATAACCCCCCCTTAGTTTACTCTTTCGGGCTTGGTTTTGAACCCTCTGCTGGGGGGGATGACAGTTTCTCAATTGGCGCGAGTGTAGGTGTCGGTCGGGCCCGAGGCGTGGCCTGTGGGTGGACCAATCAAGTCTGTCAGGATGGCCTCACCTCACCACTTGCGTGCCGCCCCCGCCACCGGGCTGTGGGACCCATCGATGCCATGACCAGTGCTCGCAAGCAGGCAAGCTCCTCAGGCAAGCGAAGGGCTGGTGGCCCGCCCGCCCGCTCCGGCTTCGGGGCCACGCCGTCCAATCCCCAGGCCCTGCTCGCAGAGGCTGAGCGGCTGGCCTCTGCCCATGCCCTGCTGGAGGCCCAAGAGCGTCTGGATTACATCGAGCGAGCCCTGGGGCGCACGCCGCGGTTTCGTTTGATCCAGGGCTATGTGTGATTTCAGCTCGGGCAGCTCGATCGGGCCCTGGCGCTGCTTCAGCCGCTGACGGAGCGGCAGGACGGCATCGCCCCGGTGGCCTGCAGCTTCCTGGCCGATGCCTGCCATCACGCCGGAGACGATCCGGCGCTCGGCCAGCTCCTGCAAGGCCACCCGGGTTGGGCGGCAACACCGGAGGGGCGGCTGTTCGCCGCCAGGCTCTCCTCCGCCACCGACCCGGAAGCGGCCGTGGCAGCCCTGCTGCCCCTGGCGGAGGGTCGCTTTCCCGGCCAGCTGCGGCGGATGGCCGGATTTGACGCCGTGAAACTGCTCGACCAGCTCGGTCGCTACCGCGAGGCCTGGTCGCTGGCGCAGCAGGTGCAGCGTGCCACGGCCCCTCATTTTGATCCGCAGTGCTTTCTGGCCCCGCTGCAGGAGCAGCTGGAGGCGCTGCGCTGCGCCGATCTCCAACCGTTCTCGCCGCCCGCCCCGCCTGCCGCTGCTGCGGGGGAGCCCGAGGTGGCCTTCGTGCTGGGCCTGCCGCGCTCAGGCACCACGCTCTTGGAGCAGATGCTCGATGGCCACCCATCCGTGTGTGGCCTCGGCGAATTTCAGGGACTCACCCTGCTCTCCCGGGAGCTGGGGGAGCAGGGCATCGGTGCCGCCCAGCTCGCTGGCCTCAGCGGCCAGCGCCGTTCCGCCCTGGGCAGGATCTACCGCCAGCCTGCCCAGCGCCTCGCCGATGGGCACGCCTCCTGGATTGTGGACAAGTCGCTGATCAGCTGGATGTGGCTGCCCGCCATCGCCCAGGTGCTGCCCGGATCGGTGGTGCTGCACCTGCGCCGGGAGCCCCGCGACCTGGCCCTCAGTCTCAGCATGGCGGCGATCCGCCCCACCGGCGTCCTGGGCTGGGTGAGCAGCCTCGATCAGATCCGGGCTGTGCTGAGCATTCATCTGCAATTGACCAGCCTGGCCATCGAGCGGCTCCAGCTCAACCATCGCGTCATCCGGTATGAGTCGCTGGTGGCGCAGCCGGAAGCCAGCCTGCGCGGCTGCCTCGATGCCATGCACATGCCTATGCATGAGGGCGTGCTGCACCCCGAACGCAACCCGCGCATCCCGATCACCCTCAGCCACAGCCAGGCCCGCGAGCCGATCTACAGCACGTCCGTGGGTCGCTGGCGCCAGTACGACTGGCTGTTCGGCGAGGAGTGGGAGCAGTTGGCGAGCCTGGCCTGCAGCTGAAATTCAGCCCAGAACAGCCAGCCGTGCCTCCAGGGCGCTGCGCAACTGGCGGATGAGGGCCAGGAGCTGCTCCCGGCTCGCGGGGAGTGGCGTGTCTTCTGGCGAGTAGCGGGCCTTGACGGCAAACTCCTGCAGGTCCAGAAGCTCCTCCGGCAGCCTGGCCCCGGCCAGGAGCTGCAGGCGGGCCAGGTCATGGCTGAGGGGCGGCTGCTGATCGGCCAACACGATCAGCCCTTTGAGCAGATTCTCCACGCACTGCTGGGCGAGAAACCCCCAGTTCTCCTGCGCGAAGCCCGGATCCAGGCTGGCTGCCAACGACTGCTCGTGCCGCAGGGCCAGACGCAGAATGGCGCGAGCGTCCTCCTCAGGCGGCATCATCCTCAGAGGGTATCGGACTCAGTTGGCATCGAGTGGCATCCCTTCGCGGTGGATGTGGCCGAGCACATGCCAGCGGGAGCCAGCCCATTTGCTGGTGGTGGCAGCATCGTTGATCAGCAGGTCGAGATCCACCGGCAGCAGGGGCAGCATCAGGTTGCGGACCCGGCTGCGTAGCCGCCTTTCCCGTTCCGGGGTGAGGTTGCCCGCCACGATCAGGAGCAGGTCGAGGTCTGAATCCCTTCGCGCGTTGCCACGGGCGCGGGAGCCAAACAAAACCATTCTCTCAACCTCTGGGTCCTGGCCTAGCTGCGCCAGTGCTGCGCCGATCTCAGCGGCCTCCAGCCCCGGACCGAGCGGGCACCGTTGCTTGTGGGTGGGGGAAAAGGTTGCCACCCATTCAGGTTAGGCGGGGTAACTGCGGCAGCGTCAGCTCCGGCGGCGCGGCCTCAGGCCTGGATGGGGGCAAGGCATCGCCAGCCCGATCGAACAGGCGCCAGCCGCGGGGATCAATATCCAGGTGCAGGCTGGTCCCCGGCGGCAGAATTTTCTCAGGGCTGACCCGCACCTGCACCAGGTGACCACCCTCTTCCAGTCGGCAGGTGAGCAGTTGTTCGTTGCCCAGGGCTTCGCCATGGCTCACCTCGGCCCGCAGGTTGCGGTTGGTGGAGGGAGCTAGCTGGAAGTGCTCCGGCCGCAGCCCGCCGGTGAGTTCCTGCCCGGCCCGCGCCGCCAGCACTTCGGCAAGGGGACCCTCAACCGCCAGCTTGCGGCTGCCTAACTGCACTTGCCCCGCGCCGATCACCGTCACCGGCAGCAGATTCATCGCCGGGCTGCCGATGAACTGGGCCACAAACAGATTGGCGGGCCACTGGTACAGCTGCATGGGCGTCCCCAGCTGCTGCAGCCGGCCCTCGTTGAGCACGGCGATGCGGTGGCCCATGGTCATGGCCTCCACCTGGTCGTGGGTGACGTAGAGGGTGGTGGTGCCCAGGCGCCGCTGCAGCTCCACGATCTGGGTGCGGGTGCCGGTGCGCAGCTTGGCGTCGAGGTTGCTGAGCGGTTCATCCATCAGGAACACCGCCGGCGCTCGGGCGATGGCCCGGCCCAGGGCCACCCGTTGCTTCTGGCCCCCGGAGAGCTCCTTGGGCCGGCGTTCCAGCAGCGGCTCCAGCTCCAGGGTGGCGGCCACCTCGTCGATGCGCGCTTCGATGCGGCGCTCCCGCTCGGAATCGATCCGCAGGGCCGCCGGCAGGCCGCGGCTGGCCCGGTGCAGGCTGTCCTGCAGCTGCTGGCTCAGGCTGCGGTGGCGGCTGCGCCGCAGGCCGAAGCCGATGTTGTCGGCCACGCTCAGGTGCGGGTAGAGGGCGTAGCTCTGGAACACCATCGCCACATCCCGCTGGGCGGGCCGCAGCCGGCTCACGGGCCGCTCGCCCACGTAGATCTCGCCGGAGGTGGTGGCCTCCAGGCCCGCCAGCAACCGTAACAATGTGCTCTTGCCGCAGCCCGAGGGGCCCACCAGCACCAGGAATTCACCGTCCTCGATCTGCAGGTCGAGCTCGCGCAGCACCTCCACCGGGCTGCCGCCGCGACGGGGCGGGTAGGTCTTGCCGACCTTCTGGAAGCGGACCGCGGCCAAACAAGCGCTGCAACCGGGGGATCCTAGGGTTGTTCCTCATCCGAGCCCCGGCCGAAAACCTTCCTTGCAGTTCATCGATCAGGCCCGCATCGCCGTGCGCGCCGGCCGCGGCGGCGACGGCATCGTGGCCTTCCGTCGTGAGAAATACGTCCCCGCCGGTGGGCCATCCGGGGGCGATGGGGGTCGCGGTGGCGACGTGCTCCTCGTGGCCGATTCCAATCTCCAGACCCTGCTGGATTTCAAGTACCGACGCCTGTTCGCCGCCGATGACGGCCGTCGCGGTGGCCCGAACCGCTCCTCCGGGGCCAGTGCCCCCACCCTCACCATCCGGGTGCCCTGCGGCACGGAGGTGCGCGACTGCCGCACCGGCATCCTGCTGGGGGATCTCACCCATGCCGGTGAGGAGCTGCTGGTGGCGGCCGGCGGCCGCGGTGGGTTGGGCAACGCCCACTACCTCAGCAACCGCAACCGGGCCCCGGAAAAGTTCACCGAGGGCAAGGAGGGCGAGGAGTGGAAGCTGCAGCTGGAGCTCAAGCTGCTGGCTGAGGTGGGGATCATCGGCCTGCCCAATGCCGGCAAGAGCACCCTGATCGCCGTGCTCTCCGCCGCCCGGCCCAAGATCGCCGACTACCCCTTCACCACCCTGGTGCCCAACCTGGGGGTGGTGCGACGGCCGAGCGGGGACGGCACCGTCTTCGCCGACATCCCAGGCCTGATCGCCGGGGCGGCCCGCGGGGCCGGCCTGGGCCACGAATTCCTGCGCCACATCGAGCGCACCCGCCTGCTGCTGCATCTGGTGGATGCGGGCGGCGACGACGTGCTCAGGGATCTGCTGGTGGTCGAGGAGGAGCTCGCCGCCTACGGCAACGGGCTCAGCGAACGCCCCCGCCTGGTGGTGCTCAACAAGATGGAGCTGTGTGATGCGGAGGAACTGGAGGAACGGGTGCTGGCCATCGCCACCCACACCGGCCAGCCCCCCCTTGTCATCTCCGCCGCCGCCTCCCAGGGGCTCGATACCCTGCTGGCCGCCGTCTGGCAGCAGCTGGGCATCGCCTGAGCTGGTCAGGGGATCAGTCGTCGTAGACGCGGCACTCGGGCGCTTCGGGGTTGAGGTCGCAGTACACCTCGAGGGGGCTGGGGTCGTGGCTGTCCTCGGGGTGGTGCTCCTTGTACTCATTGAGGGCCTTGAGCTCCTCCTCGAGATGGCGCACCTTGCCGAGATTGCCGTCGGCCTTGGCCGATTCAATCTCGACCTTGTCCTTCTCGATGTGGTCGT
>Ga0247833_1001808_pt1 | contig 33294 bp, 33 predicted proteins | sample LaCruzMarch2015__7_FD_187117 | JGI IMG/M metagenome (GOLD analysis project Ga0247833, IMG submission 187117) | Freshwater microbial communities from meromictic Lake La Cruz, Castile-La Mancha, Spain - LaCruzMarch2015_8m | ecosystem: Environmental > Aquatic > Freshwater > Lake | place: Spain... | reverse complement strand
ATCGTTTTATAACCAAAAACGAAGACATTCGACATTAGGCAATATTTCGCCTGTAGAATATGAAGCAAGGTTAAAAAATCTAAACAATGTCTCTAACTAATTGTTGCAGAAAACTAGACCATTACACTGGCTGACATATTCCTCATTGAAGCACATGATGCTTTTGATATTTTCTACACCATTAACTTCTGGTTTCTTGTTCTCTGGATTTTCCTTTCTGAGCTTGAATGGCATTAGCTCCATTAGTAACTCTTGATCATCCTTAATACCGAGCATTACCGCTCTGGCAATCGTGCTTTTACCTGTTCCATTAGGAGCAAATTTGATATTTAGTTTCTGCTCTGCTAGCGAAATAGTGGTCGAATCAATATTGTTACAGTTCTTAATATCTATCTGAATCGCACTCATGCTTACTCCATTTTCGTATTTCAAAGTTGAATTCAAAGGGGCGCACTTGGGTTCTCACAAGTAGCCAGCAACTAGAATCCAAGACAGCATACCTCAAAATAAAGTTGTTTGCTGATGTCCGCTACTAGGGATATTCTTCAATAGTGGCTAAAGCTGGAGTCAAACGTTAGGATTAATCTGGGTTGTTATAATGAATTTGAATGTTGCTGTGGTGCGTAAGCTCACGAATTCAATGAAATCATTGGGGTCGAAACCCAAAAAAAGTGTCAGCTTTAGAACTAGCCCATTCAAATCTGAGGTGGTTCTGTGGATTCGTTGATTTGAGAGATGGGAATTAGCCGATTTCGGAAAACGATAGTGTATATCTTCTCTGGGAGAAAAACGATTACTGTCCAAAGCATGAGCGTTTTCATGCTAAGGTCCTCTATATTGGAAAAAGCTACATAAAAAAGCGAAGTTTCATCCACCCCAAGAATTGAGTCCTTTGAAATAATTCAAGCTGGCTGTTGTAACTGGAATACTCATTACTCATTTGTATCTTTGCGTTTAACCATTAAATGCTGTTTTCAAACCCTAGTTGTCTCCAGGCCTCATAACTCACCAATGCAACAGTGTTCGCTAAATTCAATGATCTATTATTGATATTACCTTTGGCCATCGGAACTCGAATAAGATGATCACGCAATTCTGATCTAACTACCTCAGGAAGGCCAGCTGTCTCAGATCCAAATAACAAAATATCATCACTTTTGTAATTGATTTGGTGATAAAACTTGTTTCCTTTTGTGGTCAATGCCCAGATTCTTTTGCATTGATTTTTAGATTTAAAGTCTTCGAAGTTTAAATAAATTTTCACTTCGGCCATGTCGTGATAATCCAAGCCGGCTCTTTTTAAATTTTTGTCATTAAATTCAAAATCAATTGGTCCAATTAAATGGAGACTAAAACCTGTATTTGCTGCCAAACGAATAATGTTTCCAGTATTTTGTGGAATTTTTGGCTCGAAAAGTGCGATACTAATTTTGGTGGACATATATTTTGTAAGTGGCAATCTGTAAGTAGCAATAATATACAATTAATTTCACAAATTGCTTAATTTATAAGGTTTTAAATATTAACCACTAACAAAATTGGCATACGCAAGGTAACGAGAGGCGAACATATTATCCGCCTATGTGCCAACACTGGCGCGTCGCTACACTTGATTGAGCCGCTAGGCTTTAAGTTAGAAGACAAGCAATTGCGGCGCGCAGGGCTCGATTATCATGAATATACCAATTTAACCTTACACAAAAATTGGACCGAGTTTAAAGCAATCATGGACGGTAAGCGCATGTTTGCACTCACCACTAAAGGCAGCCAAAACTATACGCGTGTGCAGTTTGAGGCTAGTGATGTGTTTGTGTTTGGGCCAGAAACGCGCGGTTTACCTGAAGAAATTCGCAATGAATTTGCCCCTGAACATCGACTACGCCTGCCGATGCTGCAAGGTAGCCGCAGTTTAAACCTATCGAACAGCGCCGCCATATTGTTATATGAAGCTTGGCGACAAATAGACTTTAGAAACGGGCTATAAGGGCTATAGACTTATTCAATATTTTTAGGTAACCTACACGACCCTACAAGTTTTAGTATCTATTTGAATGCAAGAAGTTTTTTTCATTATTGTCATCGCGTTAGTTTTAGTTGCATGCTTTATTTGGTATGCGTCTGAAAGATCTAATGCCAAGCTAAAAAAAGCGCTTGAAAATGACGCTAATAATGCGCTATTTGAATCGCCATTTAAATGCGTGACGATTAGGCTGTGCGCGCACCCATGTAAAAATGCGCGCGAGATACAAACCAAACCCTTACTCGCTAAAGATGCCCCCGCATTACCCTTGCTAGGCTGCAATGCAATTACTTGCAAATGCAGTTTTGAGCGCCATGAAGATAGACGCACAGGCGAAGACAGAAGAGACAAAGAAGATGCAAGAAGAGCGCTCATTTACATTAATAAGCGTACGCTAAAAGATAGAAGAAGAGCTTCTATTCAAGAGTTTTTATTACCTAAATATAGAATATACTAAAAATAAGTATATGTTTTAAATTACTTATTTTAAATTAACCAACTAAACACCTTCAGGCTTTTGTTCCCTGCCAAGCAAATCGGTCACCGCTTCTTTTGCAGATTTTCCATGCGTTAAGGCTTGATTCACTTCATAGGTAATTGGCATATCAATCCCCATGGTATCCGCTCTGCGCATGACTTCGCGCGCGGTATTTACGCCTTCAGCCACATGCCCTAAACCTTTCAGAATATCTTCAAGCGCTTTACCTGAAGCGAGTTGCAAGCCAACTTCTCGGTTTCTAGAATATTGCCCTGTGCAGGTTAAAATTAAATCACCCACACCCGCTAAACCCATGAATGTCTCGGTTTTTGCGCCAAGCGCAATACCGAAGCGCGTAATTTCGGCTAAGCCACGTGTAATCATCGCCGCACGTGCATTGTTACCAAACCCCATGCCGTCACTAATGCCAGCTGCAATCGCCATCACATTTTTAAGCGCACCACCAACAGAAGCACCAATCACATCTGAACTATCATAAACACGTAAATTGCCGCCATGGATTAAACTCGCCGCCTCAAGCGCAAAGCTCGCATCATTAGCAGCTAAGGTAACCGCTGTGGGCAAGCCACGCACTAACTCTGCGGCAAAGCTTGGGCCTGATAGCGCACCCCATTTTTGATTGCTACCTAACTCTTCAAGCGCAACTTCATGCGGCAATTTGGCAGTTTGCGGCTCTAAACCTTTATGCGCCCAAATAATCGGCAAGTTAGAATCTAAAGTTTTGATTTTTTTTAAGATATCGCGAAAACCCGCTGTAGGAACTACAGATAAAATCAAATCTGCATCTTGAATCGCTAAGGCCAAATCATCTTCTACTTGTAGATTATCGAGGAATTTGAAATCGCCCAAATACATCGGGTTTGCTCGGGCTTTACGCATGCCAGACACATGCCCACTATTGCGTGCCCATAACGACACCGCATGCTTGTGGCTAATATGCATTGCAAGTGCGGTGCCCCATGCACCTGCACCTAAAACTGCAATTTTAGTCACTTAATAATACCCCACGCATCAGTTAACACCCCAAAGACTAACAACTGACACATAGCCAATAATGCCATCGCGGTGCTTTACCTTTACCCAGCCATTTTTAATGCTAGGCGAAACCAGCTCAAGCACCACATCTTTTTCTATCGTAGCAAGTATGGGTGAAATAATATCTTCACTCGATTTGATATCAGTTTTTGCGAGCACCAAGGCCATCCGTTTAGTGCTAAGTGATTTAGATTCTACCCAACTTAAACTGCCAAGTTGATCACGCACTTTCAGCCAATCACCCAAATTCACAATAATTTCAACAGGGTAACCGCTACCTAAAAGATATAGCTTACTTGCCTCTTTAGATGGCGCATCGTAAGAAACTGCCTTTGCAGGCAAGACAGAACGATACTCACTAGCGATTGCTGAAAAAGAAAAAATCAGGCTAAAAAACCCAAATAAAACATGGGCATAGCCTAGTGAAGTAAGAGGTTTGAATCTATTAATTTGGTTTTGCGCCTGTATTTTCGGTTTGCTGCATTTTTTGTTGCGCAAATAACGCTTCAAAATTAATTGGATTAAGCAGCACGGGTGCAAAGCCAGCGCGTGTCACCATATCAGAAACCGCTTCACGCGCATATGGAAACAAAATATTTGGGCAAGTAATGCCAAGAATGATTTCTAAATTTTCGTCTGGTACATTGCGAATTGCAAAAACACCTGCTTGCGTCACTTCGACTAAAAATGCTGTTTTATCACCAATTTTTGCAGTCACTGTTACTTTAATCGCGGCTTCAAAAACGCCTTCATCTAACTTTTGTGCAGCATTGCCAAGCTCGATATTGATTTGTGGTGCGCTACGCTCAGTAAAAATTTGTGGCGCACCTGGCACTTCAATTGAGGCATCTTTTACATATAACTTCTCAATACCAAAGCCAGGTTGATTTTCTTGATTCGCTTGTGCTGCTTCATCTGAAGCTTGTTTATCTTGTGCCATGTTAATCCTAAGCCGTTAAAAAAGTAAATTAATAATAAATAAAACAAAACCGCATTCTATCTTTATATTGGTTTTAATTCACCTATAAAATGAATCACTTTGCATGTTAATTGTTAAGTAGTGCGTCTAACTCACCCGCTAAGTCTAATGCTCGCAAATCATCAAAGCCACCTACGTGCTTTTCTCCGATGTAAATTTGCGGCACCGTACGTCGACCCGTTTTTTGCATCATCTCAACGCGTTGTTCTGGCGCCAAATCCACACGGATTTTTTCTATCTCTTGCACACCTTTGCTTAAAAGCAATCGCTCTGCATTAATGCAATAGGGGCATACAGCAGTTGAGTACATCAATACTTTTGGCATCATCAATCTCGACTTAATTAAACTCTTAAAATTTTAACTTTTAACAATCGGCAATTTAGCTGCAATCCAGCTATCTAAGCCACCTTCTAAGTTTTGTAGCTGACTAAATTTTTGTGCTTGCAAAATACTACACGCCGCCTTAGCGCGCATGCCCTTTTGACAGTGCACAAGTACTGGTTTATCTCTATATTTATCTATTTCTTTTAAGCGATTAGCAATTTCTGCAACTGGCAGATGTTTTGCGCCTTGAATATGACCAGCTACAAACTCGGCCTCATCCCGCACATCTAACACTAAGGCTTTTGAACGGTTCATCAATAAAACTGCCTCGGTAGGGCTAATATTAGGCACCCCCGCGCTACGGTTTAGCAAAGGCCAAAGTAAAGCGATGCCTGAGCCAATCGCAAGCCCAACGTAAACTGCATTTTGTTTAATAAATTCAAACATGATTTTTCCAAAAACTTTCTATGATTAAATGAGGCCGATTGCATTAATTTCACTGGGATTAACGCTAGATGACATGCGCTTTTGCTATACGTTACTCGGTGCAACTATTATAATGGATAATTCATCAGGAAATTGAAACTTTTAACCATGCAAACCAGCTCAAAAATTACGCCCGTTGTGTTACTAATATTAGATGGCTTTGGTTATCGTGAGGACGCAACTGAAAATGCTATCGTGCAAGCACGCACACCGCATTTAGACGCACTCAAAAAAACTTACCCAAACACACTTATTAACGCTTCCGAGCATTATGTAGGCTTGCCAGATGGTCAAATGGGTAATTCTGAAGTTGGGCACTTGAATATTGGCGCAGGCCGTATTGTGTTTCAGGATTTTGAGCGGATTAATAATAGCATTGCTACAGGCGAGTTTTTTAATGACCCTGCCTTAGTAACTGCCTTGCAAAAATTAAAAGAGGGTAATAAAGCGCTACATATTTTTGGACTTTTATCCGATGGCGGCGTACATAGTCATATTAGCCATATGTTAGCGATGCTCGAGATGGCCGCAAAACAAGGCATAAGCAAAGTATACCTACATGCATTTTTAGATGGCCGCGATACACCACCCATCAGTGCGGTACCTTATATTGCAGCAGTAGAGGATAAAATTAAAACGCTAGGTGTGGGCAAAATTGCCAGTATCTCTGGGCGTTTTTATAGCATGGATAGAGACAAGCGCTGGGAGCGTGTCACACAAGCATACAACATGATTGTTGATGGCATAGGTGAATTTACTGAGGCTACAGCTTCTGAGGCCTTACACAATGCTTACGCCAGAGGCGAAACAGACGAATTTATAAAATGCACAGTGATTAGATTGCCAAACGAAGCACCAACTCGCTTAGAAGATGGTGACTGTGTCGTGTATATGAACTTTAGAAGTGACCGTGCGCGTCAACTCACCGATGCGATTCTTAATGTTGATTTTGCTGGCTTTATGCGTCAACGCGTACCGAAGCTTTCAAACTACCTAACCCTAACGCAATACGATGCAAACCAAACCAATGCCACACCCATATTTGCGCCATTTACCGTACCAAACACATTTGGTGAATATTTACAAAATCTAGGCTTAACGCAATTACGCATTGCAGAGACCGAAAAATACCCGCATGTCACCTTCTTTTTTAATGGCGGTGAAGAGACTGTGTTTAAAGGCGAAGATCGCATTATGGTACCATCGCCTAAAGTGGCGACTTATGATTTGCAACCTGAGATGAGCGCGGCTGAAGTCACAGATAAATTAGTAGCGGCTATTCAGAGTAAAAAATATAGTGCCATTATTTGCAACTATGCCAATGGAGACATGGTTGGCCATACAGGTATTTTGCAAGCAGCGATTAAAGCGGTTGAAACACTCGACATTTGCATCGGCCGAGTCGTTTCAGCTGCGCAAGCAGTGGGTGCCGAAGTGATCATTACTGCCGACCATGGCAATGCAGAGCAAATGTTTGACCCAACAAGCAATCAAGCACATACGCAACACACTACGAATCTTGTGCCTTTTATTTATATCGGCCGCAAAGCTAACATGGCAAAAACAGGTGCGCTATCAGACATTGCGCCAACTTTATTGACCGTGATGGGCTTGGCGCAACCCGCTGAGATGACAGGTAAAAGCTTGATTTCACTCAGTGTTTAAAAATATCAATATGCGTTTAAATATTTGTGTACTCGGCAAAAGTTCGGTACTTAATACAGTCAGATGTTGAAAAATTTACCTTTAAAGTGGATAGTCATTTGCCTGCTAAGCGTTTGTACAGCGAATAGCTATGCTGCAAAAAAAATTGATGCGGCAAAAGAAGATTTAAGTGATTTGCACGAAAAAATTGATGCCCTAAAAAAAGAACTAGATCAAAACCAAGAAGCGCACAAAGATGCTGCGGATTCACTAAAAGAATCTGAAACAGCCATTAGTGCGGCAAACCGAAAACTGCGTGAAATTACCCAAAAACAAAATCAGAATAAAAACGCGTTAAGTACGCTAAAAAAACAATCGCTTACGATTAATGAACGCTTAAATCAACAGCAAAAACAATTAAGCGCTTTGCTTAAGCAGCAATATATGCGCGGCAATCAAAGCTATACGCAGCTTATTTTGCAAGATAAGAATCCAAGTGAAATTGCGCGTGATGTGAAATATTTTTCGTATATCGCCAAAGAGCATGCAACATTAATTGATGATATGCAAACAAGTTTAAATAAAGTAAAAGATCTGAATAATCAAACTGCTGCTGCACTACAGAAAGTTGCAGAACTAAAAGCCAAACAAGAGGCAGAAAAAAAAGAACTTGAGGCGCAAAAAAAAGAGAAAGCTAAAGTTGTTAAATCACTTTCTAAACAAATATCTGCCCAACGCAGCGAAATTAAAAAACTTTCTCGTGATGAAAAAAATCTCTCACAACTAGTCGAGCGCTTAGCAAAAATAGTCCCCAAGAAAAAGCCCAAACCAACAAAGAAACCGCTTAAAAAGAACAACACCAAGCCCGATGATGATGAGCCACAAAATCAAACCATCGCCAAAAATGAGCAAACCCCTACAAATGCTTACTCAGGCATCAGTTTTGCAACACTTAAAGGTAAGCTCAATTTACCTGTGCGTGGCGAACTCACCAACCGTTTTGGTGGCTCTCGTCAAGATACCGGCATCTCTTGGAAAGGCCTCTTTATTCGGGCTGCTGAAGGTACTGACGTCAAATCGGTCGCAGGTGGCCGCGTGATATTTGCAGACTGGATGCGTGGCTTTGGTAACTTAATCATTATCGACCATGGTGATGGTTATATGAGCTTATATGGCAATAATCAGGCCGTATTTAAGCGCGTTGGTGATGATGTAGATGGCGGTGACTCTATCGCAGCGGTCGGCAACAGCGGTGGCAACGAAAGCAACGGCTTATATTATGAATTACGCCGCCAAAGCAAACCTTTCGATCCGCTTATTTGGAGTGTTGTACGTTAATCTTTAATGGAAACTTACAAAATAAAAAGCGCACATTAAGTGCGCTTTAAAAAAAACATTAACCTAAATCTTTTGAGATTATTGTGCTACCTCGCCCGGAACGGTTGGCAGTGGTGTGGCTACTAAACCTTCAGCATTGATCTTGTCTTGTTCTTCTTTAGTACGGGTGATACCTGGCACACGTTCTTCGGCTGTAGGCTCATAGCCGCCTGCTACTGGTTCTGGCGCAGGTGCTGGCTCTGCAGAAGGTGCAGCTTCAGCTGCGGATTCAGCAACTGGAGCAGCTTCTGGTAAAGGCTCAGCAGGCTTTTCACTACATGCACTTAACAACAATGACCCCATCAAAACTGAAAATACTAAAACTGATTTATATTGCATAATAACTCCCCAAAGTTTTAAAAATTAATGATAACTCTCTTAGTAAATGTTTATTAAATCGACCTTTAACATATATCGCTAGCAAAGATACTTAACTATTATACGACAACAAAATTAACTTAAAGTGCAATCTCGTCCCAAAGTTTCGCAATAAGCGCACCTTTTGCATAGGCTTCTATCTCATAAGGGCTGTTGTGGTAACCATTTCGGCACGACCAAATATATTTAAATATAGTCATACCATGCAAAAACTGTGACACATGCGTCAGCTCGTGCCCAAGCAGAATTGCGCCCCGCTTAGTATTGGGTAAATAAGCACCTGCCCGTAAATATATACGACAGCCAAGGACCACTGCGCACATATCACGCCTTAACCAAAACGGGGTTTTACCTCCGAAACTGCCATCAATAATGCGTGCGTATTGCAGCACAATTTGGGGGAAATAGGATTTAAAAAAATCACGTTCTTGTATTGTTAATGGTCGACCTTGCTCAAACATATATCAACTTAACAAATAAACAGAATCAAAAACTACTCGCCTATTAGGTGCATAATGATGCGGCGCGCGGCTGGCATATGCCTATGCTCAAACAAAAATATACCTTGCCATTGACCAAGGGCCAGCTTTGCATCGAGCATAGGAATCGATAAACTAGTTTGCGTCAGCGCTGTGCGAACATGGGCTGGCATGTCGTCAGGCCCTTCGACAGTATGAATAAACAAATCATCACCATCTGGCACTAGGCGGTTAAAAAATGCTTCCATATCTACAAGCACATCACTGTCATAATTTTCATTAATTAACAAACTTGCCGAAGTATGCTGTATATAAAGCGTGAGTAATCCTGTGTGCACACCTTGAGCATTAGCCCAAGCCAGCACTTGGGGCGTAATGTCATACAACTTGCGTCTTTGCGCTTTAACGCTGATGTGTTGTGTGAATTGGCGCATAACCTGAGCTTTTTACTTGGGTTTTAATTAAATATGCGCCTATTATAAAGAAAAGTCAGCTGCTTTTGGCTGATTGCATTACCAGCCCCAATATGGGTGACCAAAACCCATACCCCAACCAAAACGATTTCCCCGCCATAAGTGAGCCCCAGGGCCAATAGGCCCTATCCAAGGTCGGCCGTAAAACCCACCAAAACCTGGCCCCCAGAATGGGTCATAAAATTGGTTTCTTGAATACTCTCGTTCACGCCTGAGTGCTTGTTGTGCAGCACGCTTGTCTTTTTCTCGTTTGTTTATTTCATCAGCAATCGCATTTTGTTTTGCCAATTCATTAGCTTGTCCAATATAGTCTAACACTTTAGCATCAACACCTTGTTTGTTTAAATCAAGCACTTGAGTAGATGTAAGCTCGTAACGTGAATTACTCGTTTTAATTTTATTAATAATTTCATCAGTTGTTTTACCTGCTTTACTATCAGCTACGATTTCATCCAAAGTCACGGTTGCAACTGGTGGTGGAATTAATTTAGCAAGTTCTTCAGGCGTGATTCTCTCTACTTTTACTTGCTGCGTACCAGTACTTGCGCAACCAGATAGCATAGACAACATCACAATCAATATTGATAAGTAAGTTTTCATTTTGAGTGCCCTCTCTTAATTAATGGTGACGCACGTGAAATACCTGCATCAAAATCATGTCTTTTTTGTTGATATAAGCCCATCACTTTTTTTACATACCCGAGTGTTTCTTTGTAAGGTGGCACGCCTTTATGTCTATCAACAGCATGTTCACCCGCATTATACGCAGCGACTGCTAAGGTCACATCTCCCCGATAATATGAGAGTAACCAGCGCAAATATTTGACCCCACCTTTAATATTTTGCGATGCATTAAATGCATTTTTTACATTAAAGCGCTCTGAAGTTGCTGGGATCAATTGCATTAAACCTTGCGCATCTCGATTCGACTGCGCACTAACGTAAAAGTTTGATTCAGCAGTAATAATTGATAAAACCAGTTTAGAATCAACCTTGTACCAATCCGCAAAAGTATCGACCAAATCAACTACCCAACGTTTATTCTTAGGAAGTTTTGCAATATACGCATCAATTGCGGGCGTGCCTTTGGCTTTATCTTGCTGTGATGCTGGCAGGTGTTCTGGAGTCACTGCATCTAACAAACAGGGTGGGGTCGCATCGGTTTTAATTTCAATTGTTTCTAGCATTTTTTGAGCTTCTAAATGCCCATGGATAGATGCAATACCAAAAAGATTAGCAGCATAATCACGATTTGCAGGCACCCCACGACCGAACGCGTATAACATCCCTAACCTATACACCGCTTCTGCGCTGCCATTACGCGAGGCCTCACAATACATATTAGCTGCTTGCCAAATGGATTCTTCGTCATTGGCGGCGATTTTTAAACTTGCGCGCTCAAGTAAGTCTTTAATGACTGGTGGCTCATTATTAAACGTTTCTTGTTCTTCTGGTGTATAAGCAAAAAGGCTCTGGCTTGCACACAGCAAGCCTACTATTGAAAACCAGAATATCGCCTTTTTACGCACCTATCATCAATTCACAACTTATTGACTTGATTTATTAAATATCATTTTTCCACCTACAAAATCTATCACAATCGTATCTTTTGCCACAAAATTGCCTGCTAAAATTTCACGTGCTAGCGGGTTTTCAATCTCGCTTTGTATCGCGCGTTTGAGTGGACGCGCGCCGTACACGGGGTCAAACCCTGCATTGGCAATTTCTGCTAGCGCTGCATCACTCATTGCCACATCAATATCCAAGGCATGCAAGCGTTTGGTTAGATATTCCAACTGTATCGCAGCAATCGCTTTTACATTTGTTTCGTCTAGACTATGGAAAACGACTACCTCATCAATACGGTTGACGAACTCTGGCCGAAAGTGCGATTTCACCTCACCCATCACCGCTAATTTCACTACTTGGTAATCTTGATCCGCCATACTTTGTATCATTTGCGAGCCTAAGTTTGAGGTCATAATAATCACTGTATTTTTAAAATCTACCGTGCGACCCTGCCCGTCTGTTAACCGCCCATCATCCAACACTTGCAACAATACATTAAATACATCTGGATGTGCTTTTTCCACCTCATCTAACAAAATGACAGAATAAGGTTTACGGCGCACTGCTTCAGTCAAGGTGCCGCCTTCTTCATAGCCCACATAGCCCGGCGGCGCACCAATCATGCGCGCTACAGAGTGCTTTTCCATAAACTCACTCATATCGATGCGAATTAAATGGTCTTCTGAATCAAACAAAAAACCAGCCAATGCTTTGCAAAGCTCAGTTTTACCGACACCTGTTGGGCCTAAAAACAAAAAACTACCATAGGGGCGATTGGGGTCACCCAAGCCTGAACGTGAGCGGCGAATCGCATCAGAGACTAAACGCACTGCTTCATCTTGCCCTACCACACGCTCGTGCAATTTATTTTCCATGGTCAGTAATTTGTCGCGCTCACCCGTCAGCATTTTACTTACAGGGATACCTGTCGCACGACTCACCACCTCGGCAATTTCATCAGCACCAACTTCAGTGCGAAGCATTTTATTTTTAACTTGCCCAGCAGATTCCTCTGCATGTGAAGCTTGTTTCAATTGCGCTTCTAACGCAGGCAATTTGCCATATTGCAACTCAGAAACCTTCTGCCATTCACCTCTACGCGTGGCTTCTTCCATTTGTTGCTTGATTTTTTCAATCGCCTCTTTAATATGCGCAGAGCCTTGTACCGCCGCTTTTTCGGCTTTCCAAATTTCTTCTAAATCTGCGTATTCTTTTTCGAGCTTAATGATTTCTTCTTCAATTAACTCAAAGCGTTTACGGCTACCTTCATCTTTTTCACGGCGTACCGCTTCACGCTCAATTTTAAGTTGTATTAAGCGCCTATCTAGTTTGTCCATCACTTCTGGCTTCGAGTCAATTTCCATCTTGATGCGGCTTGCAGCCTCGTCAATTAAGTCGATGGCTTTATCTGGCAAAAAACGGTCGGTGATATAGCGGTGTGACAACTCTGCCGCCGCCACAATCGCAGGGTCAGTAATTTCCACACCATGGTGCAACTCATATTTTTCTTGTAAGCCACGCAAAATAGCAATCGTGGCTTCAACGGTTGGCTCATCCACCAAAACTTTTTGAAAGCGCCGCTCTAAAGCTGCGTCTTTTTCAATGTATTTTCGGTATTCGTCTAAAGTAGTCGCGCCCACGCAATGTAACTCACCGCGTGCTAAGGCTGGCTTCAACATATTGCCTGCATCCATCGCACCTTCGGCTTTACCTGCACCCACCATGGTATGAATTTCATCGATAAAGACGATGGTTTGGCCTTCGTCTTGCGCCAATTCTTTGAGTACCGATTTTAAGCGCTCCTCAAATTCACCTCTATACTTTGCCCCTGCCAACAATGCCGCCATATCCAAGCTCAACACTTTTTTGTTTTTAAGCGTATCTGGGACTTCGCCATCCACAATGCGTTGCGCTAAGCCTTCTACAATTGCGGTTTTACCCACGCCAGGTTCACCTATCAAAACAGGGTTATTTTTGGTACGACGCCCTAAAATTTGAATCGCACGACGGATTTCATCATCGCGCCCAATTACAGGGTCTAGCTTGCCCATGCGAGCACGTTCGGTTAAATCGAGCGTGTACTTTTTAAGTGCCTCGCGTTGTCCTTCTGCCTCCTGGCTATTTACTCCATCATCGCCACGAACCGCTTGTATGGCGGCTTCCAGGGCAGGCTTGCTTAAGCCATGCTGCTTCAGTAATTTAGTCGTTATGCCTTTATCATCAGCCAGCGCAAGCAAGAACATTTCGCTCGCGATATAGCTATCGTTAAGCTTTTGCGCGAGCTTTTCAGTCAGATTCAAGAGATTATTCAGATCACGCGAAATTGCAATTTCGCCATTGCTCTCTTGTGATGTAGGCAAATCATTGATTGCAGTATTCAAGCTATTTTTTAGTGCAGCGACCTGCACGCCTGCACGACCTAGCAACGCAGCTGAGCCCCCGTCTTCTTGGTTAAGTAAAGCAAGCAATAAATGTGGTGCGTCTATTGCATTATTATCAGCGCCCAACGCAATACTTTGCGCATCATTGATCGCTTGTTGAAATTTAGTTGTCAGTTTATCGAAGCGCATATTGTCTCCTTAAAATTAATTAATCACTTTTATTTGGTTAACTACAAGGTGGGGCAGTTTTTATTTTTTTCAATATGCCGAACTAGTACGTTAACTAAATTGAATTCACTAATCTTTCATGTAAGTCAATATTTATATGAACAGCAAGGCATTTTTAAGACTCTTTAAATCAACTAAAAAGTTTAATTGTTACTTAAGTTTTAAAAGATTTTGTCGTTAAGAATTTACACATTTAGATTCCTAGCAACAATTTTTGAAGATAATTAATAAAAGTGAAAACCTTAAAAGCAACGTCTGTAATTAACGCAAAGCTAAAGCCAAAAGCCAACTTGAGGAAAACTGATCCTCATGAGCTCACGCTCGCTTGGCGTTTGCTAAACTCGTTGCAAGGGGTTGCTATTATGGCAATTAATAGCGCCTGCTTGGTAAGCTACGCCAACCCTTACGCGCTAGATATTTTTAATTTAAATAGTGCACTGGTTAACATGGGTGCTGGAAAGCTTCCAAAAACCGTTAACAAGCACATACTGAATCAAATCAATAATTCTAATGCAGAGTTTTTATTGCAATATGCGTCTGGTGACATGGTGCGTACACTGAAGGTATTTGTTTCAAATAATGTCATTATGAACGGTTTGGAATCAAACCACGCACTACATATGTATGACATCACTGACCGCGTGCTCACTGAATTACAGTTGCGTAACGCAGAAGATCTTTTGCGTAATCTTATAGATGCAAGCCCAGACTTAATATGCTTGAAAGATGCAAATAATCGTTGGTTAGAAGCAAATGCCAGTGGTTTAAATTTGTTCCAACTCAATAAAAATGATTACAAAAATAAAACGGATAACGAAATCATTGCGCTTGTTGACCCAATTTTTAAAGAAGCGTTACGCCACTCTAAAACAACTGACGAACAAGCTTGGAAAGCAGCAAAATCAGTAAGAAGTGAAGAAATCATTCTTCTGCCTGAGGGTGGTGAAAAAATACTCGATGTCATTAAGGTTCCTCTTTTTAATGCGGATGGAAGTCGCCAAAGCTTGGTTACGCTAGGCCGCGATATTACTGAGCGCAAAATAACAGAAAACAACCTACGACATCGTAGTGCAGTATTAGATGCCTTAATTTCGTGCGATTGGCTTTTGCATTCTGCAGAAAGCTGGGATAGCGTTGCTAATAGAGTACTGGAACAACTTTGTCTGGCGCTACACTTTACACGCGCAACAATCTTACAGAACGAAACAAATAATATTAAAAGTGTGCAAAAAGTTTACGCAAAAATTTTACATAAATGGTCAATGCCAGGATTTTCTAACCCAAGTAAAAATTTTGAACACATTAACTTTAAAGAGGCATCATTAAAGCGCTGGCATGATGTACTTAAAGAAGGCAATCCTGTTTTTGGTGATATTAAAGATTTACCAGATTATGAACGAAAAGTTCTAAAGCAACACGATACGCAATCGATTGTGATTGTACCGCTTTTCTCTGGCTCAATATGGTGGGGCAACATGATTATTGAACGCTGTCATGACCTCATGAAAACCACACCACAAGAGCTTGGCTCATTGATGGCGGTGGGTCGATCAATCAGTGTTGCAATACAAAAATGTAGTGCCAATAAGAAACTACATCAGGCAAAAATTGCCTTCGATAGTGCATCTGAAGGCATTATAATTCTTGATATCAATGCATGTATCACTGGCGTCAATAAAGGTTTTGTTGATATTACAGGTTATAGTGAAGATGACGTTTTAGGCACCACCCCTAAAATTCTAGATGCTGATAATCATAAAATTTGGAAAGAACTCTCACAAGACGGAAAGTGGCATGGTGAAGTTGAAAATACAAGAAAGAATGGTGAATCTTATCAAGTATGGATCAATGTCACTGCTGTAAAAAATGAAGATGGAATCATCATTAATTATGTTATTGTTTTTGAAGACATCACCGAGAGTAAGCGCTCACAAAGCCAATTGCATGCGCTAGTGAATCATGACCCGCTCACAGGCTTACCAAATCGCCGCCTATTTAACGAACTGCTAGATCAAGCCATTAAAATTGCCGAAAGGGATAATTATCAAGTTGCTGTTTTGTTTATTGATTTAGACCGCTTTAAAGCGATTAATGATAGCCTCGGACACCAAGTTGGCGATAAATTGTTGCGTGAAGTCTCAGATAGAATAAGCAGATGCTTACGTAAAAATGATGTATTAGCGAGATTAGGTGGCGATGAATTTATAGTGATGCTTGATAACATATATCAGCAAGAACAAGCAGAGTTAATCGCAAAAATGATTATTCATTCTCTGCAAGTTGAATTTAATATCAATAATAGTGAGATTTTTAGCACCGCAAGTATTGGCATTTCTATTTTCCCTCAAGATGGTAGCGATGTAGATAGCACCATTAAAGCTGCTGATATGGCGATGTATCAAATAAAAAATAAAGGTAAAAATAATTATTGCTTTTATTCTGCTGAGCTTAGCAAAACGGTAGTTGAGCGTTTTATTGTTGAAAGCCAACTTAGACGTGCCTTAGAGCGTAACCAATTTGAAGTCTACTATCAACCTCAAGTTTCGTTGATAAATGGCGATATTATTGGTGCTGAAGCGCTAATACGCTGGAATCATCCTGAATTGGGTATTGTTTCACCCGCTAAGTTTATCCCAGTGGCTGAAGAAACTGGACTTATTGTACCCATTGGCGAATGGGTATTACGACAAGCAGCATTACAAGCAAAAGAGTGGATTAAGGATGGCCAACCGATGCAATGGATTGCAGTGAACGTTTCTGGCATACAAATTATGCGGAGCAATTTTGCAGATACAGTATACGGCGTATTAGTCGAAACGAATTGCCCCGCAAATATACTTGAACTAGAAATCACCGAAAGTACTGTCATGCAAAATACTGAATACGTGATAGATACGTTTAATCGCATCAAGCAATTAGGTCTGCGCTTAGCGATTGATGACTTTGGTACTGGCTATTCTTCACTCTCTAACCTTAAGCGCTTACCACTAGATAAAATTAAAATAGATCAATCTTTTGTACGCGGGCTACCTGATGACCTAGACGATGCCGGGATTACAAATGCAATTTATGCAATGGCAAAAAGCTTAGGGTTTTCTGTGATTGCCGAGGGCGTAGAAACAACAGCACATGCAGATTTTCTTAAAAATATGGGCTGTGAAGAAGCTCAAGGTTATCTTTACAGCAAACCAATCACCACAGCAGACTTCACTAACTTACTGTCATTAAAAAAAAATAGAGGTAATAAAAATGCATACTAACGAAGCCAATTTTATTGATATTAACCAACTTCAAGTTGGTTTGTATATTCATCTTGATTTGGGTTGGATGGACCACCCATTTACTTTAAGTAACTTCAAAGTCAAAGATGAAGAGCAAATACATAAAATTAAAAGTATTGGTTTAAAAAAATTACGTTACGACCCAAAACGTAGTGACTGTAAACCTTTGCCAATTGATATTGCAGAACCTAAGAACGCCATTGCAAAAAAAGAAGTTTTAGAAGAAGAGATTACACCAACAGCGATAAAAGAAGAAAAACAGCTAGAGATGGACCCAAAAGTTGAACGCCTCCTTAAGCTTCAAAATTTAATAGCAGAAAACGAAAAGAAATTTGTTGTCGCGAGTGATATCACAAAACACGTCACAACTAATTTATTGTTGTCGCCACAAGAGTGTATTAAGCAAACCACGCAATTAGTGAATGATATGGTGAATACAGCCCTTATGGAAGGTGATGTTGCCATTCACGCGCTCAACGGAAATGCTTCAACGGATAACAACTATCAGCAGGCTTTAAATGTAACCGTATTATCCTTAATGATGGCTAAATCAATTGAGATGTCTAAAGAAGATTTACGCCTACTTGGCATAGCCGCCATGTTTCATGATATTGGCAAAACTGAAATCGCAAGTAATATTTTAAACAAAAAAGAGCCACTTACAAGATCTGAACAAGCTCATTATGAAATGCATTCTGAAATTGGCGCACGTATTGCAAAAGAAGTTGGTTTGCCAAGTCGCGTTGGAAAAATAATTTTACAACATCATGAACATGCTGATGGCTCTGGCTACCCTGACCGCCTAAAAGCCGATGAGATTGACCCTTTAGCAAGACTTGTTGCATTGGCAAACTGCTATGATGATTTATGCAACCCCTTGGATATAAAACAGAGTAAAACACCTTATGAAGCGTTGGCGTTTATATATGCACATCATCGTTCAAAATACGATGAAATGTTACTAAAGCACCTAATTAAAGAGCTTGGCATTTACCCGCCAGGGAGCATTGTGCTACTTTCTACTGGGGTTCATGGGATTATTATTTCTTCTAATCCTAACAAGCCACTTCGTCCATACGTGATGGTGCATGACCCACTGGTAAATCGGCAAAATCCACGCATCATTGACTTACGTGATGAGCCGAAAATTAATATTCTAAGCTGTTTGCGTGTTAATCAACTACCGCCAGAAGTTGCCCACTACTTAAATCCACGCACTAAGATTAGCTACTTTATAGAGGTGAACACTTTAAATGATGGTATTGAACTCGTTTAGAAATGAATGTTAAGTCGTTTTATTTTGTTAATAAAATGACTTGCATACCATCTTTCTTCGTATTCCACACCAAATAGGGTGAGCTTTTGTGTTGAATAAGGACAGGATAATCTGCTTTATCATAGGTAGTTAACCATTCTTTAGCCTCAGTCCATGATTTACCGTCGTCTTCTGAAAACTTACCTAAAATAGTCGTCTTGCCTTCGTGAATTTCGCGCCACACCAACCAAACTTTCCCACCAATTGCTAACAATGCTGGATGACCCGCTTGATTTTTGTTGCTGCCAAATTTCTTGGGGAAGGTAGACGTCCAACTAAGCCCATCCATACGGTCATAATACAAACCTGGGCCGACTTTTTTATTAGCATCATTCCCATCAAAATATGCCATATGGTAACCCCACCAATCTTTCCCTACGCCTCCACTGATTAACGCTGCACCATGATGAGGGCAACCATCTATTACCCAATGTCCAAAAGTAACCCGCCTAGAAACTAGATCCTGCTTGGTTTCAGAAGCGGGTATTTCAGCCATCATATGATCACGTTCGTTACCTTCAAATACATGGCGCCACATTGCAACAACAGTACCATCGGGTTTGGTTGTTGTGGCTATTCTGCAACACTCACAAGTATTGTCGGCAAGTTTTTTTTCTTGCTCAAACGTTTTACCCGAGTCTTTAGAAATCGCATAGTAAATCGAGCTGCCACTTCGTTTTTTACCTGCTTTCTTATCTGCAACTAAGTCGCGAGAATCTAGCCATAAAACGGTAATATCTCCATTAGGCGAAACTGAAACTTCTTCAAATGCATGACCAATTTCCGAGCGATCTTGATGCACGACAAAAGGTGCTTCAAAACTTTTCCCACCATTCACTGAGCGAGTAAACCAAACATAACCCGCAAAACGCGCTTTTAGATTTTGCATCCAAACAACATAGATCTCGCCGTTTTTACCTAACTTAATTTTGGGACGCACTTCACCATGCGCAGTAATTTTTTGCTGTTCAGGATTTACTTTTACAGGTTTAGTAAACGTTTTACCAAAGTCAATACTTTTTGAGAGCTCAACAAAGCCTTCAGTTACGCCCACACGCCATAGATTACCTTGCGCATCTAACGCTACAGAGATTGCTAAGCTGTCTGGAGGTGTCATATCATGATGTTTTTTTTCGCCATGCGCATAACTTGATAGGCTGATAAGTAATGCGGTGCCTAATATTACTAATTTAAAAATGTTCATTATTGCGTTCTAAGTTTATAAAACTTTATGATAACTTTTATTAACGCTTAAATATAACGGCGAGTAAATAAATAAAACCCAAGAAAGGCAACTACTATATTACCTAAGGCGAAAAGTGAGACCAAAATATCACGCAAGTCTTTATTTATATTTTCAAAACTCCATTTGTGCAAGTAAGCAAATATAATGCCTTCAAAACCATCTATATTGCGCACCTTAGCCGATATTACTCCAGTGGCCGGCTCTATGTAATAACGTGTTTGGTCTGCATCATTCATTTGAACTTTAATAACCGGTATACGTTTAAAAATAAATCCATACTCTTTTGCAAACTTGGTAATCCATTCGGTTCTAACGATATCACGCATAGGTCGGCCAGAGATTAAAGCAGCTTGTTGTTTAGCTAACATTTCAGCGCCATGTTGTGATGTTGAGTTTTGGCTTGAAGATGTTTGATTACTTTCGTCAGCACGTATTACTATTGGCGCAATTGCTTTATCTATTTCATTTTTTTTATGATGTTCTCCATGTTCCCTCTCATTTGCCAAAGCAGCCACTTGTGCCACGGGCATTTGATTTTTATCATCGCTTGAAGCAACTAAAATATACCAATAAGGGATGCCTGAAAGGCTAAATAAATCCAACTTGGCTAAATAATGAACTGATATCTCTTTCCAAACCTCTTCATTCAATTGATTAGTATTTGTATGTTCTGGAGCAATTACTAATGCATGTGCTTGTTGTTGATAACTCATAATAAGATGAAATAAACCACTTGATGCAAAGATAAGTGTTGCAACAGAAACGCTTAAGCCTATACGTCTATGCCATTTTCTAGTAACCTTTTTTGCCAAACGCTGTTTACTATTTGTAAACGTGAAATATAGATACAAACCAGAAGTAGATGAGATAAGTATAATTATAAGCACTGTAGCTGCAACCCCCAATTGGATTTTTGGTGTGGTTTCTAAAAAAGACCAATTGTGTCCAAATTGAAATAGTTTGGTTAACCAATAACGCCTATCATCCACTAACGTTGCAAGTCGAACTTGCTCTGTATCAATATATGCTCTTAAATGATTATCACTAGAAAACTCGACCCGCCATACTGGCAGTAATCGATTCACAGCATGATAATCATCACTAAAGTTATTTATAAGTTTTGCATCAGTCACTTTCGAAATTTCATTTCCTGTAAAGTGTGATGCTAATATTTTTGCAAATTCCAAGTCACCATTTTGTAGCTCTTGTCCCGTTTTGGTATTGAAATATCGAGCAGGTTGATTCGCTTGAAATCCAACTCTAAAATAGCTTTCATCTAAAAACTGCGCAAGACTAATATGTTGAAACTGCTTAATATTATGCTGTATAAGCACAGTTTTCAGTGAAAGACCATTACTTAAATCGAATTTTGCAGATGGCGCAACAAAAGCAGCAGGCTTTGGCTGTGTTCGGGTCATAATTGGGTGAGAAATACCAGAGACTCCCCAAAGCAAAATACCCACGCATGTTGCCAAACCTAACCATCTATGCCAAAACATCCAATTAAGTTTCAAATTAGTGATATTCATGGTTATGCGCCGAATCTGTTAATACGTCCACAATTCCCTCAAAACTATCAATCAGCACTAATTGCTCTACACTTAAATTGGTTTCTTTTGTAGCTAAACTTTCGCTTATTTGTTTTGCTTCAGCACTTGGCACCCCTGCTCTTTCAAGTGATTGAGCAGTTTTAAGTTGCGCACTACCACACATGAGCGTTTGCCATTTACCCTCACTCAATCGCAACAAAGCACGTCCACCTCGCTGGCCTTGCATCCAATCAGCTAACGCATAGTTCCTACCAACTGCAATAACAGGAACTTCTACAAAGCGATGAAGTGTTTCCCACTGGTTTTTAATTGTTGAAGCAATCAATTCCTCTGCGCTAGAGTCCGCATTAGCACTCATAGAAAGCAGCAAAAATAGACGGCAAATTATTTGAAAAAATTGTTTCATATGCACAGACCTGATACTGGCAACAATTTTAATTATTGCCAGTATTACTTCATAAATAAAATTTAAAACTTAATAAGTCCAAGTGATGCCCATGTAGGCCGACCTGCCGTCACCAGGTAAAAATAGTGCGCCATCTGCACCGTTTTGGTTTCTGACTACAGATGTCGTCGCAACATATTTTTGATCAGCTAAATTTCGACCTTCCAAGAACCAAGACCAATTCGCATTAACTTTTTGTCCAGCTTTTACGCCCCATAAAAAGTAGCTATCTGCCTTTATAGTTTCAGCAAAGTCAACATAGTAATCTTGCGGTGACCATTCAAAAGTTGGCCCAATATAAAACCCATTCAAAAAGTCGTTTCCACGATACATCAACTCTGCTCGCATCAAACTTTTTTGAATTCCTGGCAATGTATTATTACCAAAGGTATTGTCCCCATCAAATTTGAATCGATTAACAAGCAAACTATGACGCCACTCAAAGTCCATTGGCAATCTTGCAGTCATACCAAACTCAAGACCAGCATGTATTGTCTTATCTGCATTCGTCGTTTGTACAGCAGGCACAGGATTATTACCTGCTGCAAATACAGCCGTTTGCAATAACTCATTTTTTAACTTTCCGTAATAAACTGCCACATCCCAATCAATTGACTCTGAGTTGCCTCGCGAGCCCACTTCAAGCGTTGTGCCTTCTTGTGCTTTGACGATATTAGGACGAACGCCACCTGCCAACTCACCAAATGAAGGAGGTTCATAACTTCTAGATAAATTGGCAAATAATTGCACATTCGGTTTTAAATCGTAAAGCACGCCGACCTTAGGATTGGTTTGCACATAGGTTGCCTCAAAGCTCTCATTTTGTGCAGCACTCGTAAATAATTTGTCTGTAAGTTTTCTTTCGGAATTTGTGTATTGCAAGCCAGCAATCAACGACAAATCATCCTCTAGATAAAAACGGTTCTCAGCATAAGCCTCAAGGTTTCTTGAACGATTCTCTAATTTGTTCACAAGTGCACCTTTACGTCCTCGCAGATTGACATTACGCTCGTCGTAACCAACTCCAGCACTCGGGTTAAATCCTAAGATCAGTTCATTTTTATGCCCAGCCAGTTCACTTGAGTGTCGAAAGCGCATGTCCAAACCATAGTCATTGGTATCTTGATCAACGACTTGAAAAATAGGATGAAACAAATCTTTGTGTGAAAAATACGCACTTATTTGCAAATCACTATGGTCACCAATGAGAATATTGGTTTTATTAGCAATACGGATTAAATCAATATCGCGTCTTTGCTGACCAAGAGTAGGGCTTAAAAATGAATCACTCGGGTCGTTCTTTAATTGTGCTTTAGTCAAGTTACCAGGCAATGCTGAGTCACTTTTTGCATAGCCGATGTAAAACCGTGTTTCTATATCATCGTTAATGCGATAACCAAAATTTGCATTTATGCGTTCTGTATCTTGTTTAGCGTTGTCACGAAAACCATCCTGATTAAATGTACTACCGCTGACAAAATAATCAAAGTTCCCAATAACGCCACCACTACTTATACCTAAGCGACGATAATCAAAGCTTCCTGCCTCTGCACGTACACTAAATTTCTCAGCATTATAACCACTAGGTGAAATAAAATTGATTGCACCTCCCAAGGTACTTGCACCATATCTTAAAGCATTTGCGCCACGATAGACTTCAATATATCTTGTGGCCATCGGCTCGATGGCTTGAAAATCAAAACTACCATCTGCAAGGTTAACTGGAACGCCATCTTGCATTAGCTTTATGCCACGACCGTGGAATGTACGCTGCAAACCAGAACCACGAATGGAAAGTCGTGTTTCTTCTGCACCAAAACGTGATTGCGCCAATACTCCAGTAGCTAAGCCTAGTGTATCCGTAAAATTTGAAACACGTCCTTCTCTAACATCTTCCATATCAACGATTGTGACACCCCCTGCTGTTTTATTAATTTGCTCACGCGCTGTTTCTATATCTGGCTGTGTGGTAGAAACAGTTTTTGCAGCTATCACGTTAACTTCGTCTAAATGAATTGTTTCATTTTGCTCAGCTTGTGCTAGCAAAGGTAGCGTTGCTATAACTGCAACTAATATTTTTTTCTTAATCATTTCTTTCTCCCAATTAGTTATGCAGTTGCTGAATTACTTAGGTGTGTATCTGGAACAAATTTCACCAGCTCTTGGATTTCACACTCAAAAAAAGTGCATAGCTTATCAACAAGGTCCATGCCTGCACTGTAGTCAGTGCTTTTCATGATGCGGAATAAGGTTGTGCGGCTAATGCCTGTTGCAATTGCCACTTCACATAGGGTAATTTTTCGGCCCCATGCAATTCTTTTTTGTTTCATTACTTCTTGAATTTGTATGTAAATCATGGTGCTAGCTCCAATAAAACGCATGCGTAAAAACGCATATGTAAAATAAATACTGTTCGCTAAAATGCGCGAACAAGTTAAATTACTTAAGTTTTATTAAAGCGCTGGGGGTGCCTGTGCAGGCGGGGGGAGAACTGAAAAACGGGTTAAAACGACTTGCGATACTACGACAATTTGATGCGCTTCTGCTTCTAAAATCGCTATCATTAGCGCATGTGGCGCTTCTAAACCTGCATCTATGCTTGGGTTAGCGCAGAATGGGCAGTGTTCTAGATGATGGTTGATTGATATTGGTGAAGTTTCGCCAGTATTTTTAGCGCTTAATTCTGCAGAAAATTGCTGCCCTTTAGTGGTCACCACTTGAATTATGATTTTTTTCCCATTGGTGCTACACACTTCTTGCGTAAAGCTATTTGTACCTTGCTGTGCTGCCAATGCATGTGAAATGCTAGGCGCAAGCGATGCAAACAATATCGCAAATAGTGCGATTTTATGCATATACAAGAATAATTTTTTCGATAACATAAACTAATTTTAGCATTAATTCGTTAAAATGTATCACTATCAATAAATAGGATAAATTATGGCCGGAAGCTTGTTGATGTTGTTAGATGATATCACCACAATGTTAGACGATGTGGCAGCGATGACCAAGGTTGCGGCAAAAAAAACCGCAGGAGTGCTAGGCGATGACCTAGCACTTAACGCACAACAAGTGTCTGGCGTTGATGCCTCGCGTGAGTTGCCAGTGGTGTGGGCGGTTGCTAAGGGTTCTGCCATTAATAAAGCGATTTTAGTACCCACTGCTTTGCTACTCAGCATTGCGTCTAAAGAGTTTAATATCCCATGGCTGATTACTGGCTTATTGATGATTGGTGGCGCATTTTTATGCTTTGAAGGCTTTGAGAAAATTGCACATAAATTGTTGCATGCTAAAGATGAAGAAGCGCATGAAGCAGAAATTAAAGAAGCAATCGAAGACCCAAAAGTGGATTTAGTCGCGCTAGAAAAAGACAAAATTAAAGGTGCAATTCGTACTGATTTTATTTTATCGGCAGAAATTATTGTGATTGCCTTAGGCACGGTGGCAAATCAACCCATAGTCGATGAAATTGGTGTGCTGGTTGGAATTTCGGTGGTGATGACCATAGGCGTTTATGGCTTGGTTGCTGCTATTGTGAAACTAGATGATGTTGGCTTATATATGATGATGCGCAAAGGCCAAAACATATTGACGCAAATTATCCGTAAAGTCGGCAGTTGGTTACTTGCTGGGACGCCTTATTTAATGCGCGCTTTAAGCATATTTGGTACTGCGGCAATGTTTTTGGTTGGTGGCAGCATTATTGCGCATGGCATTCCTGCCTTGCATCATTTGGTTGAGCCATTAAAAGAAATCTCGTTTATATTACCGATGTTAATGGATGCGGTGGTGGGATTAATTGTTGGCGCAATTTGCGTGGCATTGTTCACGTTGGTGAGCAAATTTCTGCCTATAAAAGCTCATTAAATCCTTTGCTTTTTCATTCCATTTCACACAAATTCATTTGAGCTTCTCTGCGAGCCTTTATCCCTAAAGGCTCGCAGAGGCATAAAAAATCCTCGGGCGATTTATCGTGAATAAAAAGGCTTATTTACACCTTAATTTTCAGTGTCACTACAATCAGATCATCCACCATAATTTTTTCTTTTCTCCGTACGTCTGCCTTAATTGGCAAGATATACGCATCTAAGCTTTTTGAGGGGAAAATCGAAGTATGCCATTCGCTACTGCCGATGGTTACAGTCACGCGAACTGTGCCCCAACCGCGGCGCTTACCAAAATAATTATCTGTAAAAAACTTAATTTCTTCAGAGTGATTTTTAGGCACGGTAACAAAATGCCAAGCCGCTTTATCGGCCGTCCAGAGCCAGCATTTTTCGATAAACATGAAATCGAGCTCTAGCATAGAGCACTACTCGTCGTCTGAAAAACGCTCTTCCTTAAAGGGGTCTGCCTCATTATGATACCCGCGCACTTCCCAAAAACCGGGCCGATCAAACTCGTGAAGTTCAATGGCTTTTAACCACTTTGCGCCTTTCCACGCATAGCGTTTTGGCACAATAATACGTACAGGGCCGCCATGCACGGTTGTAAGCGGATAACCCAATACTGTATGTGCAATCATCACATCGTCATCAAGCAAAGCTTCTAGCGGTAGATTCGTGGTGTAGCCATCATAGCCATGCAAAGTCACATGTTTGGCATTTTCTAGCGGTGCTGCCATCATTAAAATTTGTTGCGCTTTTACACCCACCCAATCCATGTCTAGGCGTGTCCATCGCGTCACGCAATGGAAGTCGGACACATCAGTGGTTTGTGGTAAAGCTTGAAAGACCGCCCAATCTAAATTGAGCTCGTTTTCTACCAAGCCATACACGCGCAGTTTCCAATTGACTTGGTTAATATTGGGCAGAATACCCAAATCTAAAATCGGGAAGTTTTTGACTTCGGTTTGCCCAGCTGGCACGCGGATATTAGCGTTGACCTTGCCTGCAGTATTGCCCTTTTGGGCGACCGCAATCTTACCTGCAATGAGCTTTTTCCAATCTGGCATTTTTCAACCTTTTACTTAACTGCTGATTCACTTGGTTTTTTAAAACTATCTAAAAACAGCAAACCAACCCCCACGCAAATGGCGCTATCGGCCACATTAAAGGCTGGCCATACTAGTCGTTCATAGTGGAAGTATAAAAAATCCACCACATAACCCAAGGTGATGCGGTCATACAGATTACCTATCGCACCACCTAATACTAAGGCAAGACCCAAGCAAAAAAGTTTATTGTGCAGATTTTTTAATATTAAGTAAGTAATCACTACCACTGCGACGATTGAAATTCCTGTAAAAAACCACTTTTGCCAACCACCTGCATTGGCTAAAAAACTAAATGCTGCTCCCTCGTTGTGATAACGCACCAAATCAAAAAAACGGTTAATGGTGAGGTGCTCGCCATATTCAAACGCTTGTTGAACAAGATGCTTGGTGAATAAATCCAGCGCGACCACGATTGCGCTTATGCCAAACCATTGTAATTGTTTAGGCATATTTACGCACTTCACCTGTGCCAAATAAATTGCTCACGCAACGCCCACAAATCGTTGGGTGAGCCGCATCTACGCCCACATCGCTGCGATAATGCCAACAACGGTCGCATTTTTTTTGTGCGCTTGGTTTTACTAAGATTTTTTGCTCAGTTTCACTCGCTACTTTGGTCACTTTAGTGCTGGATGTAATCATCACAAAGCGTAAGTCATCTTCAAGACTATTGAGCGCTTCAAAAGTACTTTCTGAAGTATAAAATTCCAGCTCTGCCTCCAGTGAAGACCCCACTTCCCCAGCACTGCGTAACACCTCAATTTCTTTTACTGCGAAAGCACGAGCAGAAATAATAGTCTGCCAGGCAGCTATTCTATTGGCTTGCAGACCATGTGCTGGGATGTTATACCAAATATCCTCAAACACCGTGGCTTCTGCACTTAAGTTGAGCGACTGCCAAATTTCGTCTGCGGTAAAGCTTAAAATCGGTGCAATCAAACGCATAAAGCTGTGCATAATATGATGCAAAGCACTTTGTGCGGCGCGGCGTGCTGGTGAAGTTTCACCTGCGGTATAAAGCCTATCTTTCAGAATATCCAAGTAGAAACTACCCAAGTCATCAGAACAGAAACTCACCAACTTTTGCACCGCTAAATGGAACTCGTAGCGGTCAAAATCGGCCATCACGTCGGTTTGCAGTTTGTGCGTCAAATGTAGCGCATAACGGTCAATTTCTAGACAGTCATCAACGGGCAATAAGTCTATGTTAGCATCAAAGTCTGCCAAGTTAGAGAGCAAAAATTTACAGGTATTGCGAATTTTTCGGTAGCTATCGGCCACACGTTTTAAAATTTCATCACTAATCGTGAGTTCGCCTGAGTAATCGGTCGAGGCGACCCACAATCGCAAAATATCTGCTCCATACGTATCCATCACTTTTTGCGGCGCAACGACGTTACCTTTGGATTTACTCATTTTATGGCCTGCGCCATCCACCACAAACCCATGGGTGAGCAAAGCCTCGTATGGCGCGCGCCCATCGATGGCGCAACCTGTTAACAAGCTAGACTGAAACCAGCCGCGATGTTGGTCAGAACCTTCTAGGTACAAATCGGCAGGAAACGCCAATTCAGGACGGCGCTTAAGCACCGCGGCATGCGTGGCGCCCGAGTCAAACCATACATCAAGCGTATAAGTAACCTTTTTATAGTCACCATTAATGACCTTGGAAGCCTCGCCAGTATTGGCTTTTAGGAAGGCTGTTTCATCTAAACTAAACCAAGCTTCAACCCCTGTTTTTTCTACTAATAAACACGCGGCTTCTAATAATTTGGCAGTTTCTGGGTGCGGCTCACCCGTTTCTTTATGCACAAAAAATGGCATTGGCACTCCCCAGTTACGTTGGCGCGAGACGCACCAATCGGGACGATTTTTAATCATCGCCTCTAAACGCGCGCGACCCCAAGCAGGGAAAAATTCAGTGTGGTCTACAGCTTGATTGGCGTGCTCACGTAAAGTTATTCCAGCTTCATCATACATTCCCATACCAATAAACCATTGGTGTGTCGCCAGTTGCATCAAAGGTGTTTTGTGGCGCCAGCAATGAGGAAAGCTATGATTTAAACGTGCAGAAGCGAGCAAAGCGCCAGTTTCAGTCATATGCGCCAAAATCACTTTGTTAGCCTCTTTACGCTCTAGGCCGCGAATCGCCGCAAACTCAACTAACTCGCTATTAAAAAACTTGCCATCACCGCCCATTAAAATGCGTGGCTTTTCGTTAGGGAAGTTCGCGCGCATCACCAGCCAGTCATCGTTGCCATGTGCGGCGGCGGTATGCACTAAGCCTGTACCAGCATCGGTTGTAACGTGATCGCCACAAATTATAGGGACATGGCGTTTATCAAATGGATGTTGTAAAGACAACCCTTTCAGTGCAGCGCCTTTGCCACTAGCCAAGACATTTGTGTCAGTTTCCTTGTAGCGAGCCAACGTTTTTTCAGCCAAATCATGCACTAAGATTAACAAACCTTTGCTGGTTTGAATCAAGTCATAATCCAACTCTGGGTTGACGCTTACTGCTTGATTGGCTGGCAACGTCCAAGGCGTGGTTGTCCAAATCACTGCAAAAGCATCACCTTTTACTTCAATACCAAACGCTTTGCTCAAAGCTGTGTTATCCGCCACTTTAAACCCAACATCAATCGCGGGCGAGTTTACATCTTCATATTCCACTTCGGCCTCAGCCAAGGCAGAGCCGCAATCAACACACCAATGCACAGGCTTGCTACCTTGGTACAAATAGCCGTTTTGTTGAATCTGCCCCAAAGCGCGCATTATGTCGGCTTCGGTTTTAAATTCCATTGTCAAATAAGGTTTATCCCAATCGCCTAGCACGCCCAAGCGAATAAAATCTTTCTTTTGCTTTTCAACCTGCTCAACCGCATATGCGCGGCATAACTCGCGAAACTTAGCAGGGTCTATATTTTTGCCGTGATTTTTCTCTACCACCAACTCAATCGGCAAGCCGTGGCAATCCCAACCTGGCACGTAAGGTGCGTCAAACCCACTCAGAGTTTTAGATTTAATTATAATGTCTTTTAAGATTTTATTAACGGCGTGACCAATGTGAATATCGCCATTGGCATAAGGTGGGCCATCATGCAAAATAAATTTGGGTTTACCCGCACGCGCTTTGCGAATGCGCTCGTAAACTTTACGCTCTTGCCATCTTTTAAGCCATGCAGGCTCACGCTTCGCCAAATCGCCGCGCATGGGGAATGGTGATTCTGGTTGGTTGATTTTGTATTTATTTTCTTCTTTATTTACGTCGTCAGTCATTTCAAATCTCAAATAAATTCATCTTATCATTGCGATGAACAAAGTGACGCGGCAATCTAGATTACTTCGTTATCACTAGCAATGACGGTACTAAAAAAATTTCTCGCAGTAAAAATATCAGTCGCAATTTGCGCTTTTAACGAATCTAAACTCTCAAATTTCATTTCATCGCGAATTTTGTATAAAAACTCTACATGCACATGTTGGCCATATAAATCGCCATTAAAATCTAACACATGCACTTCGAGCAGCAATTTTGGCACGCCCGCAATAGTTGGTCGCACACCTAAATTAGCCACTGAATTTAAACCCTGTAATTTTACGGCATAAACGCCCGTTAAGGCAGGTCTCTCATGCTTGATATGTACATTTGCCGTTGGGAAGCCAAGTTCACGCCCACGCTTAGCGCCATGTACCACCTTGCCACTAATACTATAAGGACGCCCCAACATTAATGAAGCCTCTGTTAAGTTTCCAGAAGCCAATGCGCTACGAATCCTAGTGCTTGAGACACGCCTTGCGTGTAGCGTTTCATGTGCCAAATTCACTTGTGGCAACGCACTTAGCTCAAACCCCGCTTGCTTAAAATCTTCAACCGAACCTGCACGTTTTGCACCAAACCGAAAATCATCACCCACCAGCACCATATTTACATTCAGCTTGTCTCGCAACATGCTTAAAAAATCTTTCGCCGAAATTGCCGCAAAACTTTTATTAAATGCGCACACAAATACTTTTTCTACCGCAAACGCCTGAAACTCTTCTAACTTCTCGCGCAAATTACTTAAGCGCTCTGGCGCGTTAAGTGGTGTAAAAAACTCGCGTGGATGAGGCTCAAATGTCATCACCGCAGGTGTTAAACCCTTCGTTTTTGCAACCGTTTGCAATTGAAATAATAATGCTTGGTGCCCTAAATGCATGCCATCAAAGTTGCCAATGGCGAGCGCAATTGGCTCACAGCGTTGCTTTGGTAAATGCCGAAAAACTCGCATTTAGTGCTTAACTCTACGCATGTAATCGCTTGGCCTAAAGCCCAATAAAAACAAACATGCAAAATAACTGAGTGCGCCCAACACCACCAATGCGGTCAGGTAAATTAAGCGTGTCAATAAGCTGTATTGTAGCCACTCTTTAATATCGCCCATGGCAAAAAACAAGGCAAAACCCATTACACACAAGGCTACTACCAATTTGAGCATAAACTTTAGCCAACCCGCTTGCGGTTGATAGACATTGGCTTTACGCAAATGGTAATACAGCAAACTAGCATTTAAACATGCGCCCAAACCAATGGCGAGCGCTAAACCTGCATGTTTTAAATCGATTGCAAACACAAAAATTAAGTTCATGACTTGGGTTGCCACTAAAGTAAATACCGCAATTTTCACGGGCGTTTTAATGTTTTGCCGCGCGTAAAAGCCTGGCGCTAAAATTTTAACCAAAATGAGCCCAATCAAACCAAAACTATACGCTACCAGCGCTTGCTGTGTCATGGTAACATCTAAGGCAGTAAATTTTCCGTAGTGGAACAAACTTGTCACCAAAGGCGTCGCAAGTACCGCCAATGCGACAGCAGCAGGCGCAGCCAAAATAAAAGTCAGGCGTAAGCCCCAATCTAACAGTTGTGAATACTCAGTACTATCGCTACTGGCATATGCTTTTGATAGACTGGGCAATAAAATCGTACCCAAAGCCACCCCCAACACGCCCGTGGGGAACTCCATTAAGCGATCAGCATAATATAACCAACTCACACTGCCTGTGACCAAAAACGAGGCAAATATGGTATTAATAATCAGAGAAATTTGCGCAACAGAAACGCCTAAAATTGCTGGCCCCATCAGCTTTAAAATACGCGAGACGCCTTTATCGTGATCTGAGCCTGATGGGTTTAGCTCAAACCGCGGCAGCAAGCCAATTTGTTTTAAAAATGGAATTTGAAAAACCAGTTGTAAAAAACCGCCAATAAACACCGCCCAAGCCAAGACTTTAATTGGCTCTGCAAAATAATCTGCAAAAAACAATATCGCAACAATCATCGATACATTAAGCCAAACTGGCGTAAACGCTGGGATGCCAAATTTATTGTAAGTATTAAGCACGCCACCTGCCATGGAGACTAATGAAATAAAGAAAATATACGGGAAGGTAATGCGCAACAAATCAACAGTGAGTTGCATTTTATTGGGGTCTGCCCTAAAACCGGGAGCAATGATGCTAACGATAAAGGGCGCCGCCAACATGCCAAGCAAAGTCACACCTACCAAAATAATGCCGAGCCAAGTGGCGACGCGATTTATTAAACTTTTGGTCTCATCAAAACTACGTTGGCTTTTATATTCAGCCAAAATAGGCACAAATGCTTGACTGAATGCACCCTCGGCCGAAATGCGACGCAATAAATTGGGGATTTTAAACGCAACAATAAACGCATCACTGAGCATGCCTGCGCCAAATACGCGCGCAATGAGCGTATCACGCACAAATCCTAAAATGCGCGATAGGAACGTCATGCTGCCAACTTTGGCTAATGCGTTGAGCAAATTCATTTATTATTTAATAATTATTTAGTATGTGAGGAATCTAACATCTAAGATTTTAGCATGCCAGACGCGCTATTTTGTTGTGTAGGTATTTTACTTTAATGCTTGCAAAATCATCTAAAAAACACTAATATATGCGACTTCGCATAAATGCCGATTAAGCATTAAGATAAAGGTTAGGTTTAAAATCATATGGCAAACACCGCTCAAGCACGCAAACGCGCGCGTCAATCCGTTAAAGTAAACGCACATAACGCAGCGTTACGTTCTACTTTGCGCACTGCAATTAAAAAAATCATCAAGGCTGTTGAGTCTGGCGACAAAGCAGCTGCAGCTGCAAGTTACAACGAAAATGTTGCGGTAATTGATCGTATTGCGGATAAAAAAATTATTCATAAAAACAAAGCTTCACGTCATAAAAGTCGTTTAAGTGCGGCCATTAAAGCCATGAAAGGCGACAATGTTGCTGGCATTAAAGTAGCAAAAAAAGCGCCAAAAGCTAAACCAGCCTCTAAAGCTGCAATAGCAAAAGCCGCAGCACCAAAAGCGGCAGCTAAAAAACCAGCTGCGGCAAAAAAACCAAAAGCTGAGTGATTTTGTAGATTTATAAAAAAGTACGTCATTAAAAAAGCCACGCATGTGAACTGACCCCCAAATGTTGGACATTAATTTGGGTTTAAAGATAAGGACTGATTTCTGTACTCAACGGGACTCAGTCCTTTTAATTTTGCTTTAATCCTTTCGTGATTGTAATACCAAATATACT
>Ga0247833_1001806_pt1 | contig 33323 bp, 25 predicted proteins | sample LaCruzMarch2015__7_FD_187117 | JGI IMG/M metagenome (GOLD analysis project Ga0247833, IMG submission 187117) | Freshwater microbial communities from meromictic Lake La Cruz, Castile-La Mancha, Spain - LaCruzMarch2015_8m | ecosystem: Environmental > Aquatic > Freshwater > Lake | place: Spain... | reverse complement strand
ACAAAGACTTTGGACGTATGGGGAGTTGAGACAACATCAAAGAAACGTCCATCGACATTATTGGTAGTCTTTCGTGGGATTGACGAGAAGGGGATGGTGGAAGCAAAGAAACAATGGGAGAGTGCCGCATCAGCAATGCTGGCATCGATAATACAGCCCACTACTTCGTCCACCAAAGCGGTCGTACTATCTGACGTCTTTGATCGAATCGAGTACCTAAACTCATCTGAAAGTAATGTTGAAATGCGACTTTGTCCTGCCGGTGGCTCAGTCTCATCACCCTGCTCACCCTCGGCACGTGCACCGGATGAGGTGGCATCGTCTGTCTCGGATGTAGTCAATGCCGGTCTTGTCGAGGATCTGGGTCCAATGGTAGAAATGTCAGCCAAGGTCCCAGCAAAGCAAAAATGTCCCAAGTTAACAAACCCCGTCGAACTTGCTGCCGCTCGTCTGCTTGGGCCATTGGCACGTAAAGCACTGGGTGAATGTTTAGACGTGGTCCGATCTGCGACTGGCGAGGACGGTGCTGACTTAGTAACTGAATTCGGTTCATTGGCCGATGCCGCAATACGTCGTGCACTCGACACACTCGATACATCGGCATCCTCACCTCTTTTTAAGAAATCGATTATTGCCAAACGCATACGTTCAGACTTACGTGAGAATCTGTATGCAGAGATAGGTGATGTGTATGAACGACAAGTCGCGGCATTACGCGATCAAACATTTGCCATGTTCCGTGGACGGTTGAATAAGTTACGTATTGGTCCAAATTTGCCAAATCAGATGCAGGAGGTTGTCGACATGGGTCTCACTGAATTTGCAGCAGCTGTGAAGAAATTACGTGTACCACGGGCCACAAGTCACGGATCGTGGATGACCAATGCTGATCAAATTTCATCATTACGGAGTCAATTTGCTGAACACAATACTGACCGATTACGTGCAGCACGTGCCTCTGGTCAATTCCGACCAGTACCGCGTAAGGGTGTAACGGTGGGGATGCATTGGCTATTACCGAAGCCATTTGGTAATGATTATAGACAGGAACCACATATGATGCATACGGCCGATGATTTAGTGTACGCGCCAGTAGATGGGATCACCGACGTGGGACCTGGTGAGATACGTACGGGGGATTGGAGGAGAGGGGTTGTGCCAGCGCCCGCAGGTGCGGAGATGATGTATATGAAGTAGGAACTCTTCTACTTCTTTTGAGAGGTCGACTGTTGTCGGACATAATTATTAACTTAAGTTGCCAAAAAGAGGTAATTGACTTAGATATTTTAGTAGCTACTCTTGTAGATTGATGCAACTTCATCCAACAAACTACGACACGAAATTTTTGCTCCAAGTTTGATACAAAGGTTGTAAGCACCTGCAAGTTTCCTATGAAGAGTATACACTTCCTCTGGAGGAGGGGTTAATCGATGCTTTAAAAACACAGCTCCATGCTCAGATATTCTCGATGTGATCCTTGACGACTTGAAATCATACGGTTCATCCGTTGCAAATGGCTCGCCGAGACAAAAGCCACTCAATGTATGTGCTTCTAACATGATATCATTCTCCTTTCCTGTTAAAAAGCCCATCCGTATTGATTCCTCAATAAGTGACTGTTTATCACAGTTGGCATTGGCAATCACAATATTCAAATAGCCGCGTACAAAGTCTTCACTAAATTCTCTGGATGCACCAAAATCGATTAAATATGTCGTACGTGTGCGTACATCATATAGGAAGTTTCCCCAATTTGGGTCAGTTTGCATAAACCTCCAAACGAACAATTCAAGCATTGTTAGACGCATAATCGCAAGTCCAATCCGATTACGTTCCATCTGATCAAGATTGATAACCTTATCAATCGTCCCTCCACGAACAAGATCAGTAACTAGTATCCTATCTGTGCACAATTCATCAATAACATCAGGTATGACGAATCTATCTGCCACGAGACTTGGATCAGATGATAGTAATTTTTGGAATCGTTTTTGATTTATAGCCTCACGACGGTAATCACATTCAACCTTGAGCTCCTCACGTCCAACACGTATAATATTATCAAGAAATAGACCAGGCGGGGCCAGGGCACTAAGAAGCATGGACAAATTAGATAAATCCGATTCGATAGAATCTGCTACTCCGGGATATTGTACCTTCACGGCAACTTTGGTTATACTCGATCCTCCCGTGGAATTCTTAGTTGACAGTGTTGATGAAAGTAGTGTCCCCCGATGTACCTGTCCAATCGATGCAGCTGCGAACGGTTGGTCCTCTAAAACAATCCTATCTCTCCATCCGGATCCCCATTGTTCCTCTAATTGTTGCATCAATTGATATTGTGGCATGGCCTCAGCACCACGTCGTACATTTTCCAATGCTGCCGTTAATGCCGGTGGTGCGATAGATTCATCCTGTATACTTAGCATCTGACCAAGCTTCATCGCCGCACCTCGCATCCGTCGTAACGAATTAGTTAATCGCTCTGCATTGGCATCGTTGGATAGAAGAAGTGAATCGGATGATGACAACAGAAATGTTCGTCGTGCCAATTCAGTAACTGACCCTAATGCCAACCCAGCACCTAGGGTGGCAAAACCAAATGCACGTGAGATACGTGATGTTGGTATAGCACGACCCTCTGGAAGGAGAGGTTGCATATCATCATTATTGTCGTCATTATTGTTGTCAGTTGATGCAGAATTTTTCGATACAGCCTCGTTGGTTGGGTCGTGTTGAGCCGATGATAAAGCGATAGTGATAGTGCTAGTACTATTTTGAAGCTCCACATCATCAACTATAATGCTTGTTTTCTGTAGTGCCTTTTCTCCCTCTTTGTTGGTCTTGTCATTATTAATATTCTTCATAACATACTTTTGTTCTATTGAGGTAATAATATCAGTTATATGCGATTTCGCTGAAATTTCTTTTTGATCTGTCTGTAATGAATTATCGCGTAGCGAAGACAATGGCTGATTTAGGGATGTAGCTAAATCATCGCTAGTACCAGTATGTTGTTGTTGGTGCTGTTGCGGCGCATTCTCGCGTGTCACCGCCTGACGATTATTATTCTGTTGTATTGCCACCATCGCCTTGGCAATAGAATCAACCAACTCTGGCAAATGCCTCGTGGCAATATTCGATGATACATCAGCCGATGAGGCTAGGATACGTGATGCACCATTGGCTGTCACAAGACGCAGACCCTGTGCCACACGAGCCCATCCATTAACTACCGTCATACTGCCATTCTTTCCATCATTGCAAATCGAGGATTGAGGATTGTGACTCAGCTTGGCGCATTGTTGTCTGAAACAAGAGGTATTTAGATACGATACGAGATTCGAGTTCGCCATGGCGGCAGAGCGACAGATAACAACGACAACAAGACACACGAGCACTAGATCGAATGAGCCAGGTGTACTCGACCGAACCAGCAACGACAGGTCGAGTCGTACTCGACACAACATACGGTCCGATAGATATTGATCTATGGTGCAAGGAATGTCCAACGACGACACGGACTTTTATTCAATTATGTCTCGATGGGTATTACGATGATATGATCTTTCATCGTATCTTGGAAAACTTTCTAATCCAAACAGGTTTGACGAGAGACGGTACGACCATAGTTAGTGAGACATTAGCAAAGACTATCGATGGTTATTTGCGCACAAGTAGTACAGCCGTCCCATCGTCACATTCATCCTCGGGGGCGGGAGATGCACTCGGTCATGATCGTAAGAGGTTAGAAGTTAATCCACGTATACGATTTAATCATCGAGGACAGGTTGCTATGGCCTATCCTCTTGAGCTCGAAGATTCCAATGACAACGAGGAGGAGGAGGAAAGTGCCATGTTGAGATATCAATTCTTCATAACATTAGACGAGGCACCATTTTTAGATGCAAAGCATGTGGTATTTGGCACTGTTGCCGGTCCGACGGTGTTTAATGCTTTACGGATTGGACGGACAGATGCAGACGAAACAACAGGTGTGCCTGTTGACATTATTGATGCACCACCGAGAATTAAGGGAGTGAGGATCGATTACCACCCCTTTGAGGACCTAGTCGTGACAAAGGATAGGAAGATACCGTGGAAGGTTGCTAAAAAAAATGCCGACAGAAAGGATGGAAAGGAGGAATCTGAAATAGAAAGGAGAAAGAAGAATAGGATGGGCAAACGTGATTTTAATGTTTTGAGCTTTGGTGATGAGGAGAGAGATTACGAGGAGATTTCGAGTACATTCCTGTTGTCAAAAGGTCTCTCGTCTTCGAAGAAGGTTGATGACAATGCTGACAATGTCGTAAAACGCAAAAGAGCGTCTGCAGACAAAAAGGAAGAGATCGACCAAGACACTAACGATGTGAAGATGGGAGAGAAGCAGTCACCTTTAAATGTGGAATCAATCTCGAAAATATTTCCGTCGGAGCAACTTGGGAGAGAGTTTATTAACAATGTGCCAAAGGTTGGGCAGTTAGAGTCAAATGTCGTCAACCATAGTTCCAATTCGAATATTGAGCAAGATAATAACAAATCCAACACAACATCAAGGGGTATGTCTGCAGTAGAGGCAAGACGGACCAAGTACTTAAAGTCTGGTCTAGGTTCCTCGGCGAATAAGACTGAGAGATTAAAGCGGGAGGGTGATACGATGGCACGTCTATTTGCTTTTACGAATAAGGTGATCGAGACGAAGGGATCTGGAAAGGTTGATAGTAAAGCAGGCAGTTCTGATATGGACAATTCTTTGGCTTCACGGATGGCACAACGTGTGAAACAGACGGAAGATGAGGACTATCGACGACAAAGAGAAGAGGAAGCCTTTGCTGCAATGCCGGGATATAATGGTAATTTAAATAACAACGAGGATAGAAACGAAGGCAATAATTGGTTAGGGACTACATTCAAATGCAAACGCCACATGGATCAGGATTCTCGCATGTCGGCACTTGACAAGATCAAGGCGGAGGATGCTAGGGGAGGGGATGGACGGCGAATCGATGATTATGTTGTGCTTGATGAAAAATGGAGGAGTGACAAGGGTGGAAGACATAACGAACATAAGAAGCATCATAATGGTGGTACTGGACGTAGTGACCATGCTGGCTCTGGTAGACATGCTGGAAGATCTTCTGGACATCATAGATCAACATAATACATTATATTTAGATCCAAATGCAGAGAATGCTTCTTCTGATAGAGCTGGCAAATTGTTGAATGGAATCTACTTTGAGTTGGTTCTTCCAAGTGGTGTGAATGCTTACCTCCAATCGCCATTTGGTAGTGGGAAGAATTTGCTTGTTTTTTTTTATAATGACGGTGTTCGTGGTTGCCATTCATCTGTACACGGAGATTCTGATGCTGCGATTATTGTGGTTGATTTTTCTTTGTGCACAATTGAGGATGTTCTAAAATGTATGAAATGGTTTGAGGGAATGGACATCAGTCTAGACATGTTTGATTAGGGATGATATGGAGAGAGGGGGGGAGGGGGGGGGAAGAGAGGAGCCCTAACAGCGGCAAACATAAATATAAAATTATATTATAAGTATTCAACTTTTACCGTTGTTTTACTATCAGCATTGATCTACTAGATTATCGTTGTTGTTTACTACTATCGATCTTTAAATTACTAATAGAACATTTCAATGCATGTGCTCCGTGGACCGTATGTTTGGGTACATAATGCTGGACTTAATCGATGTGAACGTTCAGCCGATCGCTCGCCGTAGTTACATCCACAACTTAATGAGTTGGTTAATTGTCTTTGACCCTATTTATGTAGTTGATACTAACAATGTAAAATAACAGCAGAAACTGAAACTCGTGCACCTTTGTGCACGATGGACGGCTCGAACGAGATCATGCCGAATACGGCACCCGTTCCCGACGTCCTCTTATCACTGGCAAAAGATGATCGATACATCGACGAGCTATCGACGATGCTCGGTAGTGTCATCGTTCCCTACGCAAGTTTATGCCCTCAAGTTTCATCTGACGATCCGGAAGATTTCGGTCGACGTGTAATCGAGAAAATACGACCGGAGCTGGACCTACTGGCATCCATTATTATTTACTCTGCAACATATGTCGGATGTTATATCCACGGGCGAGGAAATAAATTACAAAATTTAACACAAAACGATGAAGGTGCCAACCAACGACGGTCGGTGGGGATGGAGTCTTTAAATCTGGCCTATAGTGGTGAAGCGAAGCGATGGCATGCTCTACTTTTTCTGCAAATTATTGCTCCGTACATTATACATCGCGTAGGACGTGGTGGTTGGTCGAAGGACCTAGGCGGGGCGGTACATATTGTCATGGACTGGCTTGGGTTGGCATATCCAACTCCGTCTGTATTCAGAACGAATAACACGGAAGAAGACGAGGATCTCAGGAATGACGACAGATTACGAGGATCGGCGAGACGACGACTATTCCTCGAGCAACGCAGACGCATGCTGGACTCATCAAATGATACCTTTGGTCCTGAGAATGGTAGCATGGACGGGAATAATTCTACTATCAGCAGGATACAACATGGATCCACGTTGATCAATGCAAATTCTGTTAACCTTGGATTAACGTTTCTAAGATCACTTGGAGATAACGAAAGACTGAAAATGATATCTGCTGCTGCGTGGGATTTCATTAGTGTGAGTGAATGCATGCATATTAAAAACTTCTTCGTATTCTGCTTCACTTGCTGATTTATTTCATTTGTACATATCTCGTCTTTTGTAGCGAGTTTCTCTCGCATTATCATCATTGAGCAATGGTGCTTACTCATTACCTCATCAAGCCGGTAGTAGTACCACGAACATAAATCTTGATCGATACGCTTCAATAATCAAATGGTTCCTCCGACTACATTTATCTCTCTTCTATTGGAATGGAATGTATCCTACATTCGCTCATCGACTCGTGGGTGCCAACATTCGTGATGAGGTCTTTCCCGTCACGTCTAACTCGTCATCTGTTCCTCCCACATTGGGTTCCATCGTTGCCAATCGTCCATCGTACAAACCCATTGCGGCCATTATATTCTTTCAGGCTGTTATTGCCTTATCTAAAACGACTGTTGAGGTATCGATTGAGGTGGCGCATTATATTCATTTATGCTTCTTTCGTTGGCGACGACGGCGACGTAGGCAACTGAGCGGTATCAATAGCAATATTACCATAGGTGATAGCGACTCACTCTTGAGTACGATTGATGCAGAACGTGAGGAATACATGGACATGATCGAAGATCGCGTTCCAGGAATTTCGTCATCCAGCTGTTTTGTTGGTGTGGCCAATTATTCTTCGACTAATAGACAAAAACAATCTGGTCAACGGGGACATCAATGTGGAATCTGCTTAAATGAGCGAGTCCATCCCGCGGCACCGACGGCGTGTGGACATGTTTTCTGTTGGAATTGTGTTCAGCATTGGGTGTCGAATGTCCGAGCCGAGTGCCCACTATGTCGTGCCGAAACGCGACCACAGGATATCATTCCTCTCTATAATTACCCCTAAGTGAGTAAACAAGTCAGGAATTCATTTTACAGAACAATATTCATACATAGTTTTAGACAAATATGTCATGAAACAAGCCCTTGATGTATTTGTCTGCTCTATAGTATATCACCATACACTATTACCATCAACACATCACTTGGTATGTAGTATCTTATTGACAAGAACGTTTCCTTAGATTCTGACTAGATCGCTGAATTTCAAGCAACAATGGTGAGGTCCGTAAAAACTTATACAGATGATTGTCTTGAGCCATCCAAGCAATTGCTTGAGGTCTAACGCTCAATTTCATATCCGCAAAGAGCTGCATGTTGATGTCATCGCCACTAAAATGCTCCATGATTATCTTGAGCCGTGCTACTTGAAATTTTCTCATCTCGTTATTCAGTCGTAGTAGAGATTTGAGATACTCCGAACCAATAATTCTCTTAGAGTCGTCACTCCAAATTCGCTCAAGTGTGTGGTTGGAGTAGTATGTGTTCGGGATGCTCAAGTTGTCACACAAAATGCGAGTAAAAGCATCCAATCCGTCACTGGTGAAATTGTGGATACGTTTGTAGATAAGGTCCACTTTCAATTCTCTTAGCCTGCGATTAGTGACTAATGCCTCAGCAAATGAAAGTAAAACTCTGCCGCTGATACGATTGTTACCTAGATCAAGCACCTCCAATGATGAATTGGGATTGCGCAATACACGTGAGAGAGTCTTCCATCCTTTGGGGGTTACACTACCACTACTCTGAAGGTATAGCTCTCTCAATCTGCTGTTGTTGACGAGAGCACTTTCAAGAGCAATCAATTCCCCGTTGGTAATGATATTGTCACTCAGGTCCAGTGTCTCCAAAGCAGAATCTGGGTCCCGTAAAAGCTGAATGATGGTCCTCCAGCCTGCAGTCGTATTGATGCCAGAAATATCGCTTAGGCTGAGATTCTTGATGGTAGCGCTGTGGTACTGAAGAGCCTTTGACAGTGGCACCATTGCATTATCACTAATATTATTCCCACTAAAATCAAGCCCGTATAACTTGAGATTTGACTTTTGCAGAGCAGTAAACAATATTGGCTGCCATCCATATTTTCCGCGTGTTGATAAAATAGTGAGTTTCTTGAGCGTTGAATAGCTGGAAAGACGCCCTGCGAAGAAAATCATCCCTTTACTATCAATATTACAATTGTGTAGATGTAGAGTTGTTAGATTGGACATGGGATTTTGACGCAAATTTGCCAATTCGGTACAACCCTTCATTTCGATTATAACGCCTGAAAGTGAAAGTTTCCTCAAACAAGTGTGACCCGTTAGTGCTTTGATGACATCATCATCAGCGTAGAAGAATGTATCGGGATCATTATCCAGTTTGAACTCTTTCAACGAATGACAACTTAGTAAAGCGGAATAAATTGGATAGTGACGCATGAGACCGTCGTACTTGATTTTGTAATCATCGTCGGAGTCATCATCATCGCTCTCGTCGCGGCCACTAATTACCTCAAGAGATTCTAGTGCTTGATTATGCTTGAAAAAAATGATCAAATTGTCCAATATTTCTTTTCGATTGAAGTCCCAGCAACCAATACTCAACTTCTGTATTGATCTGTTCGATATGAAGCTAGGGAGGAATTCTAATAATACTCCCGAGGTGGGAGTAATGTTGAAGAAACGACGCCACGAATCGATATGAATGAAAATTCAGTCAGGTATTTGCTTCTACCAATAGCTTGTCCCAAACTTGCCCAGTCGCCACTGGCTGGTGGGATGTAGAGGCAGCCCTCCCCCCAGCCCTCGTACGTTACGCCAACTTCCAGCTTTGTGCAGTTAGGGTCACTGTTCTCGATTTTATTCATCTCTGTAACAAGGTATACGGGTGTAGGGTCGACATTTTCATCGTCATCGTCATCGTCATCATCCTCATCACTGAAATCTAATTCCTCGTCATCGTCACGATCACCTAAAGACAATTCCTCGTCATCGTCATCTTCATCTTCATGGCCATTAACAGCAAACATTGGGTTCCTAACCCTAACCCTATATCTTCTATTCCCCACACCCTCCGAGAAGAGGCGTCCGTCATGTTAGAGGTTCCCATTTGTTTTTGTGGCGGGACGAACCCTCAAGGAGTCGTTTTGGACACAACGTCCGAAGGCCCACACAGTTTGTTTGTCCCAATAGTGACACGATTTGTCCCAATAGTGACAAAATATACTTAACGATAGTGACGTTTATATTTCTTTTGCTCTTTAATGAGAAGCGCGACTCATCTTTCCCTTCCGATTTGTGGATTGTCCTCTTTTGGCTTCCCGCCGAGACGTTGAGTTTAAACGACTCCAAGAGGAATGAGCGCTCAAGGACGACGGCAGCAACTAACGATATGCCTCCTATGCTCGGGCAATGGTGGTACGGAATCATCGATATATCGCCCCTCGAAGGATGACAAACATTACCGTCATCGACATGATGCCTTGGTACGATGTGTCGCCTCCTCGTTGTATGGAGGTGATAACAACGCCAAAGCAGGGGATACAAATAATATTTGTGAATTGGTATTCATATATGATGGTGATCTATCATGCATTCGCATGTCCCTCTGTCCATCATCAGCAGCTGGGACTTCGCCACCACCACCGTTGGAAGTTGACGTCGTGACGTCATGGAGAGATGCATCCAAAGAGGCAATACAAAATGCATCGAGGAAGCGGCGGCGGGATGATGGTGATCGTGACGATGATGCAGGTAGGATTTCATCCTCCATGATTGGGAGTATCAAAGGTGGCGGCGCTCGTTGGACGGTGTCATCATCAATATCTTCTCTCAAAGATAGTAGTACTTGTCTCAAAACGAAGTGTATTCTTGACTTATGGAAGACTGTTCCCTCCTCCTCCGGATCATTGTCTTCACAAATCAAATCGTCGCAAGAAGGTGGCACCTCAGTGACAACTTCCACCGTGAATCGATCGCCTCTTCCATCATGCATGCCATCGTCAAAGCGTGATATTGTGTCAGTACTACAACGTACATGTCCAGTGGAGTATTTGCGCGAACATCGATTGAACGTTTCAGAAGATTTGGCATTGCGAAAATTCAACATGGGAAAATTAAGAATTATATGGGAAGATTACTGCAAGGGTGTTGCTGTTGTGACTAAGAAACGACAAGATGGTGATATCAGGAGGGATGAGACAGAAGATAATACTCGTGGTACCAAAGAATGCATAAATGAGAATGACGAAGAAGAAGTACAGCAGGATCGTATGGAAAGGACATTTCGGGCCATACTTTCTTGTGTAAAAGCTGATGTCGTTCAGCGTAATGGTGATGACCGTCCTGTGAAAGCCGTGGCGGCGTATTTGCATGAATCATGTGACTCCGAGCTACCATGCTGGGGCTGGAATAATGTCGAGGACGGTGAAGATGATGTCGTTGAGCAAGTATTCATATTCCTTGGAGCTGTACGAGACATGACAGAGTTAGAAAATCTTGCATTGTCACGTGCGTGTCATAACTTGAATATACCGCTCGTGGGGTGTCGTCTTGGACCTGTGATTGAATTTACAAGCAAGATTCTTTCGGTTGTTACATATCACTTTCATCGACGAGTTTTGGGTAGGAAATTAGTTGAACTGTGGAAAAGGAGACTCGATCGATCACGGGAAATGAATAGCGAGATCTTGTCCGTCCCACGAACAACTAATCGTACAATTCACACTATTGCGCTTGTGCCGATGAATTCACAATCACTCACATCTGATCCGTTACAACGTAAACGCATTATGTGGTGCATGGTCCGAATATGTGTCTGTTCACTGTGGCGATCAAAATTGGCATCCGCCTCCACGTCTTCGTCAACATCTTCAGAACCGCTCAACAATGTTCTCACATTTTTATTCGATGACGGGATACGAATAACATTGAAACAGAGAGAATTTACATCGGCCATGGCAGAGAAACATAAGGCGGCACCGTCCGAGCGTCAGATATTGGAAGAATTATGTCATCGCCGTGACGTCGCGATATCAAAGATTGACAATATTCATATAGACGTCAAACAGACCTGCAATGACATTGTTTCGTCGACTAAATCATTGTCAACGTTTGCATTAGATTTCACAAATCACTGTAATCTACCAAACCATCACTCGCGAAAGGAAATTATGAATGTGGCGTACTCCAGACGGCTCTTCAAAAGAATCGATATGGACAAAGAGACTCCATCGTGGACTTTATTCACGATCATTCGCGTGCGTTCGAATCTGGATAATCAATTATGCAACAACACCGACGGCCCAACCAAACGAATTGAGAGTATCCACAAAATACTCCTGCAGGCGTTAAGTAAAGCTGGGGTACAAGTGAGAAATCAAACATTGTTGCTTGGCCAGTCATCCCAGGATGATGAGGCGTGTACTGTTACTATGCTTCAACATTTGGATTATCAAGGCTATCTTTACCCACTGCTTAACTCTTCACAAGAAGACGAGGTGGTTAATAGTATGGGTGACATTCCCAAACGAAAAGAGAAAAGCAAGAAGAAGAAAAAACGATGATTTAACCGAGCTTTGCTTTTATAAACAGTGTGCTTAACTTATCAAAGCATTAATTCGAGTGCTAATACTTTAACACAAATGAAAAATCATGATAATGGATCCTACCTTACGCACCATCATACAATTCTGAATCACCAGGCATACCAAAGCGGTTACCATCCGCAACCTCCATCAAACCAATAAAGTCTCCGTATGGCGGTAATCCCGTGGCCCTACGTAATATTTTACCATTTTTCTTAACCGTAATAGTAATCCCTTTTGTTAATACATCAAATCCTTGTCCTTTTGCTGTTTCTATATCCGATTTTAAATATTGATTCCAATTCACAAAGCTTGTTGGGAATGCCAATATCTTGTCAGCACGTGTACTGTCAAAATTACGATCCGTTTCACTTGGCATGGCATTCCTCCACGCATTCTTACTATCTACTGCCTCACCATTCTTATTTAGTAATACCGGAACAATTATAGTATCCACACCTGCGAGTGCATTGGGGATTGTATTTTCATCTACCAACTGATCACTACATAGTGACATGGCTAATCTATTAATATATTCGGATCCGCCGGCAGCAATGACTACCCGTGATGTCTGTCGGTAGGTAGTGAGTGCTCTACGGCTACTGATTTTGTTCCCACCATCCATAGTAGGAACAGCTGGCTCGACTTCTAACCGTGCAAGTAATCCCCCCTTGGCAATGCGCTCCAAATTCTTATTCCCAACTTGAACTTCACGATATGCTAATAAACCAAAACCAATGGCCCCAGCGGCATTAATTGCCACTTGGACGAGTGCATCATCTAATGGAATAGTGTCCGCATATCCACCAATATTTGCTTTTTATAATGATGATTATAACATATCTTAAATCAGTAACATCCAGGATTAACAAAAAATACAACCATCCAAAATTGTCTAACAAAAACTCCATTCCTCACCTTTAAGTGCAGCTAATGCACTAAAGTACAGTGCCACAGATGCCGACGCTGCCGAGAATGCAAAGAATGCTAATCGGACTTTACGAAACGGCGATTCGACCTCTTCACGTAATCTCTGTTTGACGGTAAATCCACCAAACTTTTCACCAAGCTCGTCGTTCGGGGTGGGCGTACTACTCCTCGACGATGACGATGATGATGATGCTATTTTTGGGAGTATCCTCCTACCACATGGCGGTGTGAATGCGAGGCATGATGTAGTCAATGCCATCATCATGGCTATGAGTAGTAGTTGTTTCATGGTTATCGTTGTTGTGAAGAATACATTTACCGTAAATAATACTTCAAAAGGCCCATAAGATTTTTCCGAGAAGTAACGACAAGGTAAGGCCGCCGAGTCTCTCTCCCATTTCTATTCCCAGACGATAGAATGGCGGTCATACGACGCGTCATGGCAGTCGCCTTAGTCATTGGTTGCTTGCTTTTACTAACTTCGCCTCTTCTAGAGACAATGGTCAAAAGTGACGTAGTACAGCATCAAGACGAGGATGATCATGATGTCGGACATTATCGACGACATCTGCGAAATGATCCATGTCTTGGTCGCAAAGGGAGAGAGTATAGAACATGTGTCCGAATGATCATGAATGATCCAAAGACAGTAGTCGAACGTATTCCAGTTTCAAATGCTGCCAGAAGGCGCGAGAATTGCCAGATCGTGTACATTTTAGGAGTGGAGGGTGCGACACATCATGGAATAACACCCATCATCGAAGCAATTGCAAAGCAACAATATGATCCTGAATCTGGTCGTGCATATCAAGTGGATAGTGAAGCCATATATATGAAAGTTGGTTTATTTGGTTGGAATAAAAAAATCATAACAAACTGGGGTTTCTCTATCACTCCTGACATTGATGATCCAATCTTTGTCCAACGAGTAGTAGAACGTAGCTGTCCCAACGATGGGAACAAACACATACTAATTGAATCGACAAGTTTCCCTAGTGGTCAAGTAGATGATCCACGTCTATATCGTGTTCATCGACAAAACGAATGGATGTCAATGTCTCCCGAAGACATTGCCAATAATGACAAGGCACAACAACAGCCGTTTAGTCTTACCGCATTCGTTGACGCCTACTCACCCTACGTTGATATCAAGTTTGTTGTTATACACCGGCCATTCATTGAAACGATAGCATCACATATAAAGTGGGATGGAGGTGCAGTAACACATTCCAACATTATACATGGCTTCTTACTAATACTAAGTCGATTTTTGAACGCACATCGTGTGGATTTAGTTACGGGTGCTCCGTTATGGACATTGCTTTGTCTTGAGAATATAATGGCCAAGAATTATGAACATGACAGTGATGTCGAAATTGCACGACGGAATATGTTATTTCACTTGGCAGACTTTCTTGGTTGGCCAGTGAAGGAATGCAATCACTGTTTTGATAAGTGGCGTGAGAGTCGTAAAGATCCACATGTTAAGCTCGGTGATGATTTAGAGAATGTACTACAACATGCGAATCAATTGATCGGTGTTTGGCCACCTCGCGAGGTAGGGCCGATGGAACAGCAGTGTAAAATTTGATTGTATACATGCATATGATGCTAAAACAATACTAATAAGAATTGACTTTTATTTCTTGAGAAATCCTGTTGCACACCACAGACCAACCCACTCACCAAAGGCCGAAATTTCTGATTCAACACACAAGCACACATGCTCCTACAAATGAAACTTTCGCCTAGTTGTATCCATCTCCTTCCGTTTATGGAACCATTCATACTCACCAAACTGTGTATCAAACGTACCCTCCTGTAACCATCTCATCTTGAGTGTAAAGCGTGGTCCAAGTTCCTGCAATCGTGCCTTGGTCTTCTTCTTACCCGTATCAGACGATGTTGTTGCTGAAGTTGCTGATGATGATCCCTCCTCGAAGACATAACGATGATGTCGAACGAAAATAAAATCACGTTGATTGTGAAATGTAGCCACCTGCCGTCCTTGGAATTGTGCATTGTGTGGAAATAAACTACCCAGGAATCGACCAGCACGATGTCCAAGTCTTGTCGTAAAGCCATGTAGGTTCAATTCAGGTACATGCGATGTAGGTGCACCATTGTTCGGCACGTCAGTGGAGGGTATAACATTGGATACCTTGAAAAATGCCGTAGGTCCACCAAGACAATTCCCCCCGATGGAGGATGATGGACGAAGGTGAGAGATGAGCATACCATTACATACCTTACTCTTCTCGGAGAGTACCATTAAGTGTGTGAATTTACGATTGGCCCCGAAGGTACATATTTCTTTCACTGAGTAGGACTTACGAGGATAGTAGTACAGTTGAGGGATGAACCTCATTAGATCCGAAATGAAGTGGAATAATTCTCCCGATGGACATGGACGTGTCGTTAGCAGTATCTTCGGACGGAGTGTGTCGGTAAAGTACGCAGCAAATTCATCCTCGGCCTCATCGGCCAATACCTCTTCATCATCGTGCTGAACCGTCGTAGTTTCTGTCTCACGTGTATTGTCTAATGTACGAGGTATTGAACGTTTTGGCGTGGCATCGACACCTAAAGCCACGGCCTCTTTCTCACGTTGGATCCGTGTTTGACGTTTCTGTGCCTTCTTCTCAAGGAGATACTTGCCATACATTTCAGACCGCTTTAGCTTATTCTTAATGTGACCAGGATTGTGCGTCGTTGGTCGTTTCACACGGGCCATATTCCCCGGCTTCTTGCCCTGGAGACTGGCATGACCACCCTTTGGCTTGGATGGAGCCATGGGGATGAATCTTCACGTTGTTGGTGATGCTCGAGGACACGAGGAGAGAAAATAATGGTTGGTTTGCTTTCGCGCCAAATCAGGTCCGAGAAGTCGTTCCGTATCCGTCATTGTTTTGACGGGTCTGTACCATAGTGCTGTATCGATCTACCGTGTTGCCTCCGAGATACCTTTCTATTCTGCCACTACTTCATCCAATAACTTCAGAATGTCTCTACCAGACGGAGCTTTCCCTCGAGTCAACGCCGCCATGATCCAATCGGGCAAGTTTCTTGATATGATAGCAAGTGTCGTTGGTATGCCAGTAAGTTTCGATGGTGACTCGACAGTAGAATTTGAATGTGTCGATGGTGGACGTGTACCAGTATTAGTATCACCGGAATTTATATTTGTCCCTGGTAAGGTAATGGAAATTATGGGTGCTGTACAGGCGGATAATTCTATTCAGGTACGTTTTTACACACGTGTTTGTTATCTACTGTGCACGGTGCACAATGATGTTTTATGTTATTTCGTTACATGTGACATTGTGAATATTTTAGGGAACCCCCGTCGACCTAATCAATAAGTCCTTCATACAATAAATGCACCTCGGTTACTTACACTTTCTACAGTACTTTATTTCCCGTGACTTAGGTGAAGGATTCGACTTTGCGAACTACAATCAATTAATATCGAACGTTTTGACCAATCCAAAGTATGACGATTTATTCGGTATTCTTGGCTAAATATAATGCGAGGGCGTGGTCGATGTGTAAATTTCTTAATTTGGTGTCTCGTTTAAGAATGATATTATAACGCCATAACTTTCATATGATATTGTGTTTCCAAATACAACAATACTTGGCCACACTACTCTCTTCTTTTGTGTTGATATTACTCTTTTAGGTTCGGTACATATACATTAGAAGCATCAATCTAAAATAATTACTGAATAGCGAACCTTATCAGTGATAACATGGTATCTTTTCCCCTCAAATCAGGAAGGTGGAAGGGTGGGCACAATACATATCCCTTGTTTGATCAAACTCAATGGGCAAGTGAAAGTGTCCCTAATAAGAATTGATTGAGCACACAGTATAGTTTGAAGAATGGAGCAGTACTACTATGTTTTTAGATTTAGAATGGTTTTGATAATATGTCAAGAACTAATGAATTGATGATGTAGTAAGTTTGTCATCACAATCCAAAATCAAATAAGAAGAACCATCATTTTCAAGCCAAGGTATTCAGGAGGCCCATTTCAAGGCTAAAAAATATATACCTTCCCGTAGATCTGGAAAATGTATAACAAAGGAGAGAGCTGAATAGAATGAATAGGAGGTCCCAAGGTTAACTTCAGGGGGAATTTACCAACCACCTCCTCCACCACCTCCTCCACCACGGCGGTCGTTTCCATAACCGCCTCCACCACCACCACCACCACCTTCAGATAAAATTCATAGGACGGGTATGAAGACAAGAATACGTGAGTATATGCGAGGTGTTATTGCATCTAACAAAAGGGATGAAAATGGAAAAGTATGAGACCACGACGACGACCAACATACCTCCGTATCCTCCACCACCACCACCGCCACGGTCATCCCTGCGCTGCCTAGGGGTACCATCCCCGTTACCAGTTACATTGGACGCGCTCCACTTCTGCTTGGCATCATCGAACGCGGTGTCGTACGTGACAGTCTCGCCTTCATTGAGAGACTTGAAACCCTCGGTATTAATGGCCGAGAAGTGGACAAAGACATCCTCTCCACCGCCCTCGGGGGTAATGAAGCCGAATCCCTTGTCACTGAAAAACTTGACGGTTCCTTTGTTCGCCATGGTAGAAAAATGAGACTATGATGTGATCCTATTCAGGAATTATGAGGCTCGTGGCAGGTTTCATTGGACGTGGGGTTAGGAGGTCCGGCCGTCTGTGCGCCGTGGGGGGATGGAGGGTCACCAATTCATCGGGAAAAGTTGAAGTCCAACCACCCCTCATTCAAGGAGAACATCATCATGAGCGCCACGGGCAAGGTTAAATTCTTCAGCGACAAGGGCTTCGGCTTCATCACCCCCGATGATGGGAGTGAGGATGTCTTCGTCCACTTCTCGGCCATCAACAAGGAGGGTTTCAAGTCGTTGAATGAGGAAGAGACTGTCACGTACGACCGTGTCTTTGATGATCAGAAGCAAAAGTACAGTGCGACGAATGTGACGGGTAATGGTGATGGCAAGATGAGGCAGCGTAGGGATGATCGTGGCGGTGGAGGTGGACGTGGTATGTTGTATTGTTTCGTCTACGTGTGTATTGTCGTGTCTGTCCCCTCACTCGTGAACCATTTGCCTTTGATTCCTCATTCATTGATGCAGGCGGTGGAGGGGGATATGACCGTGGTGGTGGAGGAGGTGGGTATGGAGGAGGAGGAGGAGGTGGCTGGTAAGCTGCTTTCGTCGCGCCTGTGCGAGGACTTCTTTCTTAGATAGGAGGTCGTCTTTGTTATTTCTTAGGTGTCAATTGCTTGCTTAATTTCGGCATTGGCTTCAAAATGATGGTTCCTACGCTCTACTGCTCTACAAAACATGATATTCTGATAGTGATGACATACCATTCATTCGCTTTTCAAATTTGTAATATAGACGTTCTAACAAGTTCTAACTAGTAATACCTGAAGCTGCCAATATTATGTACTTGAATAGTTGCTGGTTGATTGTATTTTGCATCATGATGCCTCATTATTTCAGCACCATCACCATGACGACGGATTGGCAATAATTCTATGGAAAATAAATGTCTGTCTGATACTAATTGATACCAAAGCTAGTCTTCAGTTCTACGCTACGAAGGAGCTTATAAATTGGCTGCTGCCCTTGTACCCCGTGGGATTTGAGTACAATTAAATGTGAGGTTTGCTGCAAGTTGTTCGACGGATGCGAGGTGATCACAATGGTTACGCAATCATTAATTTATTATGCGTAAATAGATGATATATGTAGCTAAGTTTTACAACAGCACCATCCGTATCATCACAGGAATCACTTCATTCATGTATACCCACAATTTTTGCCTACTCCGCTGGCTCAGATGCTGCTGCCTTCCCTTCACCCCCCCTTCCCCCACGCCCACCACGCCCACCACGCCCAGCACCACGATCATTCCTGCGTCGCTGACGACGTTTACCATCCCCATTACCAGTCACATTGGTAGCGCTCCACTTTTTCTTATCGTCATCGAAATTCGCATCGTACGTGACAGTCTCACCTTCATTCAGAGTCTTAAATCCCTCTTTGTTAATAACAGAAAAGTGAACATAGACATCATCGCTGCCGTCCTCTGGGATGATATATCCGAATCCCTTATCGCTGAAAAATTTGATGGTGCCTTTGTTTGCCATCTTGCGTATGTTCTCAAGCGGGTTGATCTTTAGGTGGAATTTCCTAACCGTGCATAATAACAACGAGAGAGGGTTGGAAACGCTAGCGAGAATTGCAAACACAGTTAACACGTTCCGTCAACACCAATTATCTCACCTACTGGCGAGTAATCTCCATCGCGGTACGATACGGCCACCTAAAAAATATCGTGCGGTCGTCCAGTGAAAACCACTTGTTTTACCACTGAAGAAAGTTGCGTGATGGTTCTTCCTAGGAAAAGAGGCAAAGATACACTCATACCCCCCCTACACCCATAACAACTTGCAGTGAGGTGCAATTCAAGCATTTGCCTTTTGGTGAGGTGTGAGAAAAGCAATTCAGCATATTGGTGAGGTGCAGTAAAAGCGTGTTCAAAAAGGGGCTCTTTGGTGAGGTATCTGAAACACAAAAGATTTGGTCAGGTGATGGGAGAGTTTGAGCCTACCCCTCGTTCTGCGAATTCAGGGAAGCACTTTTTAAGATTTTTCAGGCATTTTGGTGAGGTGATGACACAGAAAGATATAGGATGAGGTGCCAGGGAAGCTACAAAATATTTGATAAGCAAATGGACGAGATTAATTAACGGATTAAAAAGAAGGACGTTCACCAGGATGCCTTTTCATTCTTCTTTTTCCACGAGATAACTTGTCCTTCAACTTCTAATTTATGTTTTCGCTGACTATCACACACCCTCCCCCAATTGTCATGATTTGACTTGTAATCTTAGAGCTCACAAAAACGCTATTCTTGGGCTCATCTTTTTTACTGACATATATTCTTTTTACCTTCACATGGGGGCTAGGAACTATTACACCCAACTAGTCGCTCTTAGTTTTCTTTGCATATAACTGTTTTACTTTTTTCCTTGATGGGACCTTGTTTTTCATCACACGCGAGTTTAGTGTTGGAGAAACGTCTTGCCGTTTGTGTCCATGAACACCCAAAGCGTGGAGCAGTTTTACTTGCACAGGTTTCAGCTCAATCGAGCGGTTGACACTATACGTATGCATCAGGTCTTGCTGCTGCAATACCCATCTTTTCAGAGGCATGTCTGGGTATTCATTGGGTAATTTGCAGTGACCCATACGAGCTTTGAATATCAAGAGTCGTTCATAGTAGTGCAACCACAAGAACATCGAGCGATCAACTTCTACTTTCTCTGCCTTGGACCCATCGTTACTACTGGTGGTGGAGATGTATTGTATCACAGAATGTGAATAAAGCAGTACGTTTGAGCCTTTGCCTTTAATGAGATTGTCGATTTCTGAAAGTAAAGCCTTGCCGCGTTTCTCTGACATACCAGTGTGGTGAAAGGATTAGATTAGATTAGTAGAATCATACAAAGCAACAAAAAATTCATTGTTCGACAAGGCCATAACTCACCCATAAACCACACATACAAGTCCTCATCATCACTTGCCAGAAGGAGAGAATGACCATGCAACGCTTTGAATTTCTCAAACTTCTCAAGGCACTGCCGACCGTTCCAGTAATTATCAAACGCAAAGGTAACCACATTCGCTCGCCTTTCATGCAATGGGAAAGACTCAACGGGAGCTGCAGTGAGACGATCGAATTCCTGGGTCTCACCAATTTCGCCAGGTAAGCATTCTCCCGTAAAAAAATCGACTCCAGCCTCCTTTAGCTGGAATAGCCGCGACGCCTTCAACGCGTTAGTAGGGTCTTTACCCACCATCTTCCTCGATTGTAAGAATAGTTGTTTCTGCTCCGCAATCCATGCGTAAAGATGTGGAAAATCATCCGTAATATAAGAGGCGCCGAACAATTCTACATGTGACTTGAATTCCTGGAGCATCTTCAGCCATATCAAGTCGCCTCTTGAAAGATTGGGCAAACCCTCTCGATCACGGCAAAAGCCAATCAATATTAACTTTTCAATCTGCTGTACAGAAAGAACACACGGACAACCCTTCACAAGGCTAGCGACACTAGTTTCTAACGCCGTCACCCACATGCGTAATGCCTGATCACAGGCGTACCAATCAGGAATATGTGAAGATCCATACTTAATTGAAATTTCTTCAAGTAGCTCTAACGTTGAATCAAACGCTTCGCAGCCTTCGTAGTCATCTTCACAAACCAAACGACTGTGCTTATCATTATAAGGGAAGGCATGGAAGAATCCAGACGATGACAACGTGCCTAGTTTCTTAACACTCATTCTTACACCTAAGACGCTTGGTGATCCACAGAGAATTGCGGAGGCAGCATTGCATTGCCTCCAGCACCATGTGTAGAGTGGCCAATTTTGTCGCGGAAGTAATTCCCATGCTTTGGCTCTGTCCTCCGAAGATAGGGATTGATACCATGCCTTGAATAGGTCAAAGTTAGTGCTCCATAACTTTCTCTGCCCTTCCTTGGTTTTGCCCTTCCCATTCTCTTTCTCCACGAACATCTTCCGAGAATTGGATTTAACCAATGCACTATCCGAAACAGCCCGACTTTCTGCTTTCAATAGGGCCACATTCGTAGGCAAGGAGCACAAGTTGCACAAGTTCAATTCATCCAGGACAAGCATCTGTGCTCCTGATAGACCAGAGAACAAACCCATGCTTTGTAGCAAATACTTGGCTCGCTGGATTTCAACCCAAATAGAAAGGTAGAAGCTGTATGGAAACTTTCGTGGGACGAAGGTGTGCTGATGGTCTCCCTGAAAAAACCTTAACTCTTCAAGACATTCATCCCAGAAGAGAGAATTTGAATGACGAGAGCTGAAGCTGTTTGGAACAAACACCTGAGCTCCGAACGGCGTATACATCGTCTGGAGTGGGCAGTAAAGCTGCTCCTGGTGCTTGTTGCAAATGAAATCAACAGCTAATTCGTCCAATTTAACATCCTTCTCGTCGAAGACAAACGGCTCTTTGTCCTCGTCAGAAATCTCGTTCATTGCAGAATAAGAAAAAACTCCTTTCATTTCAGGAAGACTTAATAGCCACTGCTTGTCGTTCTGGTTCCCGCCGCTGTCTTCGTGAGCAGTAACTCTCTTCAGATGCGGAAAACGATGCAACGTCAGATGATATCTCTTCCGTTGACGCAATCTCCAATGATAAAGTTTCTCTGTGCTTAGGGCCGAACCCAGAGCTGTTCCGTGGGTGATCTTGTACCTCTTCAATTCGTCCAATCGTTCATACCACTGCTGTTGAAAGATTGTGTATTGATTACCATCAGAGCTGAACGATGTGTTTACAGCATTTTTTCCATTGCTTTCAGGAATGTCGTATTGATTGATAGCTGAGTCACTTGAGATTTCTGCGTTGACTGTCAACGCGTTAGAGTTGTTGGAGTTCGTTGGCAGAGAAGCCACGGCCAATCCATCTGGGGCAGATTCGTCTACTTTGTAATCTTCGCTCTTTACAATTAGTAACATACCATCATGATCACCTGGTGGACTTCTTAGTGAGGCATTTAAGGAAGGACTGCTTTCATCCTCGTTTTTATTACGGTTGAGGTCCACTGAAGGAGCGCTGAAGGCAGGCAACTCGTTCATCAACAACTCTCCGGCGGACGAAAAGAAGACATTTTCCAGAGAGCTAAGACATAAATTATGCGAGAAGAAGAGGAGTACGATAATCAGTCTTGGAGCGTAGAAAAAGTGAATTAGCAGATAAAGTTTTCTTACCGCATTTGGTCTTCTGTGAAAATGAGCGCCGACGATTGTCCAGTATGGCACTCCTCTTGTTTACGCTTCTTTGGCAATTTAGGACGTTCCTCCTCCTCTTCTTCTTCTTCCTCGTCCTCTTCGTGGCCGTCATCTTCGTCTTCCTCCTCATGCTCTTCCTCCACATTCTCTTCCTCCACATTGTACTCATCGGATGCCTTTCTTTTCCGAGCCTGAGTAGTTAAGGTTTTTTCTGGTACTGGGGGAGACGGTTTGCGAACGTTACTTTCCTTTTCGTTTTTGATGCGACGCTTCGAAAGACTGTCACCATCAAGTTTGAGTTTGCAGTTCTGTCGGAATTGAGTAAGATCACGGCCTACATTCTCTGGAAGTTTCTCATCAATGTACTCGTAGAAGTAGGCACTCCACTTTTTAGCAATCACATCTCCAATCCTGTATATCGAAGATCCTTTCTTATTATACACCTGGCAATTGAAAGTTACCCGTTCAATATCACACAGAACTTGTAGTAAGACCTCCTCCATTGTGCTATTTTCGTCATCTTGATGGACGTCATCAGAGGTGATCAAGTCAACGTAGTTTCCACCTTCCAATCTTTCAAGAACTGTGCCAAAATCCATAGGATTCTCGACAATATCAAGGTAGTCGGGAACACTTTCAATATTGACAGGCTCGGCGAAGACATATCCGTAGTCATAACTCATAAGCTTCTTGAGAATATCAAGCACATTCGAAAGCAGCGTGCAGCAATAGTTGTAGTCGCTACAGTCCTTGAACTCCGCATATGCCGCGCGAATTTTCTTATGTCCATAGGCATACTGTGGTATCTCTTCTCCGGGCATAACTTCACTGTCTTTTCCGCAGCGATGACATTGCCAGTCATGAGGAAGTTCCTCTACATTGATACCACCACCCTTCAGTTTGTCTTTGGCAAGGCACTTGGGATGGAATGCACGGGGACATTTGCTACAACAAACTATGTTTCCTCCCTCGAAGCAACAGATGCAATGGCTAGAGTTACCATCATCAGATGCTTCGCTTTCATCTTCTTCCTCGTCATCACTCTCCCTCTTAAACTCTGCATCTAATTCCTCCTCTCCTTTCTCATCACCATCCTCTAACATCCGATTGGATGCTCTCGCCGACTGCCTGTCACCAGCACTGCGTGCACTCCCCACGGACCCACGGGCAGCACCATGCCACTCGCCTCTTGTTGTAAAGTAGTTTAGGGCATGACTCCCAATCTGCTTGGCATCACGTGTCGGAACATAATCCGTAGATATTTTTGTCCACTTATTGCCATACTTTTTATATCCTTCGATGAAGGCCTCGTGCTCTTCATCCGACCAAGGTCCTGTTTTGGAAATTACTGCTTCTTGCTTTGTCGATTTCTTCGTAGCAGGAAGAATGATTGTGACCTTACTAAAGTCTACCGATCCACCGTGCATCATGCCATAATGGGCGTGCAATCCATGTCGAGACAAATTCGTCTTCTCACAGCCTGGGAATGGGCATTTGAAGAGATCACCGTCGACAGCTCCTCTCTTGATCGCGGGACCACACCCCTGTTGGCTTTTAGTGCTCACGGGTTCATTGTCAGTATACTCATCAAGCATTGATGAGCGTTGAGGTTGGCGTTGACTCTTCCTCATGGTACCATCTGGTTGAAAGACGACTGGAGGCGAAGACTTGGGGATGCGAACGCCACTCAAATTGCTGTTTATGATTAATAGACAATTTGGATGACGATTGGAGACGTGAGCCTCTGCCTGCTCAACTGTTCGAAAGGTACGAGGTGTGGCGTAAGTATCCTCGGGGCAAAAGGGACATGCAAATGCTACTTTCTTCCAGGAGAATTTTTCGACACAACCAGTACCTAGCTGGCCAGAATGAACTCGACCGAAATGCCCAACGAGTCCGGTGGGAGGCAGGATTTTATCACAGCTAGGACATTTACACAGGATTTGCTTAGACGATGCTTTTGGATCCGTCTTAAGCCGTGTCGTCCGCTTTGATTCTGTGGGAGAAGTAGATGAGGGGAGACCAGTAGATGGCTTTGGTTTTGATTTACTCGACTTTTTGGGTTTGTCTTGATTCAAGTTCTCACTAAAAGAGAGAGACGTTATCAAAGTGCACCCTGGGTAATATTTGGAACACCATTGCTCGAGCTGGGTAATGGAGTCAAACACTTCAACTGGATCCTCTTCAAAGGGGCACATGAACTTGATCTTTTCCTGTTCTATGGGTGTTTTGTGCGCTCGACCGCAATGACCGAAGAGGCTCCTCAACGATTGTAAGACTTTTTCACAGGTTGGGCAGATACATAGGGGTGCGGCCGACGAAGTTAGGGTTAGGGTAACCCTAGACCTCTTCTCGGTTTTTGTTGGTGTCCTGCCCTGTTCATCGTCTGCCGCGGAGAAGCTGCCACCCCGAATTATTCGCGCTTCCATAGTATGGTTATACCTGCACTTGAGAAAGATTGCGAACTGTTCTGCGACGTGGAGGCATATATTAAGTAGGTGATGGGCTGCTGAGAATAATAATAAGTGGGTGGTGTCAGTGTCAGCATAAAATGTTGAAATTAATCAATGAAAAATTTCAGTAGGATCCATCGCCATTTGCAACCGATGAATAGTCAGCCCCCAACGCTTCCGAAGCATAGGGCGCAATATAGTAGAGTATTTCCCCCCATTACATCCTCCCCTGCTATTTACCCAGTTGAAAAAGCCAAACAGCCCCCGCTCCCTCCCCGCCCGCAAACCTACCCCGCAGACAGAGACGACTGTCCGTGGGTCATAACAATGGGGCAGCAGAAGGATGCGAGATAGAACCGAGCATCCTTGACTTACCTGCTTGTAACCCCAGCAATAAGAGTACGACGCCTTTGTTTGAGGCTTCCCTGACTCTTCGCTTGGATTTTATGGTGTGGCCGTGAGAAGAAGTAAACAGATTAGTACTCTTCTTGCAGCTCAGAAGGGAAAGAAACATCAGTAAATGAGAATAGACCCACGAGGTTTACAATCACCTACATACCATTCCATTCCAACCCTCTATCTTCTCGATGCAGCATGATCGCAAGCGCCTCCGGTGCGGGGAGAACACCCACGCGCCGCCTCCACAATCCACCCTCCTCACGGCTTCATCGTCATCATCCTCGAAGTCCTCCTCTCCCGCCTCACTCCTCCTCTTACAAACAGAACTCTGTGGTCTGCGTACCGAGTTAGCACACTCTCAAAGTATCCGGTCCATTGAACGTCGGGATGCTGCTCAATTAGAGGAAAGACTAAAACACCGACTTGCTGATGCGTACGATGAAACGGCACAATGTCGTGACATTATTGACTCATTAAAGGCACAGATTGATGGACATTCGACCGCCATGGAGGAGTCGAGAAGAGAGTGGACAGAGACAATTAAATGGTATGAGGAACGATGGGAGAGGGAAAAGGGCGAGGATGTAAATGAAGAGAATGATGGCGATCGTTGTGGTGGTAGATGTACTCTACTGCAACAGAAGTTGGACGCTGCGTTAGGACAAGTAAGGGGGCTGGAGGATTGTCTTCGTGAGTCTGAAGAGCGTCGTATCTCCGCTGAGATGAGCACTGCAAATGCCAACAACGCACAATTTAACAAACTAGAGGGTGGTGAGAATAAGAGGGATGATGATAATACGCGTGGTGGTGATGGGGTAGCTGTAGAAATACCAAGAGATTTGCGTATTAAGATAGCTGAAACTGAACGTGAAAATCGTGAACTCCGCCGGCGGAATGACACGCTAGCAAGTAAGGTTAAGGATGCCATGCAAGACAAGGAATGTGCGGCATTGGCATTGCGCAAGGTAGACAGATTAGAGCGGGAGGTACAAGTTCTAGTTCGGCAGGTAGAGGAGGGACGTGAGGCGACACGACAATGGTTGCAATTTCGCAATGACCTCGTTGAGGATGGGGGGATGTTGTTGGATGGGCAGCTTAATGACGAGAATGACGGGGGGATTATTATTCCATCGTCTACCATCGCGGTCCCACCAGAAATTTGGACTGTCGTACGCAAATTCCGCACTTTGAAACGCGATGCCAGTCGTCGGGAGGAGGAGGTTGCACGTGCGACGCAGCTGTCGGAGACCAATACTCGTCGCACCAAGAATCTCGAGGCACAATTGGAAGAGGCATCACGATCGATTGCCAAGTTGAAGCAAACGGTTGACAATCGCGACGCGACAATAAGTCGATTAGAGGTCGAGAATCGCAAGTACGTTGTACGAGAGGATATTTGGAAGAGAGAGTCCGAGGGACTCCGTTCATTGCTGGACACATACGAACGTCAGGAGACGACTATGCGACAGCAACATCCATCATCTAGCAAGACCCAGACAAACAATTCAGATGGATTGCAGCTCAGTCTTAATTCTGCCCGTGAAGAAATGAAATTGCTTTCTGACACTAATGTCAAACTAGAGGCAACGATTGATAAACTCGAGACGGAGAGGAAATCGATTAAGGAAGAGCATGACAGAGTACTGGAGAAGTTTGGTAAGCTCCGTGAGGCACTTATGGAGGAACGGACAAAGGCAGAAACCGCAGCAATCCGTGCTACAAAGGCTGAGACGCTTGCTGGGACCGGCGTGTACAACCTTGACACGACAAAAGTTTTACACCTTCAATCCAATCCAGTAACGGACGCGATGAGAGAGAAGTTTATGGCAGAGATTGAGTCGTTGAAACGTCGGCTCGAGGATGCGGAATGTGCCACAATCGCTACTACGAACTCCTTGTCATCAACGAAGACTCCAGCGGCGAACAAAAACAGGGGAAGCTTTGGTTCGGCATCTAGTGGTGATTCCTCCAACAATACTAGCAATTTAGACTCACAAAAACTGCACGAACGACTCAAGGAACAATTCCGTAATCAAATTGCACTATTCCGTCAGGGTGTATATCTTCTCACTGGGTTCAAAATCGACATGACGCAGTCGGATAGTGATTGTCAAATATTCACTGTACGATCAGTATATGGTGAAAATGAGGGAGATCAATTAGTCTTCAAATGGTCTCCGAAGAAGAAGAGCAAGCTCGACATGCTGAGCACCGATATGGCGCACTTGCTTATGCAGGGTCCCAGTGGGATTTATGTGACGGAGCACGGTAGCTGGCCTGGATTTTTGGCGAGTGTCACACTGCAGTTGTTTGATCAACAAACTATGTTGTGAAGTGGCTGGTTCAACCCTGCCCCGCATCGCTACCGTATTGTGCGGGCATAGTTTAACATAATTCTTTAGTCGATTATACAATTCTTCTAAGATTCACAATATCGCCATTGAAACACTCGAGAGATTCTAGATGCAAAAAATGGGTTTATAGATATGAGGCATCATCTCTCTTATTCAAGGCATCTCTGTGGCGTAAAAGGATGCCTGTCATTCAGAGAAATTAGCTCAAATTCTACCTCTCCCACCCCATCTCACCATCATCCCCTAAACTCGCAAGGTATGGCGTTGCTCCAGCCAAAGTCTCAATTCACTCACATCATGTGTGCATTCATTTGGTGACGATATGAATTGCATAACACCATTCTCAATGACGTACAGCCTGATTGGCCATGGTGCTGAAATATGATAGCTCAGTGGTAAGCGAGTGGTAAGCGAAACAAGGTGCGACATTGCAAACAGGAACTTACCATATGCAACTTCAAATTGATTCCCCTTTTCGGGATCATCAACAAGAATCTTCATGTCTGATCCCAATTCAAATGTCTTGACAAACCTTTGAGCAAGAGCAACTCGCTCCGAGGCAAGTTTCAGTTGCACGACAGAAACTACAGAATCGTTTGGCATGTATCTACTGCTACTGATAGGCCACCGTCAAGTGCATGTGCCTCCTCAATGTACACAAAGGCAAAGTCGGTATGTTCGCCGAACTCTTGTCCTGCTGTTGCGTAAATCGCAGGGACGATGTACCGTGCTGGGGGTCAGCTCAAACTGCCAGCTATGATAACCAAAGGACGATCAGTTGGTTGGGAACCAAGATCAGGCTTGACAGAAATCAAAGAAATGTTGGGAGCATTAGATCCAACCTGCAAATCGCCTACTCGTGCACGATTATGTTTGACATAGAGTGATATTCCATGTCTTTTCGCAGCACATTGATATGCACGAAGAGCACTCTCAGGCACATTGAATTCATGGAGAACGTTTAATTGAACCGCAGCCGCCACCTCAATCCAATCAGACTTTGACCCTGATCGCTCTGCTTCCTCGAATTGCGGTTGAACTGAATTGCTCAGCCGGAGTTCATTCTCTCTCTCGAGCATTGATATGACAACGTCATTGCTTGGGAGCATTGCGCCTCAGAGATCACGTTTGGATAGTTTTACTTCCTTCGATTTATCGTCATCCTGCCCAGTCTTGTGCTTCCTGGAATTTTTGATTGCATCAATTTGAGTGCCCTGATTGCAGCAATCTTATCGTTGGCGCATTCAATCAATGACTCCTAAGTCTCATTCTCATGACAATGATTTTGAATTTTCCTTCTGGTGTCCATTCGCTTATTATTACTAATTGAAGCGTTGAGTCGTCCTTTGTTACACAGCAATCGGCGAGAGTATGCCCATCTTCCAATAGCACACCATTAAAGATCAGACGCTGTCAAATAATGCTCTTCCAGCGAAAACGTGGGGGACTGGGGAAATAATAGAAAGGCTGGGAGCTTCGGCTGTGTTGTGTATTGTCAAAGTTACAAGTTTGCCTGAATCAAATGATATTCATACTCCAACCCAGACACTCAACATGAAAGAAAAGAGTAGCTCCAACTGAATCTTGATATGATGGTTTTTGACTGGACAAAAAAAACCTGTCATTCTTTCCCCACAGGCTCCCTCTCGCTCCATCATGTCTTCACGTCCTAAAGGATCACTCAGTCTTCAACCGGCCGATGACAATGCGGAGGTTGACTTATTTGGGGACGTCTTAGAAGCACTCCTTGACGAAGATGATTTGGAAGCTCTCCTCGTTGAAAATGATCAGATTGTCGTAGATGTCAAGTCCAGTCCGAAGAAGAAGCGACGAAATTTCTTCGAACGTGTAGAGGAGCTTAAGTCGTTTAAGGCGAAGCATGGGCATATGTTGGTAGGATGCCGCGGTGAAGACAGAAGTCTTCATTTGTTTTGTCGAAATACTAGACAGGCACGAAGAGATATGATTGCTGGTAAAAAAGGCGATAGGAGGGTGTTGAATGACGATCGCATTGCAGCCTTAGATGCCATTGGGTTCGACTGGCGTAACGATGACTTGCGTGAGGATGGGTCTAATGAGGTGGAGAAGGGGACGAACTGGCTGAAAAGCTATCCTGTCACACCCTATTCTGCGCTTGCTCAAGCACTGACGTCGAGGGACCCACGGTCAAACTCTATCGCTGTCCGCGGTCAATCAGATAACATAGCAGCTGCCATATCCTTCGAATCATCGGACCTGAACGAATGCAACTCAGTTTCAACCATTGATTTAGACTTTTTGGATGACCTGGATAACCTGGCAAATGATGAAATGCTTTCTATCTTCAAATACAATGTAGGTGCTGAAGTAGACCTACTGAGTCTAGCGGAACGGGTGGAGAGTGACTCGCTTAGTAAAGAGTCGACAATCGTTGATTGGGGTGCAGCCTTCAAACTCCCTTTCCGTGACTCACCAATGGAACAGTTCATGACAGCCTCCAAGGCAACGAGAGGCGCAAGTAAGACAGTCAAGAAGCTTGACAACAATGTGAAGAAAGGTTCGCTGAAACCTTCACGTAAACGGCCTTCGAAGACCCTAACAGCGACATTCCCGGATAAGCCTCTGACAAAGAGAGCACGTATTGCAGGGACCAGGTAAAGGTGTTTCTCATGGAAGCGGTTATGTGGAACGTTGGACTCGTGATTAATTAGAATAAATTATATGATGATTGTATTAAGTGTATGAACGATCTTTATCCTACAGAATGCCTCGTTAAAGTCTGAGGTTGAGACCGACAAATACTTGTCAAGCTTCCCATTGTCTGAACACCGCCTAATAGCGATGAGACAGGCATCACGACAGATGCCCTCGATCTCGGCACCGGTACTAGTCATGGATTCTTCGAGCATGCGGCTGAATAGTACGAGATCAACAGAATCGTCGACGGGCATCTTGGCAGTGTGGATCATCAGTATCTCATTAATGGATGTGGATTTGGGGTGGGATAGAAGTATATGTTCTTCTAAGCGACCTGGCCTCAAAAGTGCCGCGTCGATCGAATCAAGTCTGTTGGTTGCAGCAACAATCAATATGTCCTGATCTCCACCAGCGGTGGTAATACCATCCATCTCATTCAAAAGGGTCGTTAATATCCTCGACTGTACCCCTGGCGTTGCATCCGATTCGCCTCCTTCTCGATTCGCGGCTAGAGCGTCTAATTCGTCGAAGAAAAGAATGCAAGGAGCGGCTACTCTAGCACGGGAAAAGATTGATCGGAGGCGTTGCTCTGAGCCACCCAGCCATTGATTAAAGACCTCTGACGCTGTAACTTTAACACAGTTGAGTCCAAGCGAGGATGCAAGCGCCAATGCTGCCATCGATTTCCCACACCCAGACGGACCATGAAATAGAATTCCGGAGGGTTTTGACATTCCTGGTAGGGATGTACTCTCGGTAATGTGATACATCCACGGTCGCACGACAGTTCGATACAGTCTCTTCTTTTCCTCCTCGTACCCACCAAAACCTTTCCATGCCAATTTGAATCCGTCTTTCGAGTCAATGGATTCATCGTATCTCGGACATGGTATAACATCCAACGAAGAGAGTTCCGATGGGATGCAAGTCCAGGCCGCTTCCTTCACGTCCTCCCAAGTTACGATCGAATCGTTGATCGACGATGATTGGGGCACACGAGCGGCTGCGCTGGTCAAGGCGTCCGCACACACTCTCCGAATGTCAGCGGCGACACATCCCGCAGTTCGAGGAGCTAGCAAATCAGCCCATCGCTGAACGTCAGTCGTCTTCCCGGCGAGTGGTAAAGTTGACAGCCAGTATCCAAAGATGTCTTTCCTCTGCATGAGAGTTGGTGATGACATCACGACCTCCTTCTCAAACCTTCCAACTCTAGCAAGCTGCGGTGGCAATCGAGATAACGGCGTGCGGCATATCCCGAGCACAAAGTCCTTCCGTGCAACCGCAGCATCAACGAGATTGACAATGGCGTTGAGCGCTCGTAGCTGTTCCGACTGTAGGTCAGACCCGATTGTTGTAAATGATGATCCCATCTCATCGGAGTCACCAATTATTACGTCCAAATCGTCGATTATCAGTAGCTGTCTGGTTTCAGCACAATTGTCACCTACATTATATGCCACGCGATGATCGAACGAGGAAGATGCTTCGTCAAGAAGTATGTCTTTGGCGGAAATGGCAACACATGTCAATTGAGATGACCCATCGTAGACACGCGACAACTCTCGCTCAAACAACAGTGCCATCCTTGACTTGCCCACACCCACACAACCTGTCAATACGACCGCAGTTGGGGCGATATCTCGAGGGTCGTCGATCGTCCGTGCTAGCGCTACTAACTCCTCTAGTACCGAATTGTATCCCATACACACGTAATCAACGTCAATCGTTGTGTCATTCATCCCAGATGATTCCAGCGTCATTGGAATATATGCATCCAACGTCACCTCGAGATCGTGCCTTGATGAAAGATGGACAAATTCGCTGGCACCTTCTCCTCTTCTACCTCCTCCTTCACCATCATCACACACGACTACAATTTCATTCACCACGAAGAATGCAACGTGTTGATCACTACAGTCTCTGTCACTATCATTGTCATAGTCGTAAACACCGAAGTCGTCGTCATTCAGGTTTAATACGATCCCAAATATCCCACCTTCGACCACCACTTCATCGACGAGTGCCTTTCTAAGGTAGTCTATTCTCTGTTGTTTTTGAACATCTTCGTAATCGGTGGATGCGTTACCAAAGATGGACCGACCAACGTGACTCGTGGAACAAATGTAAGCAAGGCGTATCCTTGTGATAGTATTATTGCATTCGTAATTTTCATTGTCATCCGATGCTCGAGAGGAATGCCCATCATCATTTTCATCATTATTGACGACTTTGACAAGTTCCAACCAGCCCATAGCCGTCGTTACTGTGGCATCACCGACGTTGCCTGACTTGGGTAGCAGACGCACGTGGTGAAGACAACGACTGTCATCCTCTGCTGGATTTGCTTGCCGTGGGTTAAGGATATTGTTGACAGTTGTCGACGGCGATCCCAGCAGGACTCTCAACAGGAGTGGATCAATGAAAATGGCATTCGTTACCTCGTCTCTGTCGTCGTCGTCAACATCGTCACCTTTGCATTTGTCATAAAAATAATCTGCGTTCGGCTGTCGTCCAGTTGAGACGGAGATGAGACGAAGAATTGCACCAATAACAGCATTATCACACGTTACATTTTG
>Ga0247833_1001797_pt1 | contig 33451 bp, 37 predicted proteins | sample LaCruzMarch2015__7_FD_187117 | JGI IMG/M metagenome (GOLD analysis project Ga0247833, IMG submission 187117) | Freshwater microbial communities from meromictic Lake La Cruz, Castile-La Mancha, Spain - LaCruzMarch2015_8m | ecosystem: Environmental > Aquatic > Freshwater > Lake | place: Spain... | reverse complement strand
GTTGTCGCGGGCATTGGCGGCCCCGGTCGATGCGGAGCGGGATGCCACCCGGCGGAAGCCGCTTGCGGCGATCGATCTGACGCCGGAGAGCGTTCAGCAACGGCCGCTTGAATCGCTGGCAAAAGTGCTGGAAACCTTGGCACAGTTGCCACCAGGAGGTCCGCGGCAGCGGCGGGCGGAGGCCTTCTTCGGGCCGGCGGCCACCAGGGTCAATAGCCTGAGTAAGGAACTCGCCATGGCCCGCACCCTGGCAACCCTCGAGGATGTCGATGTCAATCGCCAGCGGCTCGTGGCAGGCGACGGGCTGGCGGCGTTTGACGTGATCTGGCCTGCGATCAGGGCAAAGCAGGATCCGGATGAACGGCGGCAATTGCTCGCCGGCCTCTTCGGATCGCAGGGACCGGCCCTCTACGACAAGGCCACGGAAGTGCCCGAGGGCATTGACCACGCCTGGGTTTTCAAGTACGAAACTGAAGCAGAATGATCCGGTCGGTGGTCCGCGGTGCTAAGACACTGACTGAACACACAGACCGAAAACACAACCCTAAAACAAAAATTAGGAGCGTCGTCACGACGCAGCACAGCACATGGCACATAAAAAAGGTCAGGGATCCAGCCGCAACGGTCGTGATTCCAATGCACAACGCCGCGGCGTCAAGAAGTTTGGCGGCCAACAGGTCCGCGCGGGCAACATTCTTGTCCGGCAGGTCGGGTCCAAGTTTCACGCCGGCAAAAATGTCGGCACGGGGAGCGACTACACCCTCTTTGCCTTGGTCGACGGCGTGGTCGGGTTCGACCGCGATAGCCGTCGCATCAACGTGCTCGTTGGCTGAGCGTGTTTGTAGACCGGGTCCATATTGAAGTGGCGGCAGGCAACGGTGGACGCGGTTGCAGGAGCTTTCGTCGCGAGAAATACATCCCCCTCGGCGGTCCTGACGGTGGGAATGGCGGTCACGGCGGCAGTGTGATCATGCGGGCGCAGGCAGGGGTCGATTCCCTCGCTCCGCTGGCCCACCGCAAGCAGTGGCGGGCCGCCAGCGGCGAGTCGGGAGGACCGACCAATTGCCATGGCCGCATGGCCGAGGACCTTGTGCTGCTCGTGCCTCCCGGCACCGTCGTCATCGACGAGATCACGGGGCTCGTGCTCAAGGATCTCGCGGTGCCCGGCGAAACGATCGTGGCCGCCAAGGGCGGGGCAGGGGGGTGGGGCAATCTCCACTTCAAGTCGTCCACCAACCGCGCTCCCCGCGAGACCACGCCGGGCGAGAAGGGGGAGGCCCGTCGCCTGCTGCTGGAACTGAAGGTGATCGCGGACGTCGGGCTGGTCGGCAAGCCGAATGCCGGCAAAAGCACGCTCCTCTCACGGCTCTCCCGGGCCCGTCCCGAGATTGCCGACTACGCCTTCACCACCAAGAAGCCGATGCTCGGCATCGTGGCTGTTTCGCGAGACCGTAGTTTTGTCCTGGCCGACCTGCCGGGGCTGATCGAGGGGGCTCATGCGGGCATCGGACTCGGACATGAGTTTCTGCGGCATGTTGAGCGGGCCGGCATCCTCGTGCACGTGGTCGAGCCGATGCCGCTCGATGGCAGCGACCCACTGACGAATTACCAGGCCATCCGCCTGGAGTTGGTGCGGTATGACGAATCGCTGGGGCGGCGTCCGGAGATTGTGGTCGTGAGCAAGTGCGAGCTGCCCGACACCGAGGCGGTTCGTGCCTCGCTTGCGGCCGCGATCGGCCACAACGTGATCGCCGTCAGCGCCGTCACCGGCCAGGGCCTCGACCGGATGCTGGCCGCGATCGTGTCGCAGTTGGACGCGGCCTAGGCGATTGAATCAGTGGCAGCCTGCGGCTGATCGTTTGTATCGTGGAGGCTTTCCCCATGACGAATCCACCCCCGGCATCGCTCTGCCTTGGCGACACCGTCCTGCTGGCGGATGTGGGCAATTCCCGGATCAAACTGGCCGTGGTGGCCGACCACGGGATCGATGCCTCCGGGCAGCGGCGGCTGCCGACAGTGACGAAGCGGCAGGATCTCGACAGCCACGGATTTCGCCCGGCCAATCTCGAGCACTGGCTGAACCTGGCGGCGCCGACGACCGCCGTGGTGCTCGTTGCCAGCGTGCATGACGCCGTCGCGGCCAGGCTCGAGGCAGCCATCGCCGAACTCTCGGCCACCCGGCATCGCAGCCTGAGGCAGCGACGGATCATGCACGCAGATCTGCCGCTGGAGGTGCTCGTCGCCGAGCCCCACAAGGTGGGCGTCGACCGGCTGGCCGCCGCCGCCGCGGCCGGCCTCGTGCGAAAGCCCGGTAGGGCGGCGATCATCGTCGATTGCGGCACCGCGGCAACGGTCGACATGCTGTCGCCAGCCGGGGCATTCCTCGGGGGAGCCATCCTGCCGGGCCCTGCGCTGATGGCCCGGGCGCTCGCGGAGGGCACAAGCCGGCTGCCGGCCATCGCGGCGCTCGAGCAGCAGGCGCCGCCGGCCATGCCAGGACGTTCGACTCAGGAGGCGATCGCCGCGGGCATCGGCTGGGGGATCCGCGGGGCGATCGGCAGAATCGTGGCTGAGGCCCGTGCCACGCTCGGTGGGGATGCCGATCTGATTCTCACCGGCGGCTGGCGGGCCGCGGTCCGCGACGCCCTGCCTGGGGCGATTGAGATGCCGGAACTGGTGCTGGCGGGCATCGCGCTGGCGGCCGAACGCGCCTGCTCGCGGTGACAGGAACGGTCTTTGGGCAGGCACGCGGATTCCGGTTAGAATCCGGCTGCAGCTTGTTATTTTCTTCGCCCCAGCCTCAGGACTCGATGATCCCCGTGAGCAATGCCCGCAACCAGCCTGAGTCACCCCGCGCCCTAGCCCAGGCCGGTCCCAAAGCCTCGAAAAAGGGGGCCGCCAAGGCCGCCACGAGTGAACTTCCGGAGGGGGGGGGCGATGCACGCGCTCCAGCCAGAGCTGATCACGCCCGCGAGCGGGCGATCGCGGCGGCGCGGGTGGCGGACGAGACCCGCGGCACCGACGTCCATGTCCTCGATCTTCGCGGCCTGACGGACGTGTTCGACTACTTCGTGGTGGCCACCGGCGCGAGCCGCCGTCAGCTTCATGCCATGGCCGACGAGATCGAACTGATGATGAAAAAGGAGATGCACGACACCCGCCGCGGGATCGAGGGCTACGAGGAGGGCCGGTGGATCGTGCTGGACTACGGCGACGTGGTCGTGCACCTGTTTGAAGCGGAAGCGCGTGATTACTGGGATCTGGAGCAGCTCTGGAGCGGCTTCAAGCCGGTGCCCCTGCCGGCCTCCACGTCGGCTCCGGGAGAAGGCCGGTGACCGCGGCAGGCGGCGACTCGGGCCGCGAGGCCGGACATGGGGCCAACTTTCGCGGGGCTCTTCGCGTGATGTTTCGGACGGCCCTCGAGCGGCTTGCCGCGGATGGCGTCGTTGGCATCAGCGGAGAAGAACTGCCTGGGCTGATGGAGCAGGTCCGGGAGACGGCAGATCCGAAATTCGGCGACTATTCCGGCACGATGGCGATGGCGCTTGCCAAGCGGGCGGGCCTCAAACCCCGGGACATGGCCATCGAGATCATCCGGCGGCTCGACGTTGGGGATCTGTTCGAGACGCCGACCGAACCCGTCGGCCCAGGGTTCATCAACCTCCGTGTCCGGCAGGAGGCGTTGGCCAGGGCCGTGATCGCTGCCGCCGGCGACCCGAGGCTCGGCGTGCCGGTGGTGGAACGGCCCGAAAGAATCGTCATCGACTACAGCTCGCCAAACGTCGCCAAGCCGATGCACGTGGGGCATATCCGCTCGACGGTGATTGGCGACGCCCTCGCGAAAATCCTGAAATTCCGCGGCCACGACACGATCACCGACAACCACCTGGGCGATTGGGGCACGCAGTTCGGCATGATTCTCTGGGGGTGGAAGCACCTCCGCGATGACCCGGCCTACGCCGCCGACCCCACGGCCGAACTGGGCCGGCTTTACCGGCTCGTCCGCAGGCTCGTCGACGCCAAGCCGGATGAGTTGGCGGCAGACCCCGCCGCGGCCGCGCTCGTCCAAAAGCATCCCGACGTTGCGCAGGCCGTGCTTGCCGAGACGGCGAGGCTGCATGAAGGAGATTCTGAAAATCGTGCCCTCTGGGAGCAGTTCATGCCGGCCTGCCGGTCGGAGATCGACCGGATGTATGCACGACTCAGTGTCGTGTTCGACCATACGTTGGGCGAAAGCTTCTACCAGCCGATGCTTGGAGGCGTGGTCGAGCAGTTGCTCGCCAGCGGGCTGGCACGGGAAAGCCGCGGCGCGGTCGGGGTGTTTCTGGGAGGGGACGAACAGCCGCCGCTGTTGATCCGCAAGGCGGACGGCGCGTTTCTCTACGCGACAACGGATCTGGCGACCATTCAGTGGCGAATGGAGCACTGGAAGCCGGATCGCATTCTCTATGTCGTCGACCATCGGCAGGGGCAGCACTTCGACCAGCTCTTCGCCACGGCGAAGCTCTGGGGCGGTGGCGACAGGCCGGCCATGGAACGGCTGAAGCTGGTGCATGTCGCCTTTGGCACGGTGCTCGGCGGCGATGGAAAGCCCTTCAAAACACGGGCCGGCGACACGGTTGGGCTCGAGTCGTTGCTCGACGAGGGCGTGGAGCGGGCCGCTCAGATCGTCGGCAGCGGCGACGAGGGCCGAGGCGGTGCTGGCCTGAGCGATGCCGACCGGCGTCACGTGGCGGAAACGGTTGGAATCGGTGCGATCAAATATGCCGATCTCGCGCAGAATCGCAGCACCGATTACGTCTTCAGCTTCGACAAAATGCTGCAACTCACCGGCAACACCGCGGCGTACATGCAATATGCGGTGGCCCGCGTGGAGGGCATCTTCAGTCGGGCGGAGATCGACCGCGAGGCGTTGCGGCAGGGTTTACGGCAGGATGCAACCGGCAGGAACGCTGCCGGCGGTGCAGGCGTGCTGCTGATCGCCGATCCGCGGGAGCGGGCTCTGGCCCTCGAACTCGTGCGGTTCTCCGAGGCCCTCGAAGACGTTGAGGCCGACTATCGCCCCAATGTGCTGACAGCCTGGCTGTACGACCTCGCCGGCTGTTATTCGTCTTTGTACGACGCCCTGCCCGTGCTCAAGGCCGAGGGGGACGAACGGACCAGTCGCCTCGCGCTCTGCGATCTCACGGGCCGCATTCTCCGCAAGGGGCTCGAGCTCCTCGGCATCGGCACCGTCGAAAAAATGTGATGGAGGTAGCGGCATGAGCCGGCAGTTGGAGAAGATTCGAAACATCGGGATCATCGCCCACATCGATGCGGGCAAGACCACGCTCACCGAACGGCTGCTGTTTTTCACAAAGACGAGCCATCGGCTTGGCGACGTGGACCGGGGCACCACGATCACCGATTTCGATCCCGAAGAGCAGGAGCGGGGGATCACGATCTATTCCGCGGCAGTGACGTTTCGCTGGCAGGATGTGACCGTCAACCTGATCGACACGCCCGGCCACGTCGATTTCACGGCCGAGGTCGAGCGGAGCCTGCGGGTGCTCGACGGCGCGGTCGTGGTGTTTTCCGCCAGGGAAGGGGTCGAAGCACAGAGCGAAACCGTCTGGCGGCAGGCCGATAAATACGGTGTGCCACGGATCGCGCTGGTCAATAAGCTCGACCGCGAGGGGGCCGATTTCTTCGGCACAGTCAGGCAGATCGAGGAGCGGCTGGCTGCCCGGCCGCTCATTCTGCAGGTGCCGATGGGCCTCGGTCCGCCGCATGTCAAGGAGCCCTTTCGCGGCCTCGTCGATCTCGTGGAGATGCAACTGCTGACCTTTCCGTCGAGGGAGGACGCCCTGGCCGGGGGTGCCGGCACCACCATGGTCGCCCGATCCCCGATTCCGTCAGAGCTTGCCGACGTGGCCGCCGAGTGGCGGGAGCAGCTGATTTCCACCCTCTTTGACTTCTCCGACGAATTGGCCGAGATGGCCCTCGGCGAGCTGCCGATCCCCGTGGAGCTGATCCGAAAGGCGATCCGGCAGGCGACCATTGCGCGGCAGGTCGTGCCGGTGCTGTGTGGTTCGGCGCTCGACTGCATCGGGGTGCAGCCGGTGCTCGACGCCGTGGCCTGGTATCTGCCGAGCCCGGCGGACGTGCCGCCGGTCGAGGGGATCGATCCATCGAAGATCGGTTCGGGCAAGAAGGCCGTCGCCGCAGCTGCGGCCACGATCACGCGGAAGGCCGACCCGAAGGAGCCATTCTGCGGGCTGGTCTTCAAGATCGTGGCCGAGAAGCATGGCGATCTGTCGTTTGTCAGGGTCTATTCCGGCACGCTCAAGGCAGGCAGTCGCGTGTGGAACCCGCTGCGGCAGAAGAAGGAAAATATCGCCCAGTTGTGGCACGTCCAGGCCGACCGCCGCGAGCAAATCGAGCAGGCGGAGGCCGGGGACATCGTGGGCGTGATCGGCCCGCGGGCGAGCATTACAGGCGACACGCTGTGCGATGCAAACGACCCTATTCTTCTTGAACAGATCCAGTTTCCGGAGACGGTCATTTCGATGGCGATCGAGCCGGAAACCAGCCTCGAACGCAAGAAACTGGCCGAAGTTCTGGAGATGATGAAGCGGCAAGACCCCACCTTCCGGGCCATTGAGAGCGAGGAGACCGGCCAGACGCTGATCTCCGGCATGGGCGAATTGCACCTGGAGGTGATTCGCCACAGGCTCGAGCGGGATTTCAACCTGAGGTGCCGTGTGCACAAGCCACGGGTGAGCTACAAGGAGACCATCGGCCGGGCCGTGACCGTGTCGGGGCAGGTCAACCGCCAGGTGGCTGGGCAGACCCTTACGGCCACGGTGACCATTCGGGCCGAGCCTACGGGCGAACAGGCCGCCGTGATCGTCGAACAGGGCTGGTTTCCGCAGCACGAGGGGGCTGCCGCCCTGGCCGCAACCATGACACAGTCGATTCGCGAGAGCGCCGAACGCGGCGGTCTCAAGAGCTGCCCGCTGTGGGCCATGCGGATCGTGCTTCTGGAGAGCCCGCTGCCCGACCCGCCACCCTCCGAAGTGGCGGTGCGAATCGCGGCGGCAGATAGCATCGAGAGGATGCTGAACGAGGCCGGCACGGTCTTGCTCGAGCCCGTGATGCGGGTGGAAGTCACGGTGCCCGAAGAGCATCTCGGGGATGTGATCAACGATCTCCAGCAGCGGCGGGCGATCATTACCAACACTGAAATCCGGGGCGGCATGAATGTCCTGATCGCCGAATCACCTTTGGCGAGCATGTTCGGCTATTCCGCGGCGGTCAGAAGCGTGAGCCAGGGGCGGGCGAGTTTTACGATGGCTCCGCTCAAATATGGGCCGGCACCTGCGGAAACAGCCGATGCCTTCGTCTAAAGGCAACCACGGTGCAGAGCAGCAACAGTGCAGAGCAATCGCACGCCCGGCATGCCTGCCTGCTGTCAGCCAACGCATGTCGGCCGTAAAAAAGCCTCGTGATGCGGGCAATTGGCCGAAGAAAAGCAGTGTGTTGACACAGGACAAGGCCGATCATAGATTCCTTGCTTCATCCGCAGCGACTCCCCGCGGCGTTTTGGCCGCAGGAGGATGACGCAGAAAAGAGCCTTTTCGGAGGCTCTCTTCAGTTCCGTCGGGCTCCCAAGCCTGGTCGGGCGTGCGATGAAGCACATTCCGAATAGTTTTTGTCGGCTAGGGTCTGCCGAACCGGTTTTAAAACTGTTCTGTTTGTGACTGTTTTTTGGTTTCTGTCCGAGTGGAATGGAGTTTTTTCGTGGCCGGTCCGACACAAGAAATCATCAGAATTCGCATGGAGGCCTACGACCACGTGGTGCTCGATCAGAGCGCCGCGGAGATCGTCGATACTGCGAAGAGAACCAATTCAGAGGTCCACGGACCGATTCCGCTGCCCACGCGGATCGAGCGCTACACAGTGCTCTCGAGCCCCCACATCGACAAAAAGGCCCGTCAGCAATACGAGATTCGCACGCACAAGAGGGTGATCGACATCGTTCAGGCCACGGCCAAGACGATCGAGGCACTGAATAAGCTGAGCCTTCCGGCGGGCGTTGATATCAAAATCAAGGCTTCGTCCAGATAGTCGCAGGGAGTCTCTCGTAGTCATCAGTGCTGCTTTTGGGCAGCTTTTTTATCACCAGTTTCATTCCACGTTTTCACCACTTAGGAGCGCACGACACGGCATGCTTGGAAGGCGTTGTGGGTAAGGCTTGGGGCAGTTTGCCCAAGTGCTCCCGCAGCCAACGGCTTCGAGCGTGATCGCGAAACAGATTCAGCGTCAGTTTGCACACGTGCTTGCTGGCTGGGTTTGTCTCGATGGCGATGCATATGGCTGCAGAAACAACCGCCGGTTCCGCTACCGCCTCCTCGGGTGTTGTCGCCTTGGGTAAGGCTGGTCGGAAGGGCCTCCTCGGCCGAAAGGTCGGGATGACGCAGGTGTTCGATGCCAATGGCACTGTCGTGCCGGTCACTGTGATCGAGGCTGGACCGTGTTCGGTAACGCAGGTCAGGTCTGTTGATCGTGACGGCTACGCGGCCGTGCAGATCGGCTTTCTCGATAAGCCTCGCCGGTTGGCGAGCCGTGCCGTCCGTGGCCACGTGGCCAAACTCGATAGCCGCAGGTCAAAGCGTGCGGCAGAGGCGGGCGTCGTCGCCATTCCCAAGGCGGATTGCGAGCCGAAGCGTTTCGTGCGCGAGCTTCGCGGTGTCTATGACGGAGTCGCGGTGGGCAATGTGCTGACGGTAGATCTCTTCGAGGGCGTTGAGTTCGTCGATGTCGTCGGCACGAGCAAGGGGCGTGGTACGGCTGGCGTTATGAAACGGCACGGCTTTCATGGCCAGCGAGCCAGTCACGGTGTCAAGAAAGTCCATCGCCATCAGGGCGGTACGGGCATGAACACCTCGCCAGGGCGTGTCTTCAAGGGCAAGCGGATGGCTGGAAGGTTTGGAAACGAGCGTTCCACGATGAGGAACGTCAAGCTCATTCGGATCGATCTGGAAAACAATCTCCTGCTGGTCCGCGGGGCGGTGCCCGGCCCCAATGGCAGCTACGTGGTGGTGCGGCAGACCAACAAGGTCAAGCGTCGCGGTGGGCCGGCTCCCACTGGTGGTGCCAAGAAGAAGGCGGGTGCCAAGTGAATCTTGCCGTATATGACATTTCCGGAAAGCAGGTCGGTTCCTACGAGATCGACCCGGCCGAACTGGCCCCTACTGTCAACAAGCAGTTGCTGCACGATGCTGTGGTGATGTATCAGGCCAATCAGCGGCAGGGCACATTTCGTACGAAGAACCGCGGCGAGGTCGCCGGTTCGACCAAAAAGCTCTACAAGCAAAAGGGTACGGGCAATGCCCGTGCGGGTGCGAGGCGGAGCGGCACCCGGCGTGGTGGTGGCCATATTTTCGCCAAACGTCCCCGCGATTTTGGCTGGCGGATGCCCAAGAAGGCGTTGCGTGCTGCGACCCGCATGGCGCTGGCGGCCAGGCTCGCCGACGACGAGGTCAAGCTCGTGAGTGGTCTCGAGATGGACTCGCCGAAGACGGCCGTTGTCGCCAAGCTCCTCAAGACGCTTGGAATTTCAGAGAAAACCGTCTTGGTCGCTCCCGCCAAGCATGACGACATGCTCTGGAAGAGTGCCCGCAACATTGAGGGCGTGTCTGTGTCGCCGGTCGGCGATCTGAATGCCTGGTCGCTCCTTCAGCCGCGGGCCGTGCTGATGACGACCGCGGCGATCGACGCGTTTCGTGCCACGGTCGAAAAGGTCAGGGCTGCCAAGGCTGCGGCAATCGGAACTGATGGTGTGGTTCGCAAGTCTGCTGCCCGGCGGCCGGCGGCCAAGGTCGTGAAACCGGTGGCGACGAAGCCTGCTGCTGCTGCTGCTCGCAAGACAGCCAAGCGGGTTGCGAAGAAGGAGAAATAAGCAATGTCTGTACCCGTACCTCCACCACCGGCGTTTAATCCGCGGCTTGCTCCGCACCACGTCATCTTGCGGCCGCTCGTAACGGAAAAGGGCATGCACCTTGCCACGCGGAGGAATGCCTACACGTTCCAGGTTGTGACTGAGTCCACGAAGGCTGACATTCGCCGTGCCGTGGAGGAGCTTTTCAACGTCAAGGTCGAGAAGGTCGCCGTCCAAAATCGGGTTGGCAAAATGCGTCGCAGCAGAACGCGGCGGACCAGCACCAAGGCATGGAAGAAGGCGATTGTCACGTTGAAGGCCGATTTTAAGATCAACATTTTCTAAGCAACTGCCAAGCACTCTTTTTTGATCATTCTGTTCTGAAGGCATTGTGAGTTACATGGGAATTCGCACCTACAATCCGACCAGTCCTGGCCGCCGGAATGCAAGTGTTTCCGATTTCGCGGAACTCACGCCCGGTGCTGCTGCGCCCAAGCAGTTGCGTGTACGCAAGCAGAAGAAGGGTGGCCGCAACAACCAGGGCAAGATCACCGCACGGCATCGTGGCGGCGGTCACATGCAGCACTATCGGCTCATCGATTTTCGCCGCAACAAAGACGGGATTCCCGGTAAGGTCGAGTCGATTCAGTATGATCCAAACCGCACCTGCCGCATCGCGCTGATTCATTACGCCGATGGTGAGAAGCGTTTCATTCTCGCGCCGGAAGGGCTGACGGTCGGTGGCGTGGTGCAGAGTGGCGAGGCTTCGGCCCCTGAGGTCGGTAATTGCCTTCCGATGTCTGCGATTCCGCTTGGCATGCAGATCCACAACGTCGAACTTCAGGCTGGTCGCGGCGGGCGGCTCTGCCGTTCGGCAGGTTCGTCGGCCGTTCTTGTTGCCCGTGAAGCCCAGTGGGCCCAGATCACACTGCCCTCGGGTGAAATTCGTCGCGTGCCGGCGGCGTGCCGGGCGACGATCGGCGCCATCGGGAATTCAGAACACATGAACGTGGTGCTTGGCAAGGCCGGACGCAAGCGTTGGATGGGTATCCGTCCGACGGTGCGTGGCACTGCGATGAATCCGGTCGATCATCCTCACGGCGGCGGCGAAGGTCGCACCAAGGGAGGTCGCCATCCGGTGAGTCCGACCGGCAAGAGCGCCAAGGGTGGTGGTACGAGAAAGCCACGGAAGCCGTCCGGTTCCGCGATTCTGCGTCGGCGCAAGAGCCGTCGGTACGGTCAGTTGAAGGTTCGATAGCCCTGTCGTTTACGCCGCCTAGAGTGGGCGGAGCTTCATAATCTAGATCATCCACAGTCGCGACGGACTGAAAGACATTACGGAATAGAGAAACAATGGGTCGTAGCGCAAAAAAGGGTCCCTACATCGATCCTCGCGTGTTCGAAAAAGTTGAGGCACAACTCTCTTCGGGCAAGCGAGATCCGATCAAGACCTGGTCCCGTTCGTGTACGATCGTCCCCGAATTTATCGGCCTGACGTTCATGGTTCACAACGGCAAGCAGCACATGAAGGTTTTCGTCACAGAGGACATGGTCGGGCACAAGCTTGGAGAGTTTTCTCCGACGCGAACGTTCCGGGGCCACGGCGGTAAGGTCAAGGAAGCAGCGGGCCCCGGCGGGGGCAAGTGAACACGAGCCGACACAGGTGATCTATGCCATATACAGCCATTCATAAATACGCCCGCATCGCTCCACGGAAGGTTCGCCATCTGGCGAATCTTGTGCGGGGCAAGTTTGCCGACGAAGCGCTCGACATCCTTCGATTCCAGCCTCACCGTGGGGCGAGGATGTTGGAGAAGGTCATCAAGAGCGCGCTTGGCAACGCTGAGCACAAGCAGGCGGCCGGCCTGGACGATCTCGTCGTTATCGATGCCCGCATCGATCCGGGCCCGATGATGAAGCGGATTCGGCCGCGGGCCCGTGGTATGGCCTTCGGGGTCAAGCGGCGGATGTCCCACATCAAGGTGGCGCTCGACACCCGGGTCGAGATCGCGGCCGCAGCGGAGTAGTAGGTCAGTCAGAAGCGTTCCGGACGGCAGGCAAGAAGACGACTTAAAGACACGACTCGAATACACGACTCGTACGAGCATTCAAGAAGGCGATTCAAATGGGCCAGAAAGTCAATCCCGTCGGATTCCGGACCGGTATCACCGAGCCTTGGAAGAGCCGTTGGTATGCCGCGAAGAAGGATTTTCGTGACCTGTTACTCGAGGACTTCAAGGTCCGTCGTTATCTGAAGACCAAGCACCGTGCGGCGGCGATTCCCAAGGTCGAGATCGAGCGAACTCGCGACGAGGTGAAAGTCATCGTGCACTCGGCACGACCGGGTGTGATTCTTGGCCGCAAGGGCCAGGAGGCCGATCGTCTCCAGGATGAACTTCAGGAACTGCTCGGCCGCAAGGTCAATCTGAAGGTCGAAGAGGTTTCCCGGCCGGAAATCATGGCACAACTGATTGCGGAGGATATCTCCGACCAGTTGACGAAGCGGGCCGCCTTTCGGCGAACGCTCAAGCGTGCCCTCGACACAACGATGGACGCCGGTGCGAAGGGCGTGAAAATTCAATTGTCAGGGCGGCTTGGTGGCGCGGAGATGTCTCGGTGCGAGAAGGCAAGTGCCGGCTCGGTTCCGCTCTCCACGCTGCGGGCCAAGATCGATTACGGATTCTGCGAAGCTCCCACGGCGCAGGGGCACATTGGAGTGCAGGTGTGGGTCAACCAAGGCATGTACGAGGAGACTGGCGATGGCGCTGATGCCCAAGAGGGTCAAGCACCGAAAAAGCCAAAGAGGTCGTATAAGAGGTGACGCCTCGCGTGGCAACCGCGTCGTCTTCGGTGACTTCGGCCTTCAGGCTGAACAACCGGGCTGGCTCGCGGCGGCTACTATTGAGGCTGGTCGCATCGCGGCTCAGCAGTACCTCCGTACGGAGGGCAGGCTATTCGTGCGTGTATTCCCCCACAAGTCGGTCACGTCGATTCCGCTGGAAACCCGAATGGGTAAAGGCAAAGGCGAGCCAGAGTTCTGGGCGGCTGTGATCAAGCCCGGCATGATTCTGTATGAAATCGGTGGTGTCACCGAGGATGCGGCTCGTGTGTGCCTGGCTCGACTGGCACACAAGATGCCAGTGAGGGTGCGGTTCGTGAGACGGCGGTTGATGTAAGTCGGTATGTGCCATCGGGCGAGTGGATCGAGAGTGGTCCGGAACAGATCAAGTCGAAAGAATCAACGGTCATGACCAAGGTAAGAGAACTCAGAGATATGGGTGAAGAGCAGATCCGGCTCGTCTGGAAGGACGCGGCGGAATCGCTCTTCAAGTTGCGTATCCAGGCACAGACTGAAAAGCTCGCCTCACCGTCCGAGGCCCGCAAACTGCGTCGCACCATTGCAAGGTGCCAGACGATCCTGACACAGCGCGGACTGCTGCAGAATCGACCGCCACGTACTGTCGGTCATGCTGGGGCTCATGGTGCCACAGCGGCGGGAGCGGATGGCGGTCGGAGCGGGTCAGGTGAGGGATCGCCGCAGCGTGACAAGCATGCCAAAAAGCACGGCGCTAGCGGACGGGCGAAGGTCCGCGAGCCGGGGAAGGCCGGAGTCGAGACGAAACGGCAGTTCAAGAAGCAGAGTCAAAGTGGAATCTGACGCTCAAACGGTTTGCCAACTGACTCCCAAAATAAAAGAACGAATTCACAAACATCAGTCCGCAAGTCATTCGGTTTACTGTTAGGAATTATTGAAGATGCCCAAGCGAGTGGAAACAGGAACGGTCACGAGTGCCGCCGCGAGCAAGACGCGGCGGGTCGAGATCCCGCGTGTCGTTCGGCACCCGAAGTACGGCAGGATCATGCACCGACGCACCATCTGCCACGTACATGACGAACAGGAAGAGTCTCAGCCTGGCGATCTGGTCGAGATCATCGAGTGTCGGCCGAGGAGCCGGCTCAAGCGCTGGGAGCTTGTTCGGGTGGTAACCAAGAGCACTGCAGTCGACGTCGCCCAACTCCGTAGTGGAGCGAGGGCCACGCAGCTACGCGAGACGGCCGCCAAGGCCGAGAATGCGGCTGCGACCGGTACGGCGACTGAAACCACGGAAGGACGGGCAGCCACATGATCCAGATGCAGACTCGGCTCATCGTGGCCGACAACACGGGCGCCAAAGAAGTGATGTGCTTCAAGGTGCTGGGCGGCAGCAAGAAGCGAACGGCCGGCCTCGGTGACATCATCGTGTGCAGTGTGAAAAGCGTGATCGCCGGTAGCGATGTCAAAAAGAAGGCCGTCGTGAAGGCTGTCATCGTGCGATGCCGCAAGCCGACGCGACGCGAGGATGGCAGTTACGTCAGGTTCGACACCAACGCATGCGTCATCATCGACAATGATAAAAATCCCAAGGGCACACGCATCTTTGGTGCGGTCGCCCGCGAACTCCGTGATTCCAACTTCATGAAGATCGTCAGCCTTGCGAGTGAGGTGGTGTGATGTTGATCCATACAGGCGATCTTGTGCAGATCAGGACCGGGAACGCCAAGGGGACCCGGGCCAAGGTGCTGTCGGTTCAGCCGGAAGACGGCAAGATCCTGGTCGAGGGCGTCAATCGTGTTTACAAGCACATGAAGCGGAGTCAGAAGAACCCGCAGGGTGGACGGCTCAGTCGTGAGATGCCCATCAGTGTGTCAAACGTGTTGATCGTCTGCACGGCCTGCGGCAAGGCGACGCGGATCGGTCTTCGGGTCGGCGCGGACGGCTCAAAGGTTCGTTTTTGCAAGAAGTGCAGCGCGACCATCAGTCAGATCAGACCGGCCCGACCGGCCAAAACTGTGGCGGCAACATAGGCGGAACGAGTGGCTGGTGTGGCGGGTGATGATCGGCTGAAAATTTCATAGGACTCCAACAGGACCGGGCGATGGCAAAAAAGACTAAAGCAAGTGAGACGACCGTTCCAGCCGAGGCCGGATCGCCGCGCATGCTCGACCACTACATGAACGTCGTGCGGCCCCAGCTCGCCGAGGCTCTGGCCAGGAGCAATCCGCATGCGATTCCCAAGCTCGTGAAAATCGTCGTGAACATGGGTGTCGGCGTTGCGGTGTCGGAGAAGAAGTATTTGGAAGAAGCCATCGGTGCAATGACACAGGTAACTGGTCAAAAGCCGATCGCGACGATTTCCAAGGCCGCCGTCTCCGGATTCAAGCTGCGGGAAAATCTTCCAATCGGCTGCAAGGTCACGCTCCGCGGCCGGCGGATGTACGAATTTTTTGACCGATTGGTATCGCTGGCGCTGCCGCGTGTCCGTGACTTCCGTGGTCTCTCCAACACAGCGTTCGACGGCCACGGCAACTACAGCCTTGGCCTGTCGGAGCAGATGGTGTTTCCGGAGATCAACCCTGATCGCTACACGCGTCCGCAGGGAATGCACATCACGATGGTGACCACTGCCAAGACCGACGATGAGGCCAGGCAGTTTCTCCTCGCGATGGGAATGCCGCTCAAGAAGGATGGAGAGGATGGCGGTGCCGCGGCGTAGCGGCATCGGAACAGGTCGATTCGAATCCAGAAGCTCATATGGCAAGCAAATCAAAGATCGCCGCTGCCAAGCGGCCGCCGAAGTTCTCCACCCGCCAAGTGCAGCGTTGCATGCTGTGCGGTCGGCCTCGTGCCGTCTACAGGAAATTTGGCATCTGCCGTATTTGTTTCCGGAAGCTCGCCGATCAGGGCTGCATTCCGGGAGTTCGAAAGGCCAGTTGGTAAATGCTCCGAATGCCTTGATTGGAATAGCTTGACCGGAATGCCTTGGCCGGAGTTCTGATAATTTTGGCCAGGAGAGCAACGTCCTTGGTGGGTGATTCGGTCTGAGGGAATGGTTAAGGAAAGTGGTTGAGAGAGAGAGTTGTCCAGTTCAAGTTGTTGACGACCAACTGTTGATGACCAGTTGTTGAAGAAATAGTGCACGATCACGTCCGAGTCTGAGGATTTCACAAGAGGGTTCCGCTGACATGATGACCGACCCCATCGCCGACATGCTCACCCGCATCCGTAACGCGGTGCGAGTCGAACGCGCCACCGTGGAACTGCCAAGTTCGAAGGTGAAGCGCGGCGTGGCTGACGTATTGAAGCGGGAGGGATTCATTTGGGACTGGAAAGAGGTCGAATCCGCGCCCGTGGCCCAACTGCACCTGGAGTTGAAATACGGTCCCAACGGGGAGCGTCTGATTCGCCACATCCGTCGCGTGAGTTCGCCTGGCCACCGTGTGTACAGCCGGTCTGCCTTGTTGCGGCCGGTTCTGGGTGGACTCGGAATTTCGATCCTGTCGACGTCGAGCGGTGTGGTCAGTGATCGCGAGGCGAGGCAGCGGAAACTCGGCGGCGAAGTTCTCTGTGAGTTGTGGTGAATTACGCGAGAGAATTGGAAGCAGAAGGCAAGTAGAAGAAAGGTCACAGGCGATGTCCCGCATCGGCAAAGCGCCAGTACAAATTCCGAAGGGTGTGAAGGTAGCCGTGCACACGGGCAGCCTGACGGTCGAGGGACCGCTCGGCAAACTCGAGCATCGGGTGCATCCGGCGATCGAAGTCGCGGTGGATTCGGCTGCTTCGATGCTTGCTGTGACCCGCTCCAGCGACGATCGAACGTCCCGCAGCCTTCACGGGCTGACACGGGCCCTCGTTGCGAACATGGTCGAAGGGGTGTCGAAGGGCTACGAGAAAAAGCTCGAGATCGTGGGCGTCGGCTACCTTGCAGCGATTCAGAAAAATGTGCTGCAATTGAGAGTCGGGTTCGCCAACGAATTGCAGGTGCCGATCCCCGCCGGACTCACGGTTGTCTGTCCTGACCAGACGCACATCAGCATCAAAGGCATCGACAAGCAACTTGTCGGCCAGTTTGCAGCCGAGGTTCGATCCATGAGAAAGCCCGAGCCCTACAAGGGGAAGGGCATCCGCTATGAGGCGGAACAGGTGCGTCGGAAGGCTGGCAAGGCCGTCACGAAATAATCGCTCAGGAAGAGCCCAGCGTTCTCTAACAGGTTTTACCCCTACTTTCCCTCACTGCAGCAACATCCGCCATGGACCACGCCCGCACGATTCTCCGTCAGCGCATCCGTCGCCGCCACCGCGTGCGACGGTTCATTCGTGGCACGGCAGACCGCCCCCGTCTCTCGGTCTTTCGTGCGCACAAGCACATCTATGCCCAGATCATCGACGATGCCTCCGGTCGCACGCTTGCATCGGCCAGTACGATGGAAAAACAGCTCCGTGACGCCGTCGGCTTTGGGGGCAACAAGGACGCGGCCGCAGCGATTGGTCGAATGGTGGCAGAACGGGCTCAGGCCGCCGGTCTGAAAAAGGTCTGCTTCGACCGCGGTGAGTTTCGCTACCACGGCCGGGTGGCAGCGCTGGCCGATGCAGCCCGCGCGGCGGGATTGGAGTTCTGAGTGAGCGGATTCACCGATGACCGCGCCTCGCTTGAGAGCATGACATACAACTTTATGTGACAGCCTTCCACGCAGCATCCACACAGCCTTCCATACATACTTCCATACAGGATAAAGAACCAATCGTGTCCACCAGCAGCGGCAACAGAGACAGGTCTTCGAGAGACAGAGATTCCAGGGATTCCCGCGGCGGGGAGTTTGCGGAAAAGGTTGTGAAGGTGCGTCGATGCGCCACGGTCGTGAAGGGCGGGCGGAGGTTCAGCTTCGCCGGGCTGGTTGTGGTTGGAAACGGTCGCGGCAAGGTCGGTTGTGGCTACGGCAAGGCCAACGAAGTGCCGCCTGCGGTTGAAAAGGCCATCAAGGATGGAATGAAAAACCTGATCGAGGTGCCTGTCGAGGTAGGATCGATTCCCCATCGTGTCGAAGGCTTCAGTGGCACATCCAAGGTGATCATGCTGCCGGCGAGCCCTGGCACCGGAATCATCGCAGGTGCTGCCGTCCGCGCTGTCTGTGAATCGGCTGGCATCCGCGACGTTCTCACAAAGGCCCATGGGTCTACAAACCCAGTGAACCTCGTGAAGGCGGCTCTGAATGCGCTGTCACAACTGCGGACGAGAGCCGACGTGGAGCGTCTGCGCGGAGTGTCGCTCTCGTAGGTGGAGCGATGATGGTCGGAGGATTGAGGCGTCGGGATCGGATGGCGAACAGCAGGGCCCCCGGAAAGCGGAAGCGAAGATCATGAAACTGAACGATGTGAACAAGGGCATCCACAAAAATCGCAGGCGACTGCGTGTTGGCCGCGGCCCAGGCTCGGGCCGTGGCAGGACGGCTGGTCGCGGCAACAAGGGGCAGGGGCAACTTGCCGGTTGGAGTGCCCCAGCAATTTTCGAGGGTGGAGGCACGCCGCTGATCCGTCGCATTCCGAAGCGCGGATTCCACAACCAGCACGGCCGGATTGTCACCGACGTCAATGTCGAGGACCTGGAGGAGCGGTTCGCTGCCGGGAGCGAGGTTTCTCCCGAGAGCCTGCGGACGGTCGGACTCGCCAAGGGAATCTGGCATGAGTTGAAGATCCTCGGCAACGGCACGATCGCCAAGTCGCTGAAGGTATCGGCCCACCATTTTAGTGCCCAGGCGCGGGAAAAAATCCTCGCCGCGGGTGGAACTGTGACCGAGATTCCAGGGCCTGCTCCCGTCGTGCGGAACAAGCAAAATACGAAAACGGCATCGCGGAAAAAGCCCGCCGCAGGGTAGGGTGGTGCTCCGGTGCCGCGTGTGCTGCCCGATCCGTCCGCGCCCCAGAGGTTGAGGAGCCCGTCCCGTGCTTGAAAAGCTGCGCATCGTATTCACGATCCCGGAACTAAGGCAGAAGATCCTGCTCACGCTTGGCCTGTTGGCGATCTATCGCGTGGGCTGGCAGGTTCCCCTCCCGATCGTCGACCCCAAGGCGATGAGCGCCTTTGCCCAGGAGACGGGCGGAATCGGCGACCTCTTGAAAACGGTCGCCGTTTTTTCCGCGAGCCAACTCTCGCAGGCCACGATTTTCGGCCTCGGGATCATGCCCTACATCTCAGCCTCCATCATTTTCCAACTGCTGGCGACTGTCTGGCCGCCGCTGGAGAAACTGTCGAAAGAGGGAGAGGCCGGCCGGAAAAAGATCAACGAATACACCCGCTACGCGACCGTTTTGATCTGTCTGGTGCAGAGTTGGGCCTATGTGGCTTTTCTCTCCTCCGCTCGCGTTGGTGACACATCGCTCATTCAGTCGAGCTTCCTGGTGGACGGGAGGCTGCCGCTGATATGGCAATTCGTTGCGGTCATGACGATGACTGCAGGAACGATCTTCCTGATGTGGCTCGGGGAACAGATCGACGAATTTGGGATCGGCAACGGCATCAGCCTGCTCATCATGGCTGGCATTCTGGCCGCCATGCCCAGTGCGCTGGTCCAACTCGGCGGTGATACCAGTTGGGAGCTCGGTGGCGGGGGTGGCAAGATGGGCGTGGAAACACTGCTCGTGCTGGCGGCACTGTTCGTGGGCGTTGTCGCTGGTGTTGTGTTCATGACCCAGGGGCAACGGCGGATACCGACGCAGAGCGCGAAGCACGTGCGGGGACGTCGCGTCTATGGTGGCACGCGGCAGTACCTGCCGCTTCGGGTCAACCAGGCGGGTGTCATGCCGATCATTTTCGCCAGTTCGTTGCTGCTGTTTCCTCAGATGTTTTTCCAATATCTCCACAACGCGTATCCCTCGAATACCGTGCTTGGTGCCCTGCACGATTCGTTCACGCGGGGACAGTCGTTTCTTTACAACGTCCTCTACGTGGTGTTGATCTATTTCTTCTGCTACTTCTGGACGGCGATCACCTTCAATCCGAAGGAAATGGCGGACAATCTCAAAAACTTCGGGGCGTTCATCCCTGGCTACCGTCCTGGGAAACGGACGGCCGACTATCTTGAACGCGTTATGGAACGCATCACATACGTGGGCGCTGGTTTTCTCGCCTTGGTGGCAGTCATTCCCACGATTGTCGGAGGGGCGTTGGGCATCCCCGCCCAGATCGCCAGCTTCTACGGCGGCACGGGCCTTCTCATCGCCGTGAGTGTGGCGTTTGATCTCGTGCAGAAAATCGACAGTCATCTCGTCATGCGTAATTACACGGGGCTCCTGGAAAAATCCTGACCCCTTGGGATCGGGGTGGCGGAATGGTCCGCCTGCTCCCGTCATCCCGGGGGGATTCGCCATGCGGATCATCCTCATTGGACCTCCTGGGGCAGGTAAAGGCACGCAGTGCCAGCGGCTGATTGAATTGCTGAAGGTGCCGCACCTCTCGACCGGTGAGATGTTGCGGGCGGCTGTCCGCGCGGGAACCCCAGAGGGTCTCGAGGCGGCCCGTGCGATGGATCAGGGGCAACTCGTGTCGGATGCCTTGATCGTGGGCATGGTGACCCGCCGGCTGGAGGCGGGGGACTGCCGAACAGGCTGCCTGCTCGACGGCTTCCCCCGCACACTTCCCCAGGCAGAAATCCTTGACGATCTGCTCGAGCGCCGGGCCATGAGCGTTGACGGCGTGATCGAGTTGGCCGTGCCCCGTGATGAGCTCGTTCGGAGAATGCTCGCGAGAAAGCGGGCCGACGATGACCCCGCGATCTTCGCCAAGCGGATCATCAGCTTCGAGGAACAGACTGCTCCGCTGCTCGCCTATTATGGCCGGCAGGGCAAGCTGGCGTGCATCGACGGCCTCGGCACAGCCGACGAGATCTTCGATCGCGTGAAAGTCGCCATGAAGCAGTTTGAAAGGCGTGCCCGGGGGCGTTGATCGGGAGTCGACTCGCCGCGGTTCAGCAGGGTGTGTTGATGCGGCGGTGTGTCGGGCGGCTATAATCCTGCTCGATGCCACTCGGAAGTCTGATCGTTGGCGGCTCGCGCACGGGTCGGTCGCTCACGGTGCCTCTGGCTGTGGGTGGCGCTGCAGGCGTTGTGGAAATGTTTTCCACCCTGCTTTTCCGATGTTCTTCTTGTAGGTGTTTGAATCGTGGTCAACCTTCGATCCGCTCGTGAAATTGCCCTGATGCGTCGGGCCGGTCTTGTGGTCTGGGGTGCGCACCAGGTGGCAGGTGCCTTGGTGAAGCCGGGTGTGACGACCGGGGAGATCGACGCAGCGGTGGATCGCTTCTTTGCCGAGCACAACGCCATCGCTCTCTTCAAGGGCGTTCCGGGCAAGACCCCATTTCCTGCCGCCTGCTGCATTTCAGTGAACGACGAGGTCGTGCATGGCATTCCTGGAGGTCGCGCGCTGCGATCCGGGGATGTCATCAGTATCGACACGGGATGCAGTGTGGGCGGCTGGTGCGGCGATTCGGCTGTCACCCATCCGGTGGGCGGCGTTTCGGCCGACGTTCAGCGGCTCCTGGATTGCACCTCCGGCGTGCTTGCCCTCGCGATCCAGTTAATGGCAACCCGCAATCGCTGGAGCGACGTCGCGCAGGAGATGGCGAAGTTTGTCCGGGACCACGGTTTTTCCGTGGTCGAGAACTTCGTGGGCCACGGTATCGGCAGGAAGATGCACGAAGACCCGCAGGTGCCGAACTTCTGCTCGCCGGCATTCCGCAAGAACCACGACTTTGAGATCGAACCCGGGCTCGTGATCGCCGTGGAGCCGATGGTGAACATGGGCTCCAAAAAAGTACGTGTTTTGGCCGATCACTGGACGCAGTCAACGATCGACGGCCTGCCCAGCGCTCACTTCGAGCACACGGTGGCCATTACGGAGGGCGGTCCACTGGTCCTGACCGCCCCCCCCACGGCCGGCGAAACGGTCGGCACGGCAGCCTGATGGGGCGGAAATGCCCAAAATCGTTCCTTTGTGACGCTTTTTCAGCCGTGGCACGTGTCCCCCTTGTGAATGACGGGGGCCTGATTCTATAGTCTAGGACTTCCCCAAAATCCCATTTCTGTTGAAGGCGTGGTCGGCCGTCGCCACGGACTTGTTCATGAAGGTTCGCGCCAGCGTCCGCCGCATGTGTGATAAGTGCAAGATCGTCCGCCGTCGAGGCGTGGTGGTCGTCGTCTGCGTGGACCCCCGCCACAAACAGCGGCAGGGATGATGGTGGAGGGCCGCACGGGCGTGCTGGCGGCAACGGGCCGCTTCAGTGCGCTGCCTGCTTGCCTCGCTGCCAAAAAACCCGCTGCCGCCTACCCCGCTGCCGTCTCGCTTCCTGCCGTGTAATTCGTTGCCATGTAACTTGCAGCCCATCGCTCCGATGGCTGCAACCGTTTCCAATGTGTCCTCGCTTCTGTTTTGTAGCCCAATTCACAGTTCTGGATTCCTGACATGCCCCGTCTGCTTGGCGTCGACATCCCGTCGGAAAAAAAGACCATCTACTCGCTTCAGTATCTTTATGGCGTGGGGCCTCGTGTGGCTCGCGAATTGTGCCATAAGGCTGGTGTGGATCCGCTCACCAATGCACGTGATCTCCACGAAGACGAACTGGCCCGCATGGCCTCCCTCCTCGACAAGGATTACGTGGTCGAAGGTCAGTTGCGCCGGCAGGTTGCCCAGAATATTTCCCGCCTGAAGGACATCGGAAGCTACCGCGGCCTGCGTCATCGTCGCGGCCTTCCGGTTCGGGGGCAGCGGACTCGCACGAATGCGAGAACGCGCAAGGGCCCCAAGAAGACCGTCGCCGGCAAGAAGGGCGTCAAGGATCTCAAGTAAGCCGGGAAGCAACGGAAGTCGGGAAGCAACAGAAGTGCTTGAGCCTCCGTCAAGCCAATCTCCGACCAAGCCAATTTTCAGTCTGCCAAACAATCAGTATCTGTCGAATCCGCATCTGTTTCAGTCCGCAACACGTTTTCTCGCGGACAACGAGTCAACTTCTGTTCGATTACCAGCATCCTCCTCACTGAGATTCAGCACTCACCATGTCCAAGGTCGCTAAAACCAAGAAAAAGAGCGTTTCTGCTGGGATCGCATTCATTAGCGCCAGCTTTAACAACACAACCGTCACGATCACTGATCCGCGGGGAGACACGCTCTGTTGGGCCAGCGGCGGCACGTGCGGCTTTAAGGGAAGCCGCAAGGGCACTCCCTTCGCGGGGCAGTGTGCTGCCCAGCAGGCGGCCGAAAAGGCAGCAAAGTTTGGCGTCAAGGATCTTGAGGTTCGGGTCTGTGGCCCCGGAAGTGGGCGGGAGAGTGCGATCACCGCGCTCACTGCAGCAGGCATGAACGTCAAGAGCATTGAGGACATCACGCCACTGCCCCACAATGGTTGCCGGCCACCCAAGAAGCGGCGGGTGTGATCGGTCGGCCTGACTGCGGCAGAGGGGTTCATTCGGACGGCAGGAGTTGAGAATAGAAAAACATGCCTGTGCCCAGTATGTCTGAGCCAGGTTTTCGGTAGAACACCAGAACAATCCACACCACTTCCCGGGGTTTCCGGGGCAAACACCCACTCCACGAGCGAATCGATTCATGGGACGCATCACTGGTCCGGTCTGCCGACTCTGCCGCCGCGACGGCCTCAAGTTGTTTTTGAAGGGAAGTCGTTGCGATACTCCCAAGTGCGCGTTCGAGCGACGCCCGACGCCTCCCGGAATGGTGCAGAAGCGGCGGTCGAAGCCGACCGAGTACGGCATCCATCTCCGTGAAAAGCAGAAGGTCAAGCACTATTATGGTGTGCTCGAGCGGCAGTTTCGCACCTACTTTGCCCGTGCCGAACGCGGCAAGGGTAATACCGGTGAAACGTTGATGTCGCTCCTGGAGCGCCGTCTCGACAACGTGGTGCATCGGCTTGGTTTTTCACCGTCGAGGTCGGGTGCCAGGCAGTTGGTGATGCACGGCCACATCACGATCAATGGACGGCGTGTCGACGTTCCGAGCTATCTGGTCAGGGCCGGGGATCTTGTCCGCGTGAAGAATCGCAAGCCCAGTCTGCAGCTCGTGCATTCGGCGCTCGCTGAGTTCCGTCGTGAAGTGCCCGATTTTCTGTCGCGGAACGAGGGTGGCGTGCCCGAGGGCCGCGTGGATCGTCTGCCGGCGTCTGACGATGTTTCAATTCCTGTCCAGGCGAATCTGATCATCGAGCTCTGCTCAAAATAAGTAAAAATAAGAAGGTTTTTCGTAGTCAGTATCTTTGCTGGAGTGCTCGCCGGCTTCGCCATTTTTCGATCGTTTTTTGATCGTTTTTTGATCGTTTTTTGATCATAGTTTCCACAGTCCGTCTCCCGTTTGTGGCAAGAAGGAGTTCCGCATGCATATTCGTTGGCGAGGCCTCGAGCTCCCCGGCTCAGTGGTGCCCGATCAAAAGACGCTTACGGGAACGTACGGAAAGTTCGTTGCCGAGCCATTCGAACGAGGCTTTGGCACGACGGTGGGCAACAGCCTCCGTCGGGTGCTGCTCTCGAGCCTCGAGGGCAGTGCTGTTACCCAGATCAAACTGGCAGGCGCTCTTCACGAGTTCACCACGATCAAAGGCGTGCTCGAAGATGTGACCGACATCGTGCTCGCCGTGAAGAGTCTCGTGGTCAAGAACCACAGCGATTCCACGCGGGTGATCCGTGTGGAGCGAAGCACAAAGGGGCCGATCACCGGCGGCGACGTCATGACCGACGAGGCCGTGGAGGTGGTGAACAAGGACCATGTGCTGGCCACGCTCACCGATGATGTGCCGTTTGAGCTTGAGATGGTCATTGAAAACGGACGTGGCTACGTGCCGTCGAGCGAACACACGCAGGTTTCACAGGAAATCGGCATCATTCCTGTCGACGCCGTTTTCAGTCCGGTCACGCGGGTCAAGTATGAGGTCGAGGAGACCCGTGTCGGTCAAAAGACAAACTACGACCGCCTGACCATGGAAATCTGGACCAACGGCACGATCACGCCGGAGATGGCGCTCGTCGAAGCAGCCAAGATCCTTCGCAAGCACCTCAATCCGTTCGTCGGATACACCAAGCCGGGGCCTGCTGTCAGCCTGTCGGCTCCGGGGGGCGTGCTGGCCATCGAGGCTCCGCTGGAGAGCCGTCTCGGCATGCTTGTTTCAGACCTGCGTCTTTCGTTGCGGGCGAACAACTGCCTCGAAGAGGCAGCGATTACCTCGCTCCGCGAACTTGTGTCGCGGACTCGTGAGGATCTGCTTGAGTTGCGGAATTTCGGCGAGACGACGCTTGAAGAGATCGAGGGCAAACTGCGTGAGCACGGGCTCCATCTGGGCATGCAACTGCCTGCTGGGTCTGAGGCCTGAGAGATCGCCGTCGTATCACGCCGGGAGCACCGGCCGTAGGTTGTTGGTCACCCTGAACCGGCTTTGAATCACTAGACTTTGAATCATTAGGAAACGTCGAGGCACTCCACCATGCGTCACCGTCGTAAAGGCCGCGTTCTTGGCCGTAGTCCTTCCCATCAGCGGGCTCTGCTTCGGAATCTTGCATCGGCTCTGATGCTCACGGAGCGTGAAACGGAGGCGGGTGAAGTCGGCGCACCGAAAGTCCAGGGTCGGATCATCACCACCGTGGCGAAAGCCAAGGAGGTAAGGCCGTTGGTGGAGCGTTGCATCACGATTGCCAAGCGGGGGCTCGTGTCTTTGGAGCAGGCACGCGAATTTGCCACGACCGCGGACCGTGATTCCGCGGAATGGAAGCAGTGGCGAACGAGCGGCCGCTGGTCTCAGTGGGCACAGGCGGTGTCTCCTGCGGTTGCTGCCCGGCGAAAGGTCGTCCAGTTGCTCGGCGATAAGAAGGCAGCTCGCATCGTGTTTGAAAAAATCGCACCCAGGTTCGTTGATCGTCCAGGGGGCTACACGAGGATTCTGAAGCTTGCGACGCCTCGGCTCGGCGATGCGGGGCCGCGGGCCATGCTGGAGTTTGTGGGCCCTGAGTTGCCTGCCGCCCGTTCACGGGCTCCAAGGGTTGAGGCTGTCCGTCCGGCCCGGGGCTAGTCGGAACAGCTCGGCAACTTTTTCCTCGACAAATTGTGCTCGAACGGGGCCGATCCTGTGCTGCCCGAGCTACAAAAATGGGTCTTCAGTCTGTTCGTTTTCAGGCTGTTTTCAGAGCAGACGCTACGATCGCGGGCCCTCAAATCCCCTTTTTGCTACCGCGACTGAGTCGCGGGAATAGGCCAAAGGGTAGAACGCGAATAGACTGGTGCTTCGGCGGAGTTGACGGGCGGCGGCTCTTTGTGGGAGTCGCCCGCGGTTCGCGGACGCGTTGGAGTCTCGATGACTAAGACGCACAGGCAGGCAACGGCAGAGGGCTTCGTCATGGTCTCATCCGCACGCTCGTCCCTAAAAATGTCCCCGCGAAAACAGCGTCGTTGGCGGCTGTTCGGGCTGCTGCCACAGGCGGTGATCTGGAGCACGGCTGTGTTGTGGGGAGCGGCCATCGTCTCGCCCGGGGCACGGGCCGCCCAGGCTGCCGAGGATGGTCACTTCGGCATTCCGCAGGTGAAATTCATCAACGAACAGATCACGTTGGGCTGGAAGGATTCTGATCTGAAGCCGTCGGATGATGCTAGTGACGGTGAGTGGTGCCGCCGGATTTATCTCGACATCATTGGCCGTATTCCGTCGATCGAGGAACTGCAGTCGTTTGTCAGCGATTCCTCTCCGACAAAGCGGCCCGAACTCGTCGATCGCCTGCTGGGTGACGACTTCGTCGACGACTACGCCAGGAATTGGACCGATATCTGGACAACCGTGCTGATCGGTCGCGACGTCGAGAATGAAATGGTGAGCCGTTCAGGCATGCGGCAGTATCTGCGGCGGTCGTTCTCGAAAAATATCCAGTACGACCAGTTCATGGAGGATCTGATCACGGCCTCCGGCGCCAACGCCAATCGTAAGGAGGCCGAGAAATTCAATGGCGCGGCCAACTTCTTGAGCGGCAAGATGGAGGAGAACGGCGTCCAGGCCACCGCCAAGGCAGCCCAGATATTCCTCGGCATGCAGGTGCAGTGCACGCAGTGCCACAACCATCCGTTCAACAAGGGCAAGCAAAATCAGTTCTGGGAGATGAACGCTTTCTTCCGTCAGGTGCGTGCACTGCGGAGATTCAACGGCGCCCGGGACATCCAGTGGATCGAGATGGTCGACGAGGATTTTCCTGGCGAGGGGGGCAATGCCGAAGAGGCGGAGCTTTTCTATGAACTCCGTAACGGTCTGATGAAGGTCGCATACCCCGTCTTCGTCGATGGCACGGAAATTTCCCGGAGTGGCTATGTGCCACGTACGCTGGAAGGGGGCGAGAAAATTGGCGTGAATCGCCGCCAGGAGCTGGCCAACCTCATGAAGGCCAGCCCGCTGATGCCCAAGGCGATCGTGAATCGAATGTGGGGACACTTTCTTGGGTATGGATTTACGAAGCCGATCGACGATCTTGGCGAGCACAACCCGCCGTCCCATCCGGAACTGCTCGACGGGCTGGCGGAACGGTTTCGAGAGCAGAGCTTCGACCTGAAAGAACTGATCCGCTGGATCGTGCTCTCGCGACCGTATGCGCTGTCGAGCAAGTCCACCAAGGCCAATCAACGCGATGATCCGTCGCTCGGCGAGAAGCCGAAGTTCAGTCACTTCTATCTCCGACAGATGCGGGCAGAGGATCTCTATGAATCACTCCTGACAGCGACAAAAGCCGCGCAATCCCGCGGTGGCGAGGAGGCCGCCAAGAAAAAAGATGAGTGGCTCTCGCAATTCATCATCGCCTTCGGCACAGACGAAGGAGACGACGCCACCACGTTCAACGGCTCCATTCCTCAGGTGCTGATGATGTTCAACGGAGATCTCATCAAACAGGCAACCAGCACCAAGGAGGGCGGATTTCTGAGCCAGGTGGCGGGCGGGGGCATGAAGAACTCTGCAAAAATCAACACGCTCTACCAGGCGGCCCTGGCCAGAAGCCCGTCTCCGAAGGAGGTCTCGGCCGCCAACAAGATGCTCGTTGAACGCAAAGGCGATGCCATCGGCGCCCTCCAGGACATCTGGTGGGCGGTACTCAATTCAAACGAGTTCATCATCAACCACTAGCCTCTCCACCTGGGAACCCTGACCATGTCCAGCATGTTTGATCTTCCAACCGGTATGGATCGCCGCCACTTCATGAGCCATCTTGCCGGGGCTGCGGCGATGGCCGCGCCGGCCGCTGCGTTCACCAACACGTTGCTCGCCAACGCCACTGATCTCAAGAAGCGTCATAAGGCCGCGATCCTGCTCTGGATGGGCGGCGGCCCCAGCACCATGGATATCTGGGACCTGAAGCCTGGGGCCCCGACTGGCGGGCAGTTCAAGCAGATATCGACCAGCGCCGACGGTGTGGCGATCTGTGAGCATATGCCGATGATGGCCAAGCAGATGCACCACATGTCGGTCGTGCGGTCGATGAGCACTCGCGAGGCCGATCACATGCGGGGCCGATACTACATGCACACCGGCTACGTGCCCAATCCAAACGTGGAGCACCCGGGCTACGGTTCCGTCGTCGCCCATGAGTTGGCCGAGCAGGTCGCCGGGCTCGAGATTCCCCCGTTTGTTTCCGTCGGCAGCGGCAGTGTCGGCCCCGGTTTCCTCGGCATGACATGGGCTCCCTTCGTGGTCGATTCCAACGGCAATGTCCGCAATCTCGACATGGGCATCGATCCGACCCGGCTGTCCCAACGGCTCGAGATGCTGGCGACAATCGAGAATAAATTCATCGGCGAGAAGCGGGGTGGATCAGCCGAAGACCACAAGAAGGTGATCGACAAGACCGTCAAGCTGATGACCAGCAAGCAGATGGAGGCCTTCAAGGTGATGAAGGAGCCGAAGGAGGTGCTGGAGAAATATGGCACAACGGGTTTTGGCAGGGGCTGCCTGCTGGCCCGGCGGCTTGTCGAGGCCGGAGTGCCGTTCGTCGAGGTCGATCTGGGTGGATGGGACATGCATGCCGACATCTTTCCGACGCTGGCCGACCGGAAACTGCCCGAACTTGACAAGGCAATGAGCGCTCTGGTGAGCGATCTGGCGGATCGTGGTCTGCTTGACGACACGGCAATCATCTGGATGGGTGAATTCAGCCGCACGCCGAATATCAACGGCGGCGGCGGCCGCGATCACTGGGCGCGAAGCTGGAGCGTCGTGGTCGGTGGCGCGGGCTTCAAACGCGGCGTGGTCGTGGGTGAGACCAGTTCCGATGGCAAGGAAGTGGTCTCCGAGCCCTACTCTTCGCAGGACGTCATGGCCAGCGTGCTCAAGTCGCTGGGCATCTCGCTTGAGACCACCTTCACCGCCAAGAACGGACGGCCGATGAAGATCGCCAACTCCGGCAAGGTTATCAAGGACCTGTTCACCTGAGCCGCGATGCCCGTGGGCAAGACGCGGCGAGTGGCGGCGGTGTTACCCGAACGGCTGGAACGGTCCGGCCAGTGCTGCATCTGGTCTGGCCAATACTGCTTGAGCAGGTGCTGGGACTCTCGGTCGGCTTCACGGACAAGTGGCTGGCCGGCAACCTTCTCGAGGGTGCCGAGCATCTGGCAGCAGTGGGTCTGGTCGCCTACTGCCTGAGCTTTCTGCCCGGACTGTTCGCGGTTCCAGCGGTCGCCGCCACCGCTCTGGTGGCGCGTTGTGTCGGGGCGGGTGATCTTCCCGGTGCCCGTCGTGTGGCGGCCCAATCGTTACTGTTGGCCGTAGCCCTGACGGCGGTGTTACTGGTTCTTATCGCATTCGCTGGCGGTGGCTTTGTGAGGGGCCTCGGTCTTCCTGCCGACAGCACGGCGCTCGCCATGCGGTATCTGGCCATCGTGCTGCCCGCACTGCCGGCGATGATGATCATCCATGTCGGGGTGGCCGTGCTCCGCGGAGCCGGAGACATGTGGGCCGGACTTGTGGCGATGACCGTCGTGAATCTCGTGAATGCGGCCGCGAGCTTTGCCCTCGCGGTGGGGTGGACCGGCCTGCCACGGCTGGGCTGGGAGGGGCTCGCCTGGGGAACGACCATCGGCTACTGCCTGGGTGCCGGGTGCGTGATCGCGCTTTTGGGCCGGCGGACGCGGGGGCTGCGGCCCGGCCCTGAGGACTGGCGTCCCGACCGGGGTTGGCTCAGACGCATTCTGCACGTCGGTATCCCTGCCGGCGTCGATGCAGTGGCCAACGCGGCCTGTCATCTGGGATTTCTTTCGATCGTCAACGGCCTGGGGAACGTGGCCGCGGCCGCCCACTCCGTGGCCATCACAATCGAGTCGCTCGCCTATCTGCCGGGCAGCGCCTTTATGGTCGTGGCCGCCACGCTGGCTGGTCAGTTTCTGGGAGCCGGAGACGAGCGACGGGCGCGGCGGAGCGTCTGGCAGGCGGCCCTGGCCTGCATGACGCTGATGTCGGTCGCCGGGCTTCTTTTTCTGGTGACGGCTGACGGATTGGCAGGATGGTTTGTGGGGGGTGGCTCCCGCCAGCCCGAGGTGGCCGCGTTGACGGCCCAGCTCGTCCGCATCGTGGCGTTCGCGCAGCCACCCCTGGCGTTGCTGATGGTGCTGTCCGGGGGCCTGAGGGGGGCCGGTGCCACGCGGCTGCCACTGGCCGTCAACTTTCTCGGACTCCTGCTGGTGCGGCTGCCGCTGGCGGTTGTTCTCTCACGGGAATCGATCGAACTGCCGGCCGGGCTGGGAACCCTGCCCGGCCTGGGACTGGCGGCGATCGGCGCCTGGTATGCGATGGCGGCCGACCTGACGGTTCGCGGCCTGGCGATGCTCGTTCTCTTCAGCCGCAGAAATTGGTCTCGTGTGGTGGTGTGAAGACGGAATGGCCATGGCCCACCGCGTCGCGAACGCTACACTCTCTGAGAGTGCGGACGAGGAGTGCCGCTCCCCACGCCGCACGCTGAGAGGGCCGTCGATGGCAGCAGCAGATCTCGACGTCGAACATTGGAGCACGGCCGACGCCGCCGACCTCTACGAGGTGGCCCGTTGGGGCAACGGTTATTTTTCGGTCGGCCCCGCAGGCCACCTGCTGGTACACCCCGACAAGAACCCCACAAAGAGCATCGATCTGAAGCAGCTCGTCGATCGCCTGCAGATCCGGGGCATCGATCTGCCGATTCTGCTGCGATTCGGTGAGATCCTCGAGCATCGGCTCGGGGAGATCCACGGTGTGTTTGCCTCCGCAATGAAGGAGAGCGGCTACCGCGGCGACTACTGCTGTGTCTACCCGGTGAAGGTCAACCAGCAGCGGCAGGTGGTTGAAGAGGTGCTGCGGTTCGGCCGGCCATACCGCTTCGGCCTGGAAGCGGGCAGCAAGCCCGAACTGCTGGCGGTGATCGCACTGGCCGATAACGATACCCCGATCATCTGCAACGGCTTCAAGGATGCCGAGTTTATCGAGACGGCGATGCTCGCGCAGAAGATCGGCCGGCACATCATTCCGGTCGTGGAGCGATTTTCCGAGCTGCACCTCGTGCTCGAGTATGCGGAGAAACTCGGTGTGCGTCCGCGGATCGGCATGCGGGTGAAGCTCGCCACGCGGGGCAGCGGCCGCTGGCAGGCCTCCGGCGGTTTTCGGAGCAAATTTGGCCTGACCGCCAGCGAGCTCATGAAAGGGCTCGAACTGCTCGCCTCGAAGGGAATGGAAGACTGCCTGCAACTCCTGCACTTCCATCAGGGCAGCCAGATCACGAACATCCGTCACATCAAGGCCGCGCTCAACGAGGCTTCGAGAATCTATACCGAACTCGTCAAGCGGGGGGCGGGTCTCAAGTATCTCGACGTGGGCGGCGGGCTAGGGGTGGATTACGACGGATCGCAGACGAACTTCGAATCGAGTGTGAATTACAGCCTCCAGGAATACGCCAACGACGTCGTCTACCACGTGCAGAACGCCTGCGACGAGGCGGGAGTGCCCCATCCGGCAATCATTTCGGAGAGCGGTCGGGCCGTCGTCGCCTACCACAGCATGCTGATTTTCGGCGTGCTGGGCGTGTCGGAGCAGGGGGGCAATGGCGAACTGGTCGAACCGTCCGCCGATGCCGAGCAGCCACTGCACGATCTGATGGAGACCTTTCAGAGCATCAATGTCCGGAACCTGCTGGAGAGCTACCACGACGCGCAACAGTCACTCGACACGGCGATGAACCTCTTTGCCAGCGGCTACCTGCCGCTCGACCAGAGGTCGTCGGTTGAGAATCTCTACTGGGCGATCTGCCGGAAGATCGCAAAAATGTCGAAGCAACTGGAGTTCATGCCGGAGGAACTGGAAGGACTCGAGGCCACGCTTTCCGACACCTACTTCTGTAATTTCTCCCTCTTTCAGTCGATGCCCGACAGCTGGGCCATCAAGCAACTCTTTCCGGTGATGCCGATCCACAGGCTCAACGAACGCCCCACGAAAAATGCGGTGCTCGGCGACGTGACCTGCGATTCCGACGGCAAGATCGATCAATTCATCGACCGTCGGGACGTGAAGCGGACGCTTCCGCTCCACGCCTGCCAAAATGAGCCCTACTACCTGGGGGCGTTTCTGATCGGCGCCTACCAGGAGATCCTCGGTGACCTCCACAACCTCTTTGGCGACACGAATGCCGTGCATGTCAGCACGGACGATCGGGGCGAGGTGGTCGTCGATGCGGTGATCAAGGGCGACACCGTTCGGGAAGTGCTCGACTATGTCGAGTTCGACTCCAACCAGTTGGTGCAGCGGTTGCGGGCCTCGATCGAACAGGCGGTCCGCGAAGGGCGAATCTGCGACGGTCAGGCGGGCCGGTTCCTGAAGTTTTACGAAGAGGGGCTTGGCGGCTACACCTATCTTGAAGAACCGGGGTGACGATCGGCAGCCATGCTGTCCGACCCCATCCCACCGAGCCGCAGGTGTCTGGCGGGGACGACCGACTTCGCTCCCGCTTTGGGCGGTCCACGGATGGTTTTCGCGGACGGTTGCTGGTTTGGGCCACTTCGCCGGCGGGGCTCATGCTCGCCGCCGGCGGATTTTGACGATGCCTGCTCCTCACCTATGGTGTGCCAACTGTTTCAGTCAAAATTCACCGGCGTCTGCGCGTGCCCCCGACCGACTTCGCTCCCGCTTTGGGCGGTCCACGGACAGTTTTCGCGGACGGTTGCTGATTTGGGCCGCTTGGCCGGCGGAGGCATGCTCGCCGCCGGCGGATTTTGACGTTGCCTGCTCCCCACCTATGGTGTGCCAACTGTTTCAGTCAAAATTCACCGGCGTCTGCGCGTGCCCCCGACCGACTTCGCTCCCGCTTTGGGCGGTCCACGGACAGTTTTCGCGGACGGTTGCTGGTTTGGGCCGCTTCGCCGGCGGAGGCATGCTCGCCGCCGGCGGATTTTGACGTTGGCTGCTCCCCACCTATGGTGTGCCAACGGTTTCAGTCAAAATACACCGGCGTCTGTGCGTGCCCCCGACCGACTTCGCTCCCGCTTTGGGCGGTCCACGGATGGTTTTCGCGGACGGTTGCTGGTTTGGGCCGCTTCGCCGGCGGAGGCATGCTCGCCGCCGGCGGATTTTGACGATGCCTGCTCCTCACCTATGGTGTGCCAACTGTTTCAGTCAAAATTCACCGGCGTCTGCGCGTGCCCCCGACCGACTTCGCTCCCGCTTTGGGCGGCCCACGGACAGTTTTCG
>Ga0247833_1001786_pt1 | contig 33559 bp, 27 predicted proteins | sample LaCruzMarch2015__7_FD_187117 | JGI IMG/M metagenome (GOLD analysis project Ga0247833, IMG submission 187117) | Freshwater microbial communities from meromictic Lake La Cruz, Castile-La Mancha, Spain - LaCruzMarch2015_8m | ecosystem: Environmental > Aquatic > Freshwater > Lake | place: Spain... | reverse complement strand
CCGCTCATTCGCCAAAAAAACTGTTCTTGAAGAAAACAAAGAAAGGGGGAATGGCCCGTGACGTCACCAACAGAGGGGGGGTCCGGGGGGGCATCCCCCCCGGCATTCACACGTACAAGCAGTTTTCTCCTTAGGTTAGGTTTAGGGTTAGAATTAGGGTCTTTTTTAGGGTGAATTTGTTACATATTCCCTTGGAGTCGTTTTAAACTCAACGTCTCGGCGGGAAGCCAAAAGAGGACAATCCACAAACCGGAAGGGAAAGATGAGTCGCGCTTCTCATTAAAAAGCGAAAGAAATTTAAACGTCACTAACGTTAAGTATATTTTGTCACTATTTGGACAAATCGTGTCACTATTTGGACAAACAAACTGTGTGGGCCTTCGGACGTTGTGTCAAAAACGACTCCTTGGGAATCTCTCCTTCCTAGGTAGGTATGTACGTACCCAGTCCTACTTAGGCGTGAGTACAGTACAGGCGGATTACATTGTATCAAATCTCCCAAATACAACACTGCACCGTGCTAAAGATTTTCTACTCGAAATATTGGACCATTTCAAGGTATCCTTTTTGGCCTATCCAAGATAAGAGTGCCTCTCCGCATTATCGTATTTAGATACTTCACGACTTCGAATCTGCCGGCGTCCATTCAATCAGCGAAGGGCGACGGCGAAGGTCGACCCTGAAATATCCTCAGAAGCCACGTCGAGTCAGTTTGAATCTCTTCGAATGTTGAATGGAGGCACTCTGGAAGGAGCGCCGGCAACCACTCTTGGTATCCGTCATCGCCTGTGAATCTCATTGACTCGGAGTGTCCCGGTTGTCCCGGTCTAATCACCATTCTCTACAGGTTGCAGAAGATCTAAGAGTCACCGCCGCTGATAGGAGTGACATCATAAATCTTCATGAGGCGTCCGTTCTCCTTACTAAACATAACAACAATGGTCCCCCCTACGACACCGATCAAGACGAAGTCAAGACAGATTTTGCCTATGCCACCACAGCCTTCGTCTTCTTCCCTCGATGGCTGTACGCCATCGGCGTCATTACCGACCTCGTCCACCAAGATTAGTGTCGGCCTCGGCGGTAGCATCACTAGTGATGTCATCCCAATCCCCAAATCAAGTGTCAACGATCGGAACCAATCCGAAACCTCTCAAATAGTAAGTGACCTCCGTCGTGCTGAGGATGATGATGTGCGTATGTACGCACGTCTCGTTGTAGGCATGCGAGAAAAGATTCAACGTGATTATCATGCCAACGGTGGTGTGGTCCATCCGTTGTTGAAGAAGAGTCTCCTCGGCGTGCTACGGACGAGTCGAACAAGGTACGATGAGCTCGAAGATTATAACGGGGAGGAGGATGAAGATAATCAAGTCGATGAAATTGTCAATGACACCATGGTTGACGCACTTCATGAAGTCGAGGCTGCCAAGAAGTATCACCTTGACCGTGGTGGTAGTAGCTGGAAGGTGTCATTCATCGAAGATGAGCTCGAGGGTGACTCTTCGGTTGATTCGCCATGGTCTACTCCACGCAATTATTTGTCCTCCAAGTCCAGCAGTAGCGATGGAACGATGTCCACAGGGATGTCCACGCGTCAATCATCCACCATGTCTCAAGACATGAACCAAGAAGACCACGCAGACAATATCGAGGATGACTTCGTCTTCTGCCTAGAACTGTAAAAACGTACTTCCATCCATCACTCTTTGATGGACGTCTCATCTTAGGTACGAGAGACACCATAGCAACAAATAATGTTAGAAATGTACAAATACAACATCATAGCAATACGGCCTTCCATCTTTTGACAAGCAAAAGAGATGAGCTTAGTAGATTTGTCCCAGAATTGTCAAGAGAAGGATCACCTAGTAATGATGTATTCTGCTATAGATTTTTGCTAAGTAAGAATACTATTAATTTATAGGAAATGTACAAATGAAAAATAACTTTTGTCTACTATTTTAGTTTGATAAAGGTATGTACTTACATGTTGTGTGAATAACTCTTGCCCAAACAGACATCTGGCATCTTCAAAACAGGAGTACTTTATCGAATCAATTTCCGCCTCGTTTCTGGTAAACAAGGTCAGATGATACAACGCCATCGTGCTGCAGTCGAAAATGAGAACAACGTCCACCCCCTGTCACGCAAGAGTTTGCGTGGCATCGTTTATACGAAACTGGCAAATTTGCACGAGCTTGAACATGATGGTACAGAAGAAAATGATGATAGATTATTGATCATATCGCAATCAACCTCGTCGAATGACTCCGTCATAGCAACGAACACTCTCCTACCAAGAAGCAGAAGATCGAAACCAACACAAAGGATGAGGATACAGATGATGATTTCGTTTTCAGTATGGAGCTGTTGACGTTACATCATAATTCATCTACAACCTCCGAACATGTTCCTTTCATTATTATACATTATTATATATCACAAACAGATACACATTCACATCCCAATTAAGGAGCATAATATCCTAAATAATGAGTACCTAAATCAGCGTACTTCAGTAAATACCAATATCCTGTCACACTCTTCGTGCAAAGTTCTATTTCAATGTCCCAAATCGTACATCTCTCCGCCTTTCTTGTCATAGAGACATCTGAAGCTGCCAGAAGATTTCATTTTTGCATGTTGTTTTCCAGAAGCTGACAGATTTCATTTTGCTTTGATTTTTTAAGTCCTGCCAAAAATCTCTGTTTCAAACAAGCGACTCAACACCGCACAAGATCACGCAGTTGGCCAACTCGAAGCGCACCGTCCTCCATGATGAAACAACAACAGCACAAGCGCAAGCCATTTGGCAAGAGCACCGAGAGCGCGCTGAATGCGAGGGTTGGCGAAGGGAATTCTCACGGCGTCTCTAACAACGGAGCGAAAGCGGAAATAATACGACGCGACTCAAAGACACCAAAAGCGGGCAATCTTACCTCCACCGGCGGAGCGTATGCTCTAAAGACGGATGATTGGGAGGTGATCGAGCCACACGGAAAAGGACGAAGGCAGCGAAGAGATGGCCAGCATCTACCTCGCCGTACGGCAATGCTCGATCCATCGCCGGTCAAACGTCCTGATCCATCGACGAAATCACCCACTGTTCAGCGCTCGAAGATTGTTCGTCCCGTGAAGTCGACTAATCGCGATGATTCGACGAAACAGAAGCAGCAGCAGCAGCAGCATGGTGGATTTGTCGCGGCCTCGCTCAAACGTCTTTTTCCATCATCGAATCAGAATGGACATGGACATTCGATTGGTCCGAGCTCTCCCACACATACAGCATCGTCCACTCCCGAAAAAGACTCGCCGTTGATCACATCACCACGTATGAAACCAGATCCCATTGCGAAAGGGTACGACGACAAAGGAACAGTAAGCGTCGCTCCACAAGTGATGAAGGCCGTGCCGAAGATCGCGTTGTTAGACGAATCGATAATCGAAAATAATGAGCCCACGGATGACAAACGAATTCTCAATGTCATGCCCAAGAGCAGTGGGGGGCCCAGCCATCGTCCCGCGCCTCCTCTTAATAAACAGCTGCCAGATGCATCGTTGGATTCACTAGTAGGATCGATTGTCGGAGTAACATCGCTCCAGAGGATGGAGTCGGCAGATGAAAGTGAGGTTACAACAGCTGGGTACTTCCCTCATGAGGATTCCTCGCAGGCGTCAATGACAACTCGCTTCGATCGTGATGATGAGGAGGAGTCGGTACATAATGTTGGCGGACTCGTTTTGATTCAACAACAACGTGTATTTCGTGGCAAGACATCGTCCAACGCCGCACCTTACCATCGTGAGCTTCGCCACGCCAATGCATTTGACGAGGATGGAATGACTGTCGCAACGCAGCAACGAATTCATCTCCCAGCTGGATGGCAAGTACGGTGGTCAAAGACGAAGCAGCAGCAATACTGGGTCCATCCCGACTTTGGCTCTACATGGCATTGCCCGGGTCTTATCACCAACAATGATGTGAGGTATGCCGCAACGTGTAGGAGTGAATCATTGTTCGACGATCAAAAGGTTGCTCAAGGAAAACCGATTCGACACTCTGCAAGTCCTCCACCTCGTCCAAGCTCTACTATCGTCCCAAATCAGAGCGCGACTTTCAATAGTACAATCCATGATGAGTATCAGACATCTGCTGGTTGCCACTCGCAGCGAAATGAGGCCGAAGAGGCGGTAGCTCGAGGAGCCAAGAAGGCTGAAAGCCTCGATGTGTCATCATCCGCGGATGTTTCGACAAAGTGCTTCACTCAAGATTTTGAGACCAATGGCAATGACCACGGCGTCGATGATGATGACGATGCGAAGGGTGTTACTGATCACTGTCCTGTCGAATTCGAATACGATCAAAGGGAGGACGATGGAGATGATGCGAGTAGTCGGCAAGTATCGTACAATGACCATGGTTTCGATAATAAGTTAGATGACGATGGTGGGATAAGTGTCCCTGATATCATGATTGCCAATCGTGAAGACGCCGCATCAAGCCCTAACAACTCTCTTGCTAGTGATGGCGTCGATGTAGCTGCCCTACTCCAAAATGGCGGAAGGAGTAGCAAATCTTCTCCCCTCGCGGCGATTGAGGAATATAGTCCAGATTCCAACGCCTCCTCGAGCAAGGTTGGTTTAATAGAAGGGATTAGGAGTCATTTGCGCTCGTTTGATGAGTCGAGTGAAGAGGCGTCGGTTGATTTTGGTGCAAGTAATGGGATGGACGATGATGGGGCAGTATCCTCCATTGACGATCGCGATGGTCACGAAAGTGACGAATACAGTCCTCCTCGTGTGTTGTCAATGAGGAAGGAGTTGAAATCATCACGGTCGCGGAGCATCGGCAGTAAGAAGAAATACGTCCCTCCGGGACCCTTGTGCAGTCTCCAGTTTCTTGAGGAGATTGAGAAGAAGGAGTTTGACACGCCATTATGGAGGAGGATGAAACGTAAGCGATCGACTTTGTCCTCCGTTCAAAAATCACGACGCAGACAGTCCCACTAGATTGATTGGTGGTGTAGTGCAGAATTTAGTGTGTAAGAATTGACTTCCTTGGACCTCGATTGCTAAACCTGTCATTCATCTATTAGATTGCATAACATAAGACACAAGTGTGCTTATGTTGGGGCCTCCTTATCCGTGTTCGTTTTGCATCATTTCACAAGTCGTGTCCTATCGACACACAATATAATCTACATCATATACCTTGTAACCACAACTCCATAAACATCTTCCATTATCATGCATTCGCATTCGAATTATGCGAGCATATAATGTCCCAAATTAATGCGTATTAAAATAGTGAGGCGGTGTTATTATCACAACTGTACTACTCAATTGTGCGAGCCATTGTTTTTCGTCGTCGAACCAGTGTCTTCTTCCTCCTTCTTGCTCGTCTTATCATCAACACTGGTACTACTCCCCGAATAAGAAGAAGAAGTTGACGCCTTGGAAATGGATTTGATTGTTAACCTTGCAACATTCATCAATTTAGCAGTCACTTGATGCTTCTCGTTAATCTCCTTGGCCATATGCATGGCACTAATTGCATGTTTCCTCGTATTTTCAACGACTTGATGCTTCTCGTCGATTTCTTTTGCCGTCTTGGCCGTATTCGCGGCCGTTTCCTTCGATTTATCCACTATGTGATATTCGGCATCGATTTCTCTTGCCCTCTTTACTGCACTAGCCGTTGCATCCTTCGTCTTTGATACGATGTGATACTCGTTATCGATTTCTTTTGCCCTCGTTGCGGCATCGACTATCAGTGTTTTGGTCTTGGATATGATTCGATGTTTCTTTTCGATTTCGTCGGCTTTTTTAATTGCGTCGATTGTCATATTCGCCGTTCGTTTCATTATTTCATACTTGTCAACTTCTTCATTGGCCGCCCCGGCAGTAGCATTAATGTTGTTGCTACTGCCGCCCGAGGTTGTCAGCGATGGAGATGTCATGGGATAAACAAATCGAAATGATGAAATAAAAGAAAAGTGATTTGAACATTTCATTCCTCACACCTCCTCAACACACCTCCCAACACCCACCTATGCCTGTGGTCGATGGTTTCATTTGCCTCCGCTATCATTGTCGTGGCATTCTCCACCCGTAATCCTCGTTCTTCTTGGCGCCGATCGTCGTCAATGGCCCGTCGAGGACGGAGACGACGGAGCGGACTACGTGCCGAAATTCTATCATCGACAACACCGCGACAAGTAGTAGAGAATCGTAGTAGCGATGATCCCGAGACTACGACGGTCGTTGCCACGCCCGACGAATTACACATACTCGCGACCAATACATTACGATATCGCAAACGCGGATCGAAGAATATTAGTAAGGCATGGTTGCATTGGCGTACGGCCGCGACTGATGCGATACGATGCGATTTATCGAATCGTTTACTACTGCTGGAAAAAAACACTACATCGCCGCTTATTTCGTCTCGTTCGTCCATTATCGAAAATGATGATGTTGACACCGTCGAAGAACGAGATGGGAATGCGAATAATTTCGAGACGTTGCATTATAAATTAGGAGTCGCGGCCGATACCGGGCTAAATGGTGATGGAGTATTATTTGACAATGCCATTGCACGATGTGGATATGCGGTGAATTTTTTATTTAGCAGAGCGACGAATTTGGCCGACTTATTAATAGACTCGTGGAATAATGGTGAGACGACGAGGAAGGACAACAAGAACAACAACGATGATGATTCCATTTGCTCCTCTGGTCTCATAATGAAAATGTTGTGGAATGACGACGATGACGATGAGTTGAATACTCTCTCAAACGTAAATAACGGAAGGTATTCCGTGATTAGTCTTGGTGGTGGACCAGGTTTTGACTATGTCGGAGTTGCACTCGCATCATCATTTGTTTCATATTGTAATACTGCATTACACAATAACAACGACGAGTACAAAATACAACGGCAGCAACAACAAACGCATAATAGTTTGCGTAAGATCAATGTCACAGTATTCGATTATGAGGTTGGATGGCAAAACATTGTTCATGCATTGTCGGACTCAACAAATCACATACTACATCATAGTTCGAATCATTTATCATGCGCTTGGGGAGGAAGGTGTGACATTACTCAATCAATTCATGAACCAATCAATAATTCATGTCGAGAATTAATCAACTCGAACAAGGATGGCGTTACTACTACTTCGGCACCAAAATTATATGTCTGTCAATATTGCATCGCGGAGAATGTCGTTTCGCTCCGAGCATCGAATTATATTTTTTTTCGTCAACTATTTGATAGTGCAAGCGACGGAACGATGTTCATTTTTACGGAGGTACATCCACGTGCTTGGCCGGACTTTTATAACTTGATCAAGGTTAAATGTCCATACATGCATATTGGATTTAGTAAAAGTGGTCGACGGATGATATTGCGCAAAATGAAATGCACAAATAATGCTGTTGACAATAATGATATATCATTAGACGAGAAGATGCGGCATGATGTCATCATTAGTGAAAGAGACTTTGAGTTGATAAAGCAATTCGAAGAGCTTGGTCGATTGCATGAAAGGAATATGTTGTCTGGCCATCGAAGGCAAACAAAGAGATGAATTTTGGAATACAACTATCATCATTTAGGACTTACAAATTGTGTTTCTTTTAATTTAAGGTACAACGAATATCCACACCGAAACACAGCTGAGTACTCCTAACTAAAGTTGGACACAAACATGATCAAAGACCAAAATCCTCCCTCAAAACTATCACCCTACACCTACCTCCTCTTAAACACTAGTTGTAAACAGATGTGTCCCCGCAAAGCATTCATCAAGCTGTTCACAAGCGACTTCACCATTCGTATAATTAATGTATGACTTGGGAATATATCCCTCGACCATAACACGTTCTGCCACTCGATACAGGTACGTGGCAGTAATCAAATCAGGGAATGGATTGGCCGGTTCCCATGCATGTTGCATCATACGTGCTCTATTCCATAACGATGCCATATCATGACGTAATACCACATCCTTATTTGGCATCTCGCCAAAGATTGTGTAGTACACTATGCATCCCTGTAAGAATGATCCCGATGGACTAGCATGTAAATTATCACAATGAAATAATTGTGTCCATAACTTATAATTCTCTTCATGTACCACCAAGAATGCTAATCCTACCGGTGCAATCCGTGGTGTTTGCTCTACTGGAAGGTACTTAGTGAGCAAATCGACATAGGCACGATATCCCACACCCGTCAAACTGGTAAAATTGGCAATATCTTCTAATCCAGTCATGTTCCGTAGATATGTGGTATCCACAAATTCAACCTTACAGGAATAAATGGGTGAGTAGGCATGTGTCCATAGGAATATGGGTATGGAGTGTGTTTCTAGTAGCCATGGGACGTAAACTGTTTCAAGCATGGATAACGCATGCTCGCGCGTGGAGGCACGTGCAGGATTACGTGTATTGTCATTAATTAGTACATAATCCCATCCACTCTTCTTCGTCTTTGCCTCCCACTTCTTTATTGTTTTGTTAACATTGCTAGTGGAGAAAATTGACGTGGAGAGGAAATTTCGGCCCATTGAATATTCTCTGTATATCACGTCAGCACGACAGGGATTAGAACTAATAACACCTTCACGTGGGCCAATATTATTCATTAATACAGTGGCATTTGATGGTGGAGGTGGCGGGATGGGATAGCCAGGATCACTAAGTCGATCATCCTGTCCGAGCAATAGTTGAGGTACAGTGCATGCTCCGTAGTCATACACTACATGTCCCGTCTCATCATAATCTTTCATCAGTATTGCTTTAGTGCTTTGAAATTGGGGGTACATTAAATTGCCCTCAAGCAACAAGCTACCGATGGAGGCACCGCCATGCAGACATGAATTCTGGACGACTTTACCAACGCTTATTGTTTCAAAGAAACGCGGAAAGTCGTTAAAGTAAAACATGGAATTGCCCAGAAATGCCACCGATGCTGTTGTTTTTTTTGTTGTCGTACCAGCACCATGACGCGGTGAGTTGGCACCATCGCCGTTGTTGAAAATAAACGGTAGTTGGAGAAGACTCCTACTAAAGAACAGCCAAGCAAAGATTGCCGCACTTATGGAGGATGCGATTGCAATTGCCTTACGTCCTTGAAATTTTGGCGCCGACTTCGACGGCCAAGGAGAGGAGGAGTCGTCCGGAAGAATTACCGAATCATCATCATCATATTTGATATAGATCTTTAGTGGTGTTGCTTCGTTATGAACCATCGTCCAATCGTCAACCATACAACCTGTGGGATCTTTCACTCGCAAAGGACGATGGCGGGATGGTCTGCCCTTCGTTCTTCGTTCTTAGCCATCTGCTTTCACTACTTTGACTTTGATTGGGCATTGCCCCTCACCAAACGACGGCCTCCCCTATTGACGATCCACCTCGGCAGTATTATCAACGTTACGTGTGCTTTGCTTGGGTGTGCGATATTATTATATTCCGGCTTTCGTCGAAAGAGTGAGTTTTCAACCCGCAATTACACATCTCGCGATCGAAGGAAGAGAAGGGGCGGAGAGAGTCCTACAAGGGATGGCCAAGGCGCACCGCCTACTGTAATCTGGGGTTATGTGATAGATTTCAGTGTCGTTGCTTATTGAGCCGATGTTTATTTGTATGTGGTGGCGATGAGAGAAATTGAAATACCAGGATATTATTCTCGTTTTGTATTATACGCCATTAATTGATTTTGAGATATAAATTCCCCCTCACCCCCTCCCCTTCCTTGAATTATTGTATATCTTACATTCTATTCTTTGCTTGTATTATTTTTAAAGTCATTGTCGGAAAAGATTCACGGACTAGATCCTTATTTTTTTGGATTGGGGAGATAGTACTGTACGCGACAAATTAAAAATTACGGCAGGGGTGGTCAGGTATACATGGTGCTGAGTTCAAGAGGAAAAATAATCAGTGCATATATTCCGCGGATATCATCTCGAACTACTATATATTTGGCATCGAGTCGTCGGCCGCCGATCGTCGATTTTTCGTTTCATGAAACGAGCACTCGCTGAGCGTGTCAAGCAAGAAGTGGGGGATGAGGTCCGTCATCCCCCCTGTGCACCACCCGAATACCACCATCATGGCATGAACGGCGGAGTGGCATCTATCGTGGGAGATTTTCGAGGAGGTGGAGTGAACTCGCCGTCATTGTCGTTGGCATCAGGAATGACATTTCAACCGGTATCGGCCTCCCCTCGAGACAATCAGATGAATAATACGTCTTCTTCTTCTGGGAAAGAAACATTACCAATGGAAGTACAAATGCCATCAACCCTGTCTGCTACCGCCACCACTAGCACCACTGTCAATAAGAAACGTCCGCGCAGTCCACCCGATGCTTACGATTCGGGGAATGGTGTTGCATATTCCCGATCCTCATCCCAGAATGGTGAAAGTAATAGTAGTAATGGAGGTGTTGTCAATGGTGCCATGACCACGTCTTCATCGTCTGCCACGCTCAACAATGGCAATAATGGACGCGTGGGACCTGGCCGACCTAGAAAATCAGAGATGCGTGATGATAATAGTAATAATAATGGCCCCGCCGATGGGGGGGATGAGGAGGAGGTTGAAAATTCAAGCTTTTACCTGAAACTTCAGAATGCCTCCCTTGCGTCAGAATTATATGCGTACCGACGTAGGATATATCTGCTGGAACGTGAACGGGAATTCCGACGGAAAGAATGCCGAGTCGCCGGTCGTAAGATAGGTGAATTGAGTGGGGCCTGGAGGGGATTGGAGTGTGCAATTGGGAAGGAACTTGAGAGCAATGCGTTATTGCAAGGGGTGCGTCCATCACGATGGATTATGTTTTACATTTGTTTTCACGCGCTGGTCCTTTGCTAACGTCTCATGATGAACGTTTGATTTCTATTTGTTCCCCCCCTCTTCTATCTCTCTTGAATCGCTTCAAAAACAGCCAAATATCTCAGTTTCATGCGATTCGACCGACGCCCCATCTTGTACCGGATCGGGAACTGATGTCGAAACTATTCATTCCCTCCTGCATTCTCTCAATTGTTTAGTTACGAATTCAGAGAAAATCCAAAGCATAGGAGAGGATTCACCGCAGGATGACCAATATCACGTGGACGAGCTGAATAACTTTGAGAGCTACTCAAAGGGGACTGTCAAAATGGAGGAAGATGAGGATCTTGTTGAGGAGAAACGCCAGTTGCAGGAAATGGATGACTTTGCTACCAACATTGCAGCTAGGGCCGCCATACTTAGGGATGGTGTCTTGGGTTTGTTACGGAATTATTCAATGTCACAGGGAGTTTCGTCGTATATCGATGCCGCCCTGTTGAAGGAGCAGATTGCACTGCTAGAATCCGAGCTGGAATTGTCCGAGTCAAGATTAGAGGAAATGGCTCAATCCCGCAATGAGGCCGTGGCATCCGAACGACGAGTACGGAGAGGTCTGTACCGATTGGCAAGTGGGCGCATGACCGTGGATGATGTACTTAAGGCCGTCGAAAAGGATGATAATGGCGTGTCCTTCATGGAAACTCTTGCCATGATTGATGGAATGAATAGTAATAGAGGTGGCCTATTTTCTCCCGATGGAACAACCGCGATGGTCACTTCGTCAGATCAAGCCTTTAGCAGTCCAGCCCATTCGGCAGCAGCAGCAGATTCGCCCGCCGCCAATGCAGAGGAGGTTGCACAAATGAAGAAGAGTTTACAAGACGTTCAGGCTATCGCTGACGAGAGAGACAAGATGATTGTGGATGTAAGTAATCGCATCTTGTTATTATTCAATTTTCATTTACTTGTACTGTGCCCCTCACTCCTTCTGCCTTGGTGATTGCTTAATTACAGCTCCGAACAGAGAGAGACCATCTGAACAAAAGAATAACGTCACTACTAATTCCGAAGAACAGCGGTAATGATATTCCCAGCGATGAAGCTAATCGTAAATCATCTCTTTTCATAGAGGCCTTGTCCAAAGTTGCAACTTCAGAAATAAGAGTTAAGGAGGTCGAATATTCGAATGAAAAGATCATGGAGAAATGGGCTTCCGTCAAGGGAGATCTCGATTTAGCGAAGAAGACTCTCGAGGAGTTGGATGAAAAGCACGGACGACGATGGACTGAGCTCGTCTCTCAATTTTCAGATGCCGAATTAAATAATAATATTGGGTCTGTTGTTGATGCCGCTGCCAATGGTAATGTCGCATCTGATGTTTTCAGTACCGCAAGAAGAACTGCTGAATTGGAGAGTAAATTGCAGCAGGCTTTGGAGTCAGTGAGCCGAATGGAGACGTTACGGTCAACCCTTGCCGAGGCTTATAAAATGAATGAGCAGCTCCAGAGTAAACTTGAGGATCTACGGACGAAGAATGCGAAAATGGTCGCTGAGAAGCTCGTTGCGAGGGAGAAGACCAAGGAGGCAGAATCGTCCACGCCTGCTGATGCCTTGACGCCGCCATCCAACGGTTCGTCTTCTAAGAGGAAAAGTATAGAGAGTGCCGTCGCATCAACAAGCACTGATCCTACTATCGAGAAACTTCAAAAAGACTACAGAAAGGCGAGGAAAGAGTTTGCCGCCGCGGTTCTTAGTAAAGACCAGGCGAAATTGAAGCAAGAGGTGAGTTATTTGCATTGAACATATCTTATCTATGTCCTTATGAACCCCTTTCTTAACATTTATTTCTACGAATCATTTAGCGAGCGGAGAAGGAAAGAGATGCCCTAATGAAAACGAATGCTAGATTGCTCAAGCAGAGTTCTGACAAAGATGATATGAATGCCAAGTCATTGTCGACTATTTTACACCTGAAACAACGAAATGAAGAGCTTGAGAAGGAGAACGATGTATTGAAACAAAAGGCACAGGCTGCCCAACAACTATCACTTGCGGCTCGATTGGCATCGAATGCCAAAGAGAGGGTTGGAGAAGAAGCTTTGAAAGAAAAGGAGGTACGTTTAACAACAATATGTCTTCCATCATCATTTATCCATTTTTTTGTCTTAACCTCACTCTCACGCTTTATGTCTACACATTCCCTTTCAGCTTCTCGATGAGACAGTGAAACAATTGAAGGAAGAATGTCTATCAATACGCAAGGAGAAGGAACAGGTCGAATGCCTTCTGGCCCAGTCGAAAGAGAACATAGCCTCAATAACAAAAGATCTCGATACAGCACGAGCGCGTTGCGACGAGCTGGTTTCTGAATCTAACGTAAAGGAAGACGAGAGAAAGCGGGTTTACGAATCGTTGGCTGTTGTCAAGAGGGAATCGGAGGTGGCAATACTGAAGGCTGCGGCATCGTCAAACGGGATTTCTTCTGGCGGCAATATTGGTGGTGGGACAGCATCAGAAGGGTTGAATGCCCAGGTGAAGTATCTATCGAATAAGGTACACTGTCCCGTTTGTAATGTTCGCGATAAGAATTGCATTCTGCTCCGATGTCGGCATATGTTCTGTCATCAATGCGTTGATGTTACTGTAAAGAATCGGAGTCGCAAATGTCCTGCATGCGCTCAACGTTTCGATATGAAAGATGTGGCAGAAATTTGGTTATAAGAGAGAAGTCGTCAAATAAAATCCTCTTTCTGCCCCTGATTGGCGGTGTTTACTTTTGGGCAAGCTCACTACATAGTATTAATTCTAAAGAGGAGGTAATATAATATTAATAGTCATATGGAACAAGATGGCGAAGGCGGATGAATCCCCTTTTCTACTCTCATTGTTTCCTCTCCTCCTCCTCACAACCCCAAACACATTGCTTGTGTACGTGGTACAGTCATAGGGGCTCCGCTTCAGCTAGCATAGCGTCACCACGTCATTCTCCTTCCTCTCCCACATCATCATAGGACAATACGATACATTCATTTAAAAATCACCATGATGAAACGCTCAACAATAACTGCCGTCGTTGTAGTAATCTCCCTCGGCGCATCGTCCGCCGTATACGGATTCATACCTCATCTTTCATCATCATCATCATCATTATCAAACTTACACCAACTTTGTATGGCAAAAGGACGCGGTAAAGGTCTTGACATTGGAGAAGGAGGTGGGAATAAATTAAGCAAGCCCAAGTCACTCGGATCTGAACCTAGCATTGGAAAGAAGGCTGTTAATAATTGGCAACAAACTACTATTCCGTCAATTACCTCCCTCCCCCAAGAGAAGAATGTTGTCAAATTAATTGAAACTGGCGTACCACAATTAATGGACAAGGGTACTAATCCACAAGGCGCTGTATCCATAGTCAACCATGCCGATAAAACATATTGCTTTTCATCGAGCTGTGCCTCATGTAAAATACCATTGGCCAAGGCAAAGATACTAGATCCCAATGATGATACAGCCAATATTGATGCACGTATACAATGTGACTTCTGTGGTGCCACCTACAATCTACGTACTGGCGCACCTGTGAAAGAGGAGGGTGGCAAAATATTAGGATTTTTGTTCAACGGGAGTAAGACATCGAATTTGCCAGTATATGGACTTGGTGTACAGGGTGGTAAGGTGTTCATAAATGTACCATGATTAATGAATAGATTGATGGTGGAGGTGGAAGAGGGGTAGGGGTAGGTTGAGAGAGAGAGTGAAACAGAGGAAGTAGAACGGTGATAAACGCAGAGAAATGAGAGAAAGACCTATTTATGCTAATGATAATATTGTCAATCATGATTGATGTAAATCCTTAATGAAATGACAGAAGTAAACAAAGACATGATTGCTTTTCTACATAGCAACGAGGATAATTCCTGCACTTACTCAACAAAGACTTCACTTCTCCGTGTGCTGATAAGTCAGCTGATCTAATCGTCCAATTCGAATCGGATACAATCATCTCTTGCCTCGCTTCTCATCTCAGCGCAAGAATTATTGTATGCTTGTAAAGTTGAGTCGATTAATTCTATACTGACAACACCTCTGTCAAAGAGTTTTTGCATCGCATTCATGACATGATAACTCCCAGCTGATGCCGCAATCTTGAAATGTCTCCAAACTTGTTTCCTGCTTCCAGAATTACCCTCTATGGCCAGATTGTGATGCGCCTTACGATTACCAAGATCTGCTGCCCTAGTGTAAAGCTCCATTGCTTTCTTGCGATCCTGTTGCAAACATATACTGGTAACAAACCTAAATCTCCATCGTAATTACCCAGGAAGCAACTCGCGCTAGCGTCATTTGCCTCCACCCGCTTCAATATTTCTTCAACGTGCTCATCACCTGTTGCCATTCTGTTTGTATTGCAAGACGGACATCTTCCCACGCTTCCATATTTATAGTAGGAGTGTATGCACCCAGTACAAATATTCTTTCTGCAACAAAGCAATCACAAAATTGTAAATTGGTACCGATGATATAGTCGCGTCCTGAATCGAAACACATCTGATCAAATTTATTGGCATTAGTAGGAAGCAAATTGGGCAGTCTTCCTTGGCTGGAGGCTCCTTGAAGAGCACCTCGTCATGCAATTTGGCTGCTCGTTGCTTACAAAGTTTTTTGTGCGTCGACCACTGATTCTTCTGACACGTGGCGCTGTAATACCTGACGAGCTTACACGACTTGCACGTCTTGAGATTGAAGTCGCCCCCCCTCCTCCTCGCCGCAATCGGCATACACAGCAGCAATGTCGATGTCGTCGTCATTATTATTTCTTCGTCCAAACAAGACGTTCCCGCCCATGGAGAACTCCCAAAGAACTTGTATCGTACCCTATTCCGATTCCGGCGCTCCTAGGCGCCGCAAACGACGTGTGCTGCTATGCAGGTTGAATATCAAAGTCGCTTACAAACACTATTGAGTCGGCCAGAGAATAATACATGCGTTGATTGCAATGCAAGTAATCCGACATGGGCTACATTGATTAAAAATAGAAAAGAAGATGATGCAGCATCATCATCAACATTGTTGGGGGGTGCATTTGCATGTGCAAACTGTATCGGTGCTCATCGTAAGCTAGGCACACATATCGTATTTGCCAAGAGTGTATCATTGGATAGATGGAATATAAATGAAATTGAAACCATGGAATGTAATACTTCGGGGAATGCAACCATTAATTTACTCTACGAGGCCGCATTACTAGACGAAATGGAGGAGACGGGTGTGTTGGATATTAAACCCACAGTTAATACCGATGCTCGTTGTAGAGAACGGTTTGTGGTTGATAAGTATGCCCATAGAAGATGGTATCGCCCTAAAAAGAATGTTGTCGAGAACAACAAGGTGAAGTTGGAAAAGTCAAAAGAGGAGGAAGAATTTTCACAGCAGCCAGTCATCTCTGCTGTGGAATACAGTGCAGCTATTCAAGACTATATGGGATTAACAGGGGAAATGACATCTACTGCTGCAGCAGTGGCTACAGAGAAGTTTAATTCCTCCACCATAACAGAAGCATCCAGAGCAGCAGTTGTCGAGAATGGTGATCAGAACGTTAAACATAGTGCCCTAATCCAAGCCGTCGTAGACAAGCATCGTGCTGACACTATCCAAATGTTGTCACTGTCTGCCGCACAGGGTCAATCATGTGTTCCTTCGAACACCATGACGGCTCGAAGATATGCCAATCTTAATGCCTTGGCAGCTGCGAATCAGTTAGTCTATCGGGCGGGTGGACACAAATTACCCCATCATGAACTGAAGACCTTATTGGCAAAAGCTGAGGAGGATGCGGGTAGCTCATTTCAAAAAGGAGAACTTCAGCACGATACTGATGTAGATCAATCTGATCATTCTGAAGGATTGATTCGAGAAGATATGGATATGCACGAGGTTGATGATGAATACGAAGAAGATGATGATGATGACGATGACAAAGAATTAGAATTGTCAATAAGTGATTTACAAATTCTGGTAAAGAATAAGCGAGAGATTGGTGTCCGAGGTAAAGATAGTGTTCGAAGAAGTAGTAATAGTAACAGTGACAGTAGTAGTAACTTTGTCGAACTCCTTGAATTGTCATTGCGGGACCTCATGCTATCGGATCAGTTTATATCAACATCAAAGTACCAACAACGACGTCGATCAAAAAAGAAGAAGGATCTCTCATCATCAACAAGGCAAAGAAATAAAAGCAAACATATCACCAATAAAAGTGGGAATTCAGAAGGTGGTAGTAGTAGCAACCAAAATCAAAGACATGGTCATCATCATCATCGTGCAAAGGCATTGATTCCCAAGGATGTTCATCTGATATTGGAATGTGCAAGAGGTGGCAACATACTACCAAGAGAGATAGTCGTGTCTGATATTGTTTGTTTATTGCTAGATTGCTCAAAGAAGAAGAAAATAAATGATCAAGACAACTACTCTGCCTGCATGGTGGCTATATCTGTTGATATATCACAACATGATCATCATGAAGGTGGTAATGGTGGTGGTGATGGCAAGACGACAATTGCCGCCCTTGTGTGTATGCGGTCGGATATACGAACCCGCTACCACCGTGGTATGGCTTGGCTATCCATTGGTCACCACCATAGTTGTAGCTGCAGTAGTCGTCGCCTCAATCGTCTTGACTTTAATACATATTGCCGTGCCCTGATCATGATTTGCAATCAAATTGGTATCAAGTCACATCCGGAGTGGTCATGCCCAATACCAATGATCCGGCCGACTGGTGACGAAAATGATGCAATTACACAATTACGTTTATTAAAGTGTATGAGAGATGCACGGTCATGTATGGGCGAACTATTAACAACATTGACACGAACGCGAGACGAGCGCAGTACGAAAAATAGCATACTTATTATTTTAGATGATGTCATTGACCAGGCAGATATTGAATGGTTCCAATTCTGTGGAGTGGAGGAGGGTGATCAAATTAATGACTTGCTGATTACAACGCGGATTTCAGAGTTTGAGAATGATGATGTACAAGTTTACCTAGCCCCTCCGTTAGAGATGAAGGAGGCGGTATCAATCCTTCTGACCGAAAGTGACCTATCAGTAAATCATCCTTTGGCAAATTGTAATGCTGTCATGCATTTAGTCAGAGAAGGCTTACTTCATCCACTAATAATAAAGTTTTTTGGTCGTTTTATATGTTTACGCTATGTTACATCGGGAGGGCGAGAGGAATATGAATGTATTATAGATGAGATTAGAGATGTAATTCGAACCAGCAGTAGTGGTAACGGAGAAACGACTGTCAATGTATTATGGAGCATCATGGATCACGCCCTTTCTCCTCGTATTGGTGGTAACAAGACGTCAATTTTCCGTCTATGCTTCGTAGCGCTCGTCACTGTATTCTACAAGGACAATTGTACAACAATGATTAGCAAAGAAGTTGTTAGTGATTACTTCAAAGAGATTATTGAGATGGAAAGTGATGCACTCGTCAATGATCATTTTTACCGAAAGAACGGAGTGAAATCATCTAAGCTCGTTCTTGAAATCCTTGGTGCATTGAGCATAGTCAATTTTACAAAGCATAGTCCTACCAAGGGATCTACCATCAGTGAAATCACCGTCCAAATCGATCACGACCTCTTTCGTCAGTTCAGTCACCAGATTCTCGATGATAATAGTATGCTATACTTTGGAAAGAGGGAAGATGTAGAAATCCGTTGGAATGAGGCATATATCAAATCTTATACAGGTCAAACTTCAAATTACTTGTGGGATAATGATAGCGTACCGGATCGTTCACGCAGATATGCTTTAGAAAACTTTCCTGCACATATGATTCGTGCAGATATGCTAGATGAGCTTGAGATCTTACTCCAAAACGAAGGTTTCATAAGAGCACGATTTCAGTCTCTTGGTTGGATGGAGACCACTCGGGCACATGTGAGCGACTCGGAAGCTTTTGCATACGTCAATAATCAAACACTTGTTGTTATTTTCAACAAAGTAGAAGCAGTATTGATGAGCGAGGTCACTGGAAAAAGTTGTCCGAAAGGACAGTGTAATGCACTCGAGGCAGGACGATGTCTACATGAAATCAGTTTGTCTCTCGTCCGCCTTAAAATCTGGGATGAAGCATACCGATTATGTGATTTGTCTGTCCAGCTTGTACAGAATGAGTTGGACCCGCCGGAACTTGTCGCAAGTTTGCTCTACAACTTGAGCGTAATATGCATGAAAGACAAGAAATTCGACGAAGCTGAAACGAGCATTGCCAACTGTTTAAAAATGGCGGTGAAGTCTAGTAGTGGAATCGATAATATATTATATGTTGGTGCACTCTGCCAATTGGGAGATATATTGCAAAGAACTGAGTCGTATAAGAGGGCGGAGGCTACTTACAGTGATGCTTTACAAATTGTACAGGCCTTGGAAGGAGATCAAACACCATTACTGATTCAAATATTCATTGGAATGGCAGATCTTTTGGTCGCTACTTCTAATTTTGATGATGCTGTTGGATACTACACTCAATGCTTAGAAATGCAAGAGAGGTTGCTAGGCAAGGAGCACGAAGATATTGCCTCAATAATGTATTCAATGGGACTGGCTATGCTTGAGAAAGGTTCATTTGTTGAGGCATTGGATTACTTCTCGATTTCATTAGATATGCGAGTCCACCTCCACGGCGAGAATCATCAGATCATAGCTGATACATATGACATGATGGGGTTTGTGGAGGCCAAATCTGGTGATCTTGATGCATCTTTACAGCTTCTTACCAATTCATTAGAGTTGAGAAAGTTGATTGGAGACAAATTGAGAGAAGCTGACACACTAGTAAATATTGGCAATTTGTTTAGAGAAAGAAAAGACTACGAGCATGCTTTGCACCAATATAATGAATGCTTGATGATTCGAATTACCGCATTGGGTAGAAATCATATATTAGTTGCAGACGTGCTAAAGGCGATTGGGAATGTCCATGGTGATATGAATAATATATCTAACGCGCTTGGTCGGTACAGAGAAGCAGTGGAGATATTTGCATCCGTGAATGGACCTGCTGATTTAAGTGTTGGCATAACTGTTCAAAAGGTGGGTATTTTGCAAGTTCGTGCTGGCAACCTTGAAAGTGGACGACTGTTTCTTGAACAGGCCGTGGACATCTATCGTCAACTAGGACAACAGTATGAATCAAACTTGGTAATTCCTTACTTTGTCATTGGTAATATTCATAAGATGTTCGAAGAAACAAACGAGGCTATGCTTGCCTGGACGGACGCTTACGAGATCTGTACTAAAATGGAACAACTTGGGTCCAACCTTGAGATTCACCAAGCTCTGACAAAGCTATTGCATGTTATAGGTTGAGCATCAGTCAGTGTGAAGAGAATTATCCTTAACCCTTTGTTCACCGGACGTACTTTCGTAGACAACCGAAAAGTGGACTTTGACCATGAATATCGCCGCTAGATACTACAATGAGTTAGGTCCTGGGTAGAAATGCGATTAGGTAGCTCTGATAGTCGTCTATCCGTAGATATTAATAGTTTAATATATGACGGCCGTTTTTTGTGACATTTATCTATTCTCGATATCGATGCTATTTATGATTCTTGGATGGGGCCACTAGTTCCTACGTAGGCTCGGTACTGAAAAAAAGCTGCCAAAAAGCCGCCACGGTGAACAAAGGTACGATAATCCCTTTCTATTCTTTCAGCTCTTTACGTTCTATTTACTAGAGAAGGATCCGTTAGGGAAAATGGTTCTGACTTTTCTCGCAATCTTTCTTTGAGCTTAGAAGAGGACTACCATAATATCGTGCCACCACTGTGGTTATACATTAGGAGTTGAATTGACAAGATGGTGGGTAGTACATGGACGGGTGCCCGAGCGGCGACAATGCGAGACGTCGTGCAGAAAAGCAAGATGGCAAAGCAGCGCAACATGCGAGATGCTGGGTCTTCCCAATCTAAAGTTGTGGCGAAAGGAGACGCGAATCATGGGATGCAGGAGGGCACATGTGACGATGAGCGGAGGGATGATGATGAAAGTAGACAAATGAATGATTCGTCCACCGATCGTATCATTGTTGCCAACACTCGTACGCAGAGTAGTACTATCATTGCGCCCCCCATCTCCTCGGTCCAAAGTGAAGAATCACATAACAGCTCTGAGAACTCAAGTACCTGTTACATTGGTGATATTTATGATGACGGAGGAGTAGGAAGAGGAAATACGGATCACATTAATTGCAGTATTACTGACAGCTCCTCTACATGTTATATAGGCAGTATTTCCGACGATGCTTTAGAAAGAACGTCGATTACTGCTCAGTCGAAAATACAAGTAGAAAACTCGAGGGGAGGAAACATCGACAGTCAAGGATCCGACAGCGATGGTACATGCTACATCGGCAGTTTTACTGACGATGCATTTGAACATAAACCTTCACAGATGGCGATACGGGCTAGTACCTCATGTAACAGCCCTGGCTCTTGCTATATAGGCAGTTTTTCTGTCGATGCTGCAGAAAGAGAATACAAACAATTGATTAAACCAAAGAAGAAGACCTATTACGGTAAATTCGAACATGACCAACGACTGGCTGCAGCCAAGATCATTCAGACAGTGATGCGTGTATACTTGGGGCGACAAGCTGCCTTTGAAAGGCTCTGCGCTATTTTGATAATACAATCATTCTTCCGACGGTGGCGTGCTGAACGCCACCTCAAGAATGCGATACTTTCGGCAGTGTGTATCCAAAAAGTGTTCCGAGGTTGGTTTGAACGCGACCTTGTGATTTTGAATTGGGCGGCCACACGAATACAGGCATTGATCCGGGGTATGTTGTCTCGTTGGAGGCTTGAGGAGCAGGAAATTGAGATGCCGCTCATGTCGGCAGTGAAAATCCAAGCATGTTTTAGGGGCTGGCGTGCCCGTAGGACCAGGCGCTTATTGACCAGATTTAGTCTTTGGAATATCAAGGAAAAGGAAGAGAGAGGTCAAGGTACACAAACGCCGAATGGTCTTATCATTGAGATACCCGTAGAAAAAGTACATGATAGGAAGAAGTCTGATGGTGGTTGGAATAATAAGAAGATGTCTGACGGTGGTTGGGATAATAGGACAGAAATCGAAGCAAGGATGAAGTCCGCAGGAACAGCGGTCACTAATGTACTCAGCACCTTGCTATCTCCGAAGAAGTCTCAGTCGTCAACAGTTGAAACGGCTCCAATGGCACTGGGTGATATTATACAGAGCTTGCTCAAGCCATTGTCCCCTAACAACAGTGACGGATGGTTATCACCGAAGAAAGATGACGCATGGCTGTCACCAACGAAAGGATTTTCTGCGACTGAGGCTCTTGATGTTGTGGAAAATATTATCTTCCCAGTATCACCGCTTCCTCCTCCTCCTCCTCCGCCTCCACCTCCGCCGGGTCTGCGTCCCCCCAAAAGCCCGAAGGTCAAGACAAATCAAAATGCTGTTAGCTTTCAACTGCCATCCAAAGTTATCATTGTCAATGAGTCGACTTCTTCTGTAGCAGCCAGTATCCGTTCGAGTGATTACGACGACAACTGCACTGATTCATCCGCTGACGATGAATCAAGGAGCAGTCATATCGAAAGCTATGACAGTAGGAGCTATTATAGTGACACTGAGACTAGCAGCCGACACATCACTTACTCAGATACAACAAGCAACCAGGACAGACTTCAAACCGATGAAGAATCGTATACGAGCAGCCGACGCATGAGTCAAAGTCCTGAGGTATTCTCCGAGATGAACATCAACCGACAGAGACTTCCAACTGATGAAAATACCTACACCGACGCTAGCAATCGACAACTGATGTCAAGTTTAGAAGAATCGTATCAAGACGAGCGCGATGACGAGGACACCGGCACATACGACGAGAGATCTGTTGGCTCCTTCGAAGACGCGTTCAGCTTTCATGGATATTCCGATAATGACTCACAAGAGCGTGATCTGCCAGATCCTCCTACCACTCTTTCTCCAGTACGCAATACTTTCTGTGAGGAGGTGGACGAGTCAATTCGATTCGAGGATAAAGAAATAAATGATGCCATAGTCAAGAAAGCATTGTCAAATATAGCCGCAAAGCAAGCTGTTGACGAACTAAGCTTACGCGATTTGGTGAAGAAATCGAGAATTTTGTCTGTTGAAAATGAGAACGCGACATCAGAGATAATACAACATCAGTTGGCATTGCAAACCCAAGCAAGAATCAGAGAACGTTATCAAGAGGGGACAACGAAGCTGTTTCGATTGATTCAAGATGAAAGGTGGGAAGACGTTTGCAACAGGGTAAAAGTTGAGCCGTCTGAGGCAAAAGACTGGGTTGTCAGATCTGGCAAAGAGGATACATGGACACGATTACCATTGCACGAGGCATGTCTGCACAATCCTCCCCTCTCAGTGATACACTCCCTGCTATCAGTTTTTCCGGAGTCTGCCATGACTGAAACTAAAGAAGGCGAGCTACCGCTCCATTTGGCAACCAATAACGGAGCCGATCGTGACGTCGTCAACTGCCTCCTGGCATGGCACCCCATGGCTGTCTTTAGTCCGGCCGCCATTCACAAAAGTGTAAAGGAGGAGACAACAGAAAGCAATATTGTCACCGGTGCACAAGCGAAGGAGACTATATGTGAATCCATCATTTCATTGTCTCAGTCCGATACCATGAGTGTTGAGGACGATGAACAGATTGAGCACGAGCGCAAACCGCAAAATAAGGACGCTGAGATTATAGAATTGAGTCGACAGTTTGAGCAGGAAGATCTCACAGCGATGCAACTCGCCATGAAAGTCATTCAGTTGGAGCAAGTAATGTTGAAGCTGAATGATACAAAAACGCATTGTAGGGAAATGATAATACTAAGTCAGCACAACACAAACATTGACTTATCTTCATCTATCACCGGTGGATACACGGCTGCAATCGAGGAGTTAAAGGAAATACTCCGATCGTCTCGTGAGTCAATACTTAATAAGAATGAGAAGATCCAGAGCTTGGAATCATCCATATTGACGCATTTGAGGGAGGAGGAAGAGGAGGGTCTCATTGCAGCAACAAAACCGAAAATTATTACTGTTATGATTGATGATAACGTTGCGAAGATCAAGAGGCTAATGAAACTCCTGAAAAAGTTATTGGGGGATACAGAACAGAAAAAGAATTTGATGAAGGCTAGAATAGAGCAATTAGGTCTTGATATTCCTGAGGAAATCAATCATACACTAGCCGCTGATGTTGATATTCCTGAGGAAAACAATGATACACCAGCGGCAGAGACATCTCTGGGAATATCTCCCAAACACATGAGATGGACAGAGGGTGTGGAACATAAATCACTTTCGCCGTCATTTATCTCAGCAGGCCGCATGTTTGAGTCGTTCTTCGGTGAAGAGGATGAGCCGACTCGATCGGTGGATGAAGTGATAATCGATATCAGTGAAAAGGATGGGAAGGATGAGTTGATGCAATCGGTGCATAATCAAGTGATGAAAGCTACTAAAGTGGTGGAGAAATCTCAGGCTATGATTTCTCGAAAACTTGAGGTCGAAGAGGTCGAAGAGGATGCTGCTCAATTGAAATTAGCTTGTGTGGACGAATTGAGCTTTGACGATGCAGCGAAAAAAGCCCTGGACAGATTGAATAATGCCATTTCCCAATTTATGATTTCTTCCAAAGCATCTGCGGAAAATGATGGTAGTGTCTATGGTGCTAATTTTGCAGCCTTTACCTCTCCATCAGAAGAGGGAATTGAGCACTCAGCGTCCGTGAGAGTCCCATACTCTATAACTTCGTCCGTCCCATCCTACATGTCGGTGGAGGGAGTCCGACAAACTTCTTGTGGAAGCTCTGATGAGGATGAGGATGTCAAGGAATCCGCATCAACAATTTTCAAATCACACGAAGAGGCCAAATCCATTACAACTGAAAGAGTGGAGGAAAGTAAGGATACACATTATGATGCAACAAGTACAAATGTTGTTGATAGTGAAGTTGTCGAAAAAGCTCTTGCGCTGGTTGAGCGATTTAGGCAACAACGAACTCTTTTAAAAACTATGTGCTTGGGCGTTGATAATGCATCAAGGATCAATGAAATATCGCAACTTAGAAGCGAATAAAATGTAGAAATTCACGGTATAGTAGGAACACTGTTATCCATACCTTTGCTTTATTAAATTTTCTATTTCTGTCGAGTCTTTCTTCAAACTTGCTTGTTGCCTCCTTATATAGCACTAATCTGCAGAAGGATGGTGTATGGGTCGAAGACATTAATCATGACTGTATAGTCCCTTTTGGTAAGAAGGGAGGAATTTGACACAGAAAAGCTTTATCAATTTGATTAAAGGAATGCTGCAATGGTCATGCAAAGGAAAGGAATGAAAGCGACGAGTCTAATGGATATGTTTAAGAATAATATGGGTATAGGTTCTTAGGGAAATACAAGTACGAGTGTAAGTTGCTCAAATGTCTCCTTAGTAGATATTTAATCTTTCATATTTGTTTGTGTATTATCAATTTTACGACTTTGACATCCATCTTCTCATCCATCACCAATACACATGAGTATATTATTTGCGCTTTTGACGCCTATCTTCTCATCCATCACCGTTCATTGATGATTTATACACAAAGTAAAAGTTTGTGTGTATAAAACCCTCAACGCGTTGTGCTAGTTGGGATTACACACATCAATCTTCATGCATTCGTCACCATCCTCATCATCCAACATGGTGTTCTTCTGAGCACAGCAGTCATCAACACTATCGTAGTACATCATACTACCAATGATACTATTTGAGTATTCTCCATTAGTGCACACCATTATAGCCCCCATTATGGCACCATCAGAAGGCCTTTTAGTGTAAGATAAGTACCATTTGCGATACTCGCATGGCGTTGGAGCAGGAGATGTGACAAGCGGAAGTAGCGTGGGCGTGGGCGAGAGCGATAGTGACAATGGCATGGACAAAGATACGTCTGTCTCGATTATCGCCTCTAATTCTGGATATCTGTATGATGGATCCCATATCAAGTCATCATCTTGGGTAGGATCATCACCAGGAATGTATTGCAGGTTACGGCGTGCTATCTCGGAGGAATGCTGATTAGACGACGAACTTGGTAAAATAATATGCATTTTCTCCTCTGATTTCATCATAAATGAACTATTCTCCTTCTCCTCTTCCTCCTCTACATCTACGACCTCGGATAATCGTCGACGATTATAGTGGTGGTGGTCATGGTATTGTTTCTGTTTCAGAACCGATGCACGCAAATGATTTGTATCACGCCTTACCAAACCATTGATGTCACTATTGTTGCTCTGCTTTGTTGATATCCAATTCGTTTCGACGATAGTCGACGTCCGAATATCCTATCACTGTTGGCAGTTTTAGTATTATTGTCGTCGGCGCCGCTGCTGATGGTGGTTGCAATACCAAGCACCAGTAGGGCGGCGTTAGTAGCACGGAAGAGCATCATTTTCCGAGAGTATCGTACGACTCCTCCATGTCGGAAGCAAGAAGGTCTTCGTATTTTCTCGCAGCGATCTCGAAGCGAAACGACCTCACAAAATCCACGCGGAATATCGTAACAACTTCATACGATAGAACGTCATCAACCCACGCCTACGGTCCTTTGCGATGACAAAGATGAAAGCCATTACATCGGATAAGATGTCGACACACTCCCCTGGCGTGACTCCACCCCTCACGCCCACGAACACAACGTCATCATCCCTAACAAGCACGACTAGTAATACACTCGCCTTGGACATACATTCAATATTAAACAATGATGACATTTCGGATATATTACTCGTACCCGAACATCATCGCACCGCCACCGCCACCGCTGCCAACACGGGAAGGGGAGGGGAGGACGGGGTTCCCGCCGTAAAGGCCATACTCGCCGCACGGTCCTCGGTCTTCCGGCGCATGTTGTATGGAAAATTCCGCGAAACGCAATCCAATAATCAAAGTAACATCGTCGAGGTGAAGTTGGATTATGATACAAAGGTATTGCAACTGTTGGTCGAATTTTGTTTTACCGATAAACTGGCCAGTTTGGACGACAAAAGTACCGCTGCAACTGCTGCTGCTAATACTATTAATGTCGGCAATAATAATGACATTGGTGCGGGAGAAGAGGAGGGAAAGACGACTGACACGACAAATAGTAATTACGGCAGCAACAATACTACTACCAACCTTGAAGAAAAGGCACGTCTGTTAACAAAATTATCCGGCGCTGCACATTATTTTGACATACCAAAGCTAGAAGGTGATGTTCAAGCACAATTAAATGAATTAATGCACACACACCCATCATTGGCATGTGCCATACTCGATGAAAGTTCGAGTATACCCAGTGGTGAGGGATTATGTATTATTGCCATGTCATATATACGTGCACGGCCCAAGGCATCATTATTACATTGGAATTATTATCATAATTGTTGCAATAATGGTGTCAGTAGTAATAATGATGGCAGTGCTTCATCATTGTTGTCGTCATCATCTTATTCGTCAATGAAATCTCCATCGTACATTGACAACAATAGCGAGTTACGGCCATCGAAGTATGAGGAGGGTATTGAGAATAATAATGGTGGTGTCATATCATTGAATGCATCACTACTCGAACAAGTTATATTCGACGAACAGTCGACGGCCAATGAATTAACAAAATTCCTATGTTTACAGTCATGGGTCAATGGGTGCAAACATGATGTGTCGGCATCGGCATATGAAGGATTTATTGGTGATGTTATTGATTTACCAAGGAAACAACGTGGTGATGAAACCGATGTCGTGGAGGATGTGGCGACATCTCTTCGCAAAACAAGTATTGGCAGTGCCACTACTACTACTACTACTGCCACGGCTTCTTCTGCTTCTGTTGCGGCTATTGTACCCAGCTCTAACGAGGATCAGTACGAACAAAGATTACTAATTGCCAAACATCTATCCCAAAAGCTTGATCTGTCTCTCATCCCAGCATCGGACTTATCCACGACAATAACTGAATCGAATTTAATTTCCACACATGACTTATATCAAGCGTATCGGTTACAGGCATTAAATGCCGAACGGACCAAGTCAAAGGTATTTGTGGAGGGTGCCGGCTTACCCGAGGTGAATGGTACATACCTACAACGCGGCGTACATGAAGGCACGCCCATGTACAATAAAGAGGGGGTATGGCGTGACCGCGAAGAGATATTTCGCATCTTTTTGTGTACCTATTCCAATGGGAATAAGAGTTGGTGTTTAAGTATCGTCCCCAAGGGGAGGGAGCCGGGTAAGACGACGGATATCGACTTTTATGAATGTCCAGTGAGTTATGGCAAGGCCAGCAGTGGACCTGGGCCGTATGGTGGTGGAGCGGGGGGTGAGAATCAGGGGAATGGATTAGTGCCTAGTAGGGGATGGAAATTGGTAAATTATGGACAACCGCCTGTGCCAAAATGTTCTTTAATTGTGGGGTGTTTGGAGGATGCATGATAAAGGAGTTAATGGTATGAAGAGTGGATCATCAGATTGGGTGAGGAGTTACAATGACACGTTAAGCAGAAATAGATATGTAGCTAAATAGATATAATGTATTGTGTTAGATTAGATGTGTATGGTCTACATAATCTTATTTGTAATTTCTTTGTAATAGACTCAATGTTAGTAGCACAAATATGGCCTCTTCATGAGGTCCATTTCGCCGCAACTTTTACATGTCATTATTGGTATGAAATCAAAGTATTGTCCCAGGGATCGAAAACAGGGTGATCCGAACAGACATGAGGTGATTTCGTTTAGCCACAGCCAGGATCACCATCTTCGAGTTCGTACTCATCCTCGGAACCGTACATGAGAGAAGGATGACCCGGAGGAAGAGGACGATCAGGACCAATGACATTGCCCATGCTATCCACAGATACCCTAGATACCGACAGGGTTGGCCAAATACTTTTGTCCGTGGGATCCATCCCAAACAACTCACGGTAACGCTGCATGGTTAGCAAGTACCTGGCTGGTACATCCGTAAGACTTGGGTCATGATGGAGATACTCACCGTCATTATATCGTGCACAGAAGGCAAAGTACTCCTTCGTTGAGAGGATGTGCGCGTGCCAAACATCATCAATAGCATTGGACGGTGCCGCTTTCTTGCCATCGGTATCCTTCTCTGCGATCTTGATTTGCATAAACTTGAGATACTCCGTAATGAGAGAGTCGACATTGTCAGTATCATTCTCCTTCTCGTACTGGATGATCACAACTCGTTTTTCATCGTCTGTCAAGATGAGCGGCTCGTCGTTGAGCTTTTGCTTCTTCTTAGTATTCTCCTTGTTCGTCGTTTCGTCAGAGGATGCGGGAGTTGTGGCTTTCACCTTCTTCGCGGCTGCTTTCTTCTTGGGGGGCATGGTTGATAATGTTACTGTATTCGATGTGCTGCGTATGAGGAATGGAGAGAGGAAAGTAGTGGATGGAGATGAAGGCCAAGGATCGTCTTTTAGCTTTAGGGACGTTCGAATGATATGAATATGAATAAACTCAACGACAATAAGCACCCCATATTCGTAGCGGCGCTCTGACGCACCCCGTCAGGCCTACCCACGTACCTGATGACTCCACTACGTCCCTCAACGACTGTTCGGTTTGAACATGACATTCATTTGGCGCGCCCCTGGGGCACAACACTCCCACACACCCTTTCCCAACCATCCCACTTCTTTCATGACTAGTAAACTCTCGGGGTTACAACGGGAAGTCTTGGCTCTATATCGATCCATTCTTCGTGAGTCTATTCGAAAAGATCGAAAGAAGGTTGTCGTTCCAATGCAGCCATCACACCACCGGCCAGTAAACGAACTGCTATATTTTTCATCCAACACAACGACATCGTACGCACGAGAACAATTTCGGAAGGAATCATCATCGGTCCGACGAGCGGACTTTAAAACGATTGAATTTATGATACGTAAGGGGAGGAAGCAATTGCAATTATTGAAAATGCCAGGTGTGGATGTGGTCGGAGGAGCATGAAAGATGGTCAAGTTGGGGTGACAATTAAACAACTTCATCGCGTAAAGAATGGTTATGTTGGTTTATAGATTGCTTTCTTTTGTTGACAATTGTCAGAAATGACAACGACGATCACATACTTCATACAACAATAAGCATACGCATAAGTGCCAATCAATGACACTTTTCTCCACAATTATTAGACTGGTGTAAAATTTAGCGGTATTATCTAACTTCTCTTTTCGCTATTCAATAATTCCATCGCAAATTCGCATCCTACTGGAACAACTCCCTTCCCTCTTAACGTTTTGACCAACTCCGACACATTCACTGTCTCCTCAGTCCTAGCCTTCAAATCTTTTACCTTGCATTTACCCTCCTTCGCCTCCTCCTCACCGGCAATCACCATAAATGGGATCTGACGATCCAAGGCATTGGCAATCTCAAATTTAAGCTTGGGATTTTCCTGCTGACTAAACTCTGCGGATATATTGGCATCCCATAGTAGTTTCGCAAGTTTCATACGTTCCCGGAGTAGATTCTCACCTGCCGATGCAATCAGTACTGCTACATTGGGCTGCTTGATTGAACCTCCTTGTTCTAGTCGGAGACTACATACATGATGTTGACAAGATGGACGTTGTGACAGGTACGATAAGTGATCATGAAGCAGGAGGAAATGAAACAGAGATTCCACTTTGTTCGAAACTACGTGACTCACCGTTCTTCCATCAGTGTAAACACTCGTTCAATGCCGACGCTCACACCCACACAGGGAGTCACCTTCCCAGCCTCCTGGAACATGGAAACAAGGTTATCGTACCTTCCTCCACCCCCAATACTCCCCACCTGTGTATTACCATTCATACAAACGGCCTCATAAATCACACCAGTGTAATAGTCCAGCCCACGTGCCAAACTTAAATCGAATGATATGAAGCGCAGCTTGTCCATGGCCTCGAGGTAGTCAAAGCATATACGTAGATCCTCCATTGCCGCCAAAGCTCCCGTGTGTTCACCAAATTTCTTAGCATCCATGAGTGAATTATACATTTCCCACGGCTCGCCCTTTAGTATGACGAATTCTCCAATTTTATCAGCCACATCTCCCGCTAGTCCCTTCTCCTCAACCATCTCTCGTCGAACCTCACTCCAAGGCTCCTTATCAAGCTTATCCACGGCACTGCATATACTTCGAAACTTGTCAGCCGGGACACCGCAAATGTCCAATATAGCATCCAACAAACGTCGGTGGTTTAACTTAATCCCAAAATTACCAATTGGTAGTGCATCTAGTATCTCACATGCCACAACCAAGCACTCTGAATCGGGTACCATCCTCCCGTACGTACCAGCAATATCAAAATCACACTGGTAGAATTCACGGTATCGTCCTCGTGATAATGCCGGTTGATCACGTCGATAGACCTTGCCAATATGATATCGTTTGATGTTTCCCACGGCATTAACCGCAAGGAAACGTGCAAATGGCACAGTAAGATCATACCGTAATGCCAATGTCTCACCCCCCTGATCTGCCAAATCATAAATTAACTTGGAATCTTCACCATACTTGCCAGTGAGTGTCTCCTTCAATTCAAATACCGGTGTATCGATCTCCACGGCACCATGACGTTTAAATACACGTCTAATAATAGTAAATGCCTCATCACGTATTAGCATTTGTTCGGGAAGGTAGTCACGTGTTCCCTTGGGTACTTTTGGTTTACGTTGCATCCCTCCAGAGAGTAGGCCGTCGACAATTTTTTCTAACTCTGATAAGAGCATTGTATTCGAGAGGATACCACCACTAAACCCATTACCATTAGTAATATCAATTTCAGAAGCTGATGATGATGATAGAAGGGGGTAGATCAATGCAGTCCCGGCCCCAAAGATGGAGGATAGTGCAGCCTGACCACCGGCGGACTTTTCCTCCTTGGCTTTTAACTTCGCTGCCGCCTTTGCCTCCTTCTCGGCACGTTTCTTCAATACCTTGGCCTTTTGTGTTTCTGTCATGCCAGCAAATTCATCAACCCCTCCATCTGTGGTGGTGGTGGTGGTGGTAGGTACAGCACTCGCCACTCCACCACGCTTTGCCGCCTTCTCGGCCTCCTTAATCTTCAATTCCTCTTCTCTCTTTGACAATTCCGAGGCAATATATTCACACCCCAGCTTGACCTCATACTCTAATGATCGCTGGAGGTCAGCGACGGATGTTTCCAACTCGGATGCCAATCCTGCTAGGCCCAATGGAGACGATGATGATGATGTTTGTACTCCACCACTACCGCCACCCTCCACCCCTCCTCCTCCTCCTCCGCCCGTTCGAGCATCAATCCCATGAACCAACGTTACTATCCCAGTTAATGTTGATACAATAGCCATGGCCGATACTGCCTCATCGAGCTCTTCGTATACGCTCCCCGAAGAGCAATTAATTTCAAGTTCCATAGTCTTACATGCAGCGATGATCGATTCACGCGCTGGACCATGGTATTGTGGTATAGTCTTCGTATGCCGTATCGCGGCAACAACATCATGTTGCTGTTGTTGTGCAATATCACTACCATTACTGCCATTACCACCCACGATACTATTCTTTTTACTACTGCTACTATTATTATTGACACGAGTCGATCCTGCCAAGCACGCACGTAATACGGCGGCACATTCAATACACCCCTTGTGCGGACGTAATTCGTCATAATTAATTGGGGAATATAAATCGAATGATAGGTACTCGCCCAAACGCTCAACCGTGAGCGCGGAGATGGCATCACATGTACTCTTGGATGTTAGCGTCCGTGCTTATTATGGGTATATTATATTGGTGGTTGTGTGGTATATATACAGAAGGACGGAGATATTATTATACATCGATTAGTTTATACATGAGAGCGTTAGAAAAGAAAGGAGAGCGTAAGGCCGTTTTTTCATTGAATATAAACATATTGTATACACACGTACCTCGAACCAACATGATCGATACTCTCGCCAAATGAATTACTCGTGATATGTACGGTCCATCTTCCAACTTTGGTAGAGTCGCCGAAGATGATGACGATGACGATGACGACGACAATAGGTCGTTAATTATTGTTATGTACGCTGATGAGTCTATTGGCAAACGCGGCAGTAGTGACTTCTTATCGGTAGTAACAATGACATTAACTAGCTCGGCCAATGCGGACGCAATGTCCGCGGCACAATCTCCACGCATAACCCGTCCCTGTGCTATTGTTATGGCGAGTAATCCCAGTGATGCTATTGTTGCCTCCTCGGATAGCAGTTTCTTATTCTCTGGTGTTGAACCAGCGGCCGATGCAATACTGCTCTCGGTAAGGGCGAGAGTAGCAAGAGCCGTCTCGATATATGACGTACATGATGTCGCAGACGACGACGATGACGACGCCGACGATTCGTCGACAGCTGACAGTTGGTGGTGGACCTCTAGTCTTGACTCAAGTTTAGATAATCTGTATAACTCGTCGAGGGTGATACGACGTGCTTTACCAATGAGGATGGTACGTCGTTGGAGCTGCGCCATGGTGGTGACGATAGAAGGAGAAACAGCGGCTCCGTCCAAATTGGCGGGCGACTTCTAGAGGGAACGGCT
>Ga0247833_1001776_pt1 | contig 33731 bp, 32 predicted proteins | sample LaCruzMarch2015__7_FD_187117 | JGI IMG/M metagenome (GOLD analysis project Ga0247833, IMG submission 187117) | Freshwater microbial communities from meromictic Lake La Cruz, Castile-La Mancha, Spain - LaCruzMarch2015_8m | ecosystem: Environmental > Aquatic > Freshwater > Lake | place: Spain... | reverse complement strand
TTTTTTATGTGATCATTTTGCCGGAAGGATGGGGGCCATGCTGAGTAGATTGGGAGAAAATACGAAGGTGAAAGTTTGCCTGTATCTAAAAAATATATTAACCAACGATGATGAGGGGTTGAAAACAGCTTTCATAGAAGCCAATAAATACCAAGTCTTTGCCCCCGCGTAACGCATAAACAAATAATGACACATCCTCTCCCAAGTAAGTTTAACCCACATTTTATCTTCCATTAAATATTTTGTTGTATTTTTGCTACAAATTGTTTCGCAAATTGCGAAGAAATTAGTCCGTTTCAATTGGTCAATGAAAAGATACTTCGCCACAAAATTTGTGAAATTTTTAAAGTAAGATGAGCAACCCGCAACTACTCCAGTCTGTAAAAAATGTGATCCTGCAAGCCCGGCAACAGGCTTACCGGATGGTAAATGCTGCACTATTGCAAACCTATTGGGAAATCGGCAAACTCATCGTGGAAGATGAACAAAACGGCAATGATAAAGCTGAATATGGTAAGGCAACACTCAAAAAACTGGCAAATGAGTTAACACTTGAGTTTGGCAAAGGCTTCGATGACAGCAACCTGCGCAATATGCGCAGCTTTTATAGATCATTCCCAATTCGTGACACATTGCGTCACGAATTGAGCTGGAGCCATTATAGACAGCTTTCAAGATTGGAGCATGCGTCAGTGGGGATTCTACCGCGCTGAATCTATCGTTGCCGGATGGAACAGCGGTGAATTATAGCGGCGAATAAATATTAAATCCAATAAAAATGAAAAAACTAAAAATAACCACCTTAATACTCCTCTCCTGCTTGTATTTTTCCTGCCAAAAAAACAAGGAGGATGACGAATACCAACCATATGGCGATGGAATTGCCGAGGCTACGGCCCTTGGAAATAAAATAAGTTTCAAAACAGGGGCGTCAATGTGGAAACAGCAAAATATTTCCTTAAGCTTGGCTTATTACGATTACGGTATACGAAGATTGGAATTGCATATGATTAATTTGCCAAAATCAACGGATACTACTTTTTTTGATCGGACAACCACGCAAGAAGAACCTGCTACTTTTTTAGATGTTGTAAAAGAAGACCATGCTTTGGATTTGTATAGAAGAATCGACGATCCCAGCAAAAGGAGTTTTGTTGTCATCACCAAACTAGATACGGTGAAGCAGGAAATGGAGGGCGTGTTTCAGTTATATTACAGCATCGAAAAGGGGTTCCCGAAAGAGGATATATTTCCCGATACCCTTATTTTTACAGAAGGGCGGTTTTCAACAAAATATAAAATTTTCTAGTTTTCAATCATTTAGGCCGAAAGCCAGGCCCAAAACCAGGCAGCGTGCAGGATACCACCTTCCTGCACGCTACTGACTTTATGTTCAATCAAAGCACCCTCAAAATAAGTCAGCCCAACCCGGCAAAATTGCGTAACTTGGGAAAAATCAACTTAAATCCAAAACACATGATCTTTTATTCCCACATCGCTCAAGTTATCATTGCCCTCGTAATCGTGATCATTTGGGTGTTCCGCTTCTACAAGGTTGAAAAAGAATTTAAACTATACGAACTGAGCGACTTAACCCGCAATATGGTGGGTGCATCCAAAATATCCTTGTCCACCTTGTTGGTCGCAGGTATCTGGTATCCCGATTTGGTGCTTGTTCCAGCCTTGATGATGGCAGCGCTGATGATGGCAGCACAATATTTTCACTTTAAATTGAAACATCCCTTCCTTTATCATGTTCCTTCTCTGATCCTGCTGCTGTTGAGCTTGTTCATCGCTGCCGTATCGCTTAAATACATATAGGAATGAACCTGCTAAGTCCCCTGATTTTTATTTCGAGCCTTTCATTTTTGGCTTATGGCATTACTTATTTTACGTCCACAAGGATGAAAAGTGAGTTTAAACGCTTCGGACTTGAAAAAATAGGGATGCTCACGGCCGTTTTGCAATTGTTGGGGGCCGTTGGACTGCTGGTTGGCCTGAAATATCCTCCAATTTTACTGCTTTCTGCGGGTGGATTGACGGTTTTGATGTTGGCGGGTATTGCAGTCAGGATACGGGTGAAAGATGCACTTTGGGTTTTTATACCCGCCTTATTTTATTTGGTAATAAATGCGTACATCTTTTCTTATGTCGCTGCGTATGGACTAAATCCTGTTTAGACGCCACGCCGCTTGTAAGCCACCCCTCCAAACTTTTACTACCTTCGCACCCGATCTGATTTCTTTTCAATATGGTGCACCACAGTTTTATCTCCATCATCGGCGTAATCCAGTCGCCCCGCAACATCCGGGCTTTACCGGACTGGCTCACTGCAGTTTTTACTGAACTATCGGCGCATTTCAGCGACTTTGAGTTTGTACTCATCAACAACCATTGCCTGCAAAGTGACATTGACGCTGCCTTGCAACCCTTGCCGGAGGAATTGCGTAAAAACATTTTTTTGCTAAATCTGAGTGCGCCCGTCAACCGCGATAATGCCATTTTAGCAGGCCTTGACCGGGCAAATGGCGATTATACCATCATTTTTGAGTTCGATTTCAGCGATCAACCCCAACTCATTACCCAATTGTGGGAAAAAAGCCAAAAAGGATACGATGTCGTGTACCTGCGCGCCCGCGAACGCCAGTTGTCAGTTGCCAGCAAACAATTATACGCCCTTTTTTACGCCATTATGCGGCGGTATTCGGGTTTGCAACTCGATCCCCTGGCCCACCACTCGCGGCTCATTAGTCGGCGGGCACTGAATTCTTTGCTGCGTTTGCGCGAAAACAGCCATTATTTAAAAGCGATTTATGCCCTGGTGGGGTACAATACCAGTTTTTTAGAGGTGGAAGTGCCGTTACAACCAGAACCAGGGGCCAGTTTGGGGGCTCAATTCCGAAATTCGCTGGTGGCCGTCACTTCTTTTACTACCTTTTTACGCACGGTGTTGCTCTGGATTTTTCTCGGATCGGTCATTGTAGCAGGTGTGACCATTTACAATGCAGTGAAAGTACGCCTCACCAACATTGATATCTTCGGCGATCACCACGAAACCTTATCCGGCTGGGCTTTTCTGGTGGTATTGATTTCTATCTTTTTCGCCATTACTTGTCTGAATTTGTATATTATGTCTATTTACCTTTCCAATATATATACGGAATTGAAAAACAGGCCACCTTATATCATCGAATCTGTGAAGCGGTATTAAAACCGCATCCCAACCGACACATTCACACTGCGACCATCGGAAGGCCAAATTCCAGGACCTGGGTAAAACGTAGGCCGTTTGGTATAGTATTGTTTGTCCAACAGGTTACTGATATTAAACCGCACTGTCAACCGCGCAGAAGCCGTATAGGTGAAATTCAAATCCACAATACTATAGGAAGGAACCAAACCAATGGAACCGGAAGCAGAAGGTTTGACGGTATTGAGTGGATCAGCAAAATTTTCGCTGGTGTAATTGTACAGCAACGATCCGCTCAGTTTTTTATACCGAACATTCAAGCCGTTTCGGATGATCCAGTCGGGTACGCCTTCTAATTTTTTACCTGCCAAGGGCTTGTTTTCATTGCCGGATCGAATTTGGCCATTTACATACACCGCATTAAAATAGGCGGTTGAGTTAAAAAGGTTCAGGCGCAGGTGTTCCCCGATGTACCAGGTATATTCAGCAAACGCCTCGATGCCACGGGTGCGGGAATCGCCTATATTGGTTCTCAAAATGGTTACCACGCCATTTTCTTCCATCGCAATACTGCCCAAACGGTTGTTGTACCGCAGTTCAAATAAACCCAGGTCCCAACGCAAATTTCCAAAGGCACCCCGATAACCCAGTTCGAAGTTGTACCCAAAGGCATCTTTCAGGTTTTTATCGGTGTATTCGTACACAGAACCCGGAATAATGTCTTTAAAAATGACTGGACGGTAGGCCTGCGACCAGCCCGCATAGATGCTTTGGGTAGCACCCAACTGATACGTGCTGTTGATGCCCAGCAAAGGATAACGGTGGTTGATGGTTGTTTCGAGACTATCCGAATTGTAATAGCTGATTTTGCCCGTAAGTTTGGATGCCCCGCTTTCTACGCGAATGCCGGGTGTTACAGACCAGTTTTGACGCAATTGAAACTTGTTTTCGGCAAAAAAGGCGATGTTTTGTGTTTTAAGGTGCATATCGCGGCCGAAACCGGGCGTTACCAAACTTAAGTCATAATCCGATCCGGTGGTGCCTTTGCCCTGTTGCCGGCGGTTCAGGTCGTTGTTGATGTATTGCACCCCGGCCGATAAACTGGATTGCTGGTTCAGCAAGGGATATTGGTGCAGGAGCCTCAATTCGGTCGTTTTGCTGTTAAAATTGTCGATATCCACCTGGCGATTGGCATATTGCAAGGTAACCGGGTCAATTTTATCGACGGTGGTAACGGGTCTATCGAACATCACACTGTTGCGGGAGCCAAACACCCCCGAAATGGTCCATTTTAACTGGGTATGCGGACTAAGTTTCCAGTCTGCGGTAAAAGAGGGCACATAAATTTCGGGGCTGTAATAATTGCGGGATCGAGAAGCCTGTCTTGGATTTTCCTTAAACATGCTGTCGTTGAGCATGCCAGCAAGATGAATCTGGTAGTAGGAACGTCCGAGGGTAATGTTCAGGTTCAGGTTAGGGTTGACGGCATAATTGAGCACGACGCCCTGTGCATCAAATTTGGAGTCGTTGTTATCGCGGTAACCGCCAGAGTTGCGCCGATTGTAATAAGCGTAATAGGAGAATTTGCCAACTTTACCGCTGATGGCATTGTACGTACTTAACACACCATACGAACCCACGGCATTTACCGTTTCTAATCCGAAAGTGCGGGTGCTGTCGGGTTTGCGCATGACGTAATTGAGCATGCCGCCAAATTGTGCGCCGTATTGCAAGGCACCCGTACCGCGCACCAGCTCAATGCGCTCGATGGCTTCCATGGGCAGGCTAAAATGGCTGGCCGGATAGCCATACATATCCGAATTGGTGATGACGCCATTGGCCCTGATATTAAATTCCCAGCCCCGGTGCGGATCGAGGCCCCGGGTAGAGATATTAATCTGGTTGCCAGATCCGTCCATGTCGTACACGAACACACCCGGTACTTTGGCAAAAATCTGGCGCGGTATCCGTTCGGTGAGGTTAGCATCCAGGCCTTGCACGTTAATGACCTCATTTTTTTTGCCCGACCATAAATAACCGTCTTTGACATCCGGCAGGCGTTCGATGTTGCTTTTTTGGGCGGCAATCATGACCTGTTTCAAGGTTTTTGACTGGGTCGTATCGGGAATGTTCTGCCCGAACAGTGAAAAGGTGCTTAAAATAGCCGATATAACGAGGAGATTTTTCATGTGTTGTCGATTACAGTGCAGGTTTCAACGCTGCGGGTTTGATTTGCGTGGTAACGGTTTTCAAAGAATCCAGGGCATAGACGGCTTCAAAGGATAAACTGCCTTCCGGCGTCCATTTTTGCAACAAACCGTCTTTTTTACCATTTTTAAAGTTTACGATAAACTGCGGTTTACCTGTTGGATAAAATAAGGTGTCACCTCCTTGCTGAAGCCCGGCCACGAACGTTTGGGTTTCTTTTAATTTACCATCGGGGTAAAACAGTCGGTTCGTTCCTTCTTCCAATCCATTTTTAAAATGACGTATGATTTTCGTTTTACCATCTTCATAATACTCCGTCATTTCCCCTTCTATCTTATCATTTATGGTAAAATAACGCCGCAAAACCGCCTTGTTATTTCCATAATACAGGATTCGTTCTTTAGGTTGGCTGGGCGATTGACAAGCAAAAAAGCCACTAAGAGCCACCAAAATTCCAATAGTTACAAAAATCAGGTATTTCATGTATTGTTTTAAAATTGGGTGTAAAGAAAAAGAGACCATCCGAATGGATGGCCTCTTTTGGCTTAAAATACGCTTAAAAGCATATTAAAATGCGCTTAAAATTACTTTTTCCATTTAATCTGGTTCACTTTGCGGCCGCAACGGTAACCTAAGTTAACCCCTTGTTCGCTGTCCATACGGAAGTGCACACCCAGTGGAACGCGTGACCATGCATTTTCAACCGCCATTTCGTAGAACGTATTGAAAGCACGTGGTTTGCCTTCAAAGTCGGTGCGGTTTGCATGGCAGTTGTCGGTCATCGGGAAGTGAATGCCAAATACATCGGTCAATACTTCTGCAGCAGCAGCACCCATGGTAGAGTGGCCAGATGGGTAAGCAGGGAAAGAAGGGGTGTTACCTGCCTGGTTGGTCAATGGATTGAACAACAAAGGCTCCCAGTTTGGATCAATTACACGTTGAATGTAAGATTCTGGACGTTCAACATTGTAGTAATATTTAGAGTGCCAGCAAGAAACGGCCGCATCATTCAAGGCCATCCCTACTTTCACATTGCAATACAAGGCTTTTTCGAGGTTAGACTTATCCAGGACGTAAGCCTGATCTGCAATCGCCAACCAACGTGGGCCGGGGCTGAACGTCAAGTTAACTAAGTCATCGCTCCAAAATTCAGCGATCCAAACGCCTTCGTAAGTAGCATTTACAGTATTTGCGTACACTTCCATCGCTTGGTTAAAGAAGGAAGAACTGGTATTTTCGCTGTATGGAATTGGCGGAGGACACAGTTTGTCGGCTTCGTTGATTGCAAACGTGCGCACTTTGCCCCAGTTGCCAAACATCGGCTTTCCAGGACCCGGATCTGTAGGAACCCAGTCTCCAGGGCTATCGTAATGTGCATTCCAGTCGTAATCTTTAAATGGATCGAGGTAGGCATCATGGCCAACTACGTCTGTTTTGGAGTAGTTCCATACCGCTGTCGCGACATCCTGACCGTACGTTTTAGAACGGTTAAGCACTTCTTCAGTTGCTTCTGATGCATATAGTGCATTGTTTTGGCTTTCTAAAGCACCAATTTTTGCATATAAATCGGGATTTACAGAGGCAAAAAAACGACGCAACAAATACGCAGTGGTCGTATTTATTACAGTTGGCCAGTGGTATTCAGCGCCAGTTTGTACCTTTGGAATATCAAGGCCCGGATAGCTGGCTGCTACCGAATTATAGCCGGGCATTCCAGTGATACAAGCTTCGTAGGCAGCAAGGCCTGTGTAGGCCAAAGAACGCGGCGCAGGACCGGGGCGGTAACCAGCAGCATAGCGCTCAATTTCCAGGTAAAGTTGGTTCCAAGACGAAACAACGGAGTGGTCGTATGACGCAACGCTTTTGTCGGTCGGTTCAGCCGTGTTGTTATTGTCGTCTTTGGTGTTACAAGACCAGGTAACCATCCCCATCAACAGCAGGGCGAGGGCTAAAAGGGAGTAGTTTTTTACAATACGCATGATACAATTGAGTTAGTGAAACATTCATGAGAAACAGCAAAGGACGGGCCATTTTGGCAAAAAGCGATTAGGAACCGTTTAGATTCAGATTAAAAAGCGCTTAAAATTACAAAAAACACTTAGAATCAAGGTAGTTTTGTACCAAGTTTCAAGAAAAATGAAGGTACTGCTGATTGAAGATGAGCCTAAAATGGTACAAACCCTGAAAAAAGGGCTGGAAGAGCACCAAATAGAGGTCGATTTTGCCTATGATGGCACTACCGGTGGATTGTTGTGCGCGCGCAATGATTATGCTGTAATCGTTTCCGATGTTATTTTGCCGGGCATTACCGGGGTAGACCTTGTTAGACAAATTCGGAACAAAGGTAATCATACTCCGGTACTTTTACTCTCGGCTTTAGGACTTACAGACGACAAAGTTGCTGGTTTTGAGGCTGGAGCAGACGATTATTTGACGAAACCTTTCGAATTCAGGGAATTACTTATGCGGATTAAAGCGCTTGCCCGCCGCCCAAATACCCAATATCAACCCCAGCAAAATCTGAAATTTGCCGATATTGAAATGGATATGGCTACAAAAACGTGTTTTAGAAGTGGCCAAAAGATTCCCCTTACCCCCAAAGAATTTGCCTTGATGGAATATTTATTGCGTAATCCGGGCCGCGTAATTTCCAAATCCGAGATATCCGAACAAGTTTGGAACCTCGATTTTGATACGGGCACCAACATTGTGGAAGTATATGTAAACTTCCTCCGCAAAAAAATTGAAAAGGGATTTGAGGTCAAACTCATTCATACCCAATTCAAAAACGGTTACATCTTAAAAGTGGAAGCATAAAGCGGTCATGCAAATACGGACTAAACTTACCCTCCAATTCATCCTGCTGGTAGCCGGAATTTTGTTTTTTTCACACTATTTTATCTATTATAAATTCCGTGAAATCAACGAAAACGAGTTTTACAACAGCCTGCATTCGAAGTCGCTGATGACCGCCGAAATGGTGCTGCACGACGAAAATACCCTAAAACCCCTCCAACCAAACGAAAAACCATCGGGCGTAACGCTGCCGTTTCGCGAAAATATCATCATCTACAACGATCGCCTCGAAAAAGTATTTGCCTTTAACCACGATGCAAATCCGCTTTCCGCTGCCTCTTTACGCAATATCAAAGCGGGGAATGAGTACCGTTTTGAACAAGGAAAATCAAACATAATCGGCTTCCGCCATATCAGCAAAAGTGGTAAAGAGTACGTGATTCTAGCCGAATCGGTGTTTAGCTCGGAAGACATTGGCCACCTGCGCAATATCCTCATGGTCACTTTTTTCATAGCCATTGGTATTGTTGCTTGCGGCGGTTGGTTTTATGCCGCACAAGCCTTGTCGCCCGTTTCGCGGATTGTCGACCAGGTAGATCGCATCCTGCCTACCGATTTAAGTGCCCGCCTAAAACTGAAAAATCAAAAAGACGAGTTGTCCCGATTGGTAAAAACCTTCAACCGGCTGCTCGACCGGATTCAGTTTGCCTTTAAAATGCAAAAAAGTTTCATTTCCAATGTTTCCCACGAACTAAAAAACCCGCTTTCTATTATCATATCGCAACTCGAAGTATCGCTGGATAAAGCCGAACGCAGCAAAGAAGAATACCGCAGCACGCTTCATTCGGTGCTCGATGACATGCGCGATTTGAGCGGAATCACCGAAAAATTGCTGCAATTGGCCCGGGTTTACTCAGAAGACACCAATATTCCCTTTGAAGAAGTGCGCCTGGACGAATTGATGCTGCAAACCCGGGAATCGCTGTTGCGCATGCACCCCGAATACCATATCGTGTTTGATGTAGAAGGCGTGCCCGAAACGGAAGCGGAACTATGCATTAAGGGCAATGAATCCCTCCTGCGTTCGGCATTTTTGAACCTGCTGGATAATGGCTGCAAATTCTCTCCAGATAAACGCGTGTCGGTAAAAATCTTTTTCAATGCAGCGGGCAATCACCGGGTTGAAATTACCGACCAAGGACCGGGTATTCCTGCGAAAGACCTGCAACTCATTTTTCAACCTTTTTACCGCAGTTCTGAAAACATCCATGTACGCGGTTCTGGCATTGGCCTTTCGCTGGTAGAAAGTATCATGAAAATTCACCGAATCATCTTGGATGTCGATTCGGCCCAAGGGAAAGGCACCACTTTCCGACTCAATTTTCCGGCAGCGGCCTAATGCATTGCAACGTTTTTAAAGAATAGCCTACATAATTTCATTCGTTCCAATGCCCTACATGAACAGGAAGCTTCTTTTTAAAGCGGGGGCCTGGCTGCTTTTGTGCTTGCTGTGCTGCCAGTGTAAGTCGACTGGCTGGAATAAACCAGCCACCCCAGAAGATCAGGCGCGGGCAATCTGCCTGGGTTGGAACAATCTTTTGCTCGAACTGGAACGCAATACCCCCGGCTATCGCCCCCCTGTGAGCGCGCGCATGTTTGCCTATGTGGCTTTGAGTGCGTATGAAACTGCGTTGCCCGCTTTGCCGGGTTGTCGTTCTCTAGAAAAAGACTTACCGGGGTTTCAAAAAACAGCGCTTCCTACAGAAGATCAAACCCTGAACTTGCCCGCCAGCCTGAATGCCTGTTACGCCCATATTGTTGCTCGATTCTTTTTTAATGCCGAAAAAACCGTCCTGGCTCAAATTGATCGTTTAGAGAAATTATATAAAAATGATTTCCGATTAAATGATAATGAATATTTTACATATTCAGAAAAATATGGAAAAGCAGTGGCCGAACAAGTTTGGCGATATTCCATGACCGATTCCATTGGGCACAACGGATACCTGTACAACCATGATCGACAATACCAGTCGCCCCAATGCAAAGGCTGCTGGCAATCTGCCGAACCAGATCGCATTTATGCCTTGCTACCCAATTGGGGCAAGGTGCGCACTTTTATTGTTCCCCTCCAGGCCGTACCAAGCCAGCCACCCATGCCATTTAGTGAAAAACCCGGCTCCCCGTTTTACACGGAAGCCATGGAGGTGTACAGCGTTTCCCAAACACTTTCCAAGGAAAATAAATGGATTGCCGAATTTTGGAGTGATGACCTGGAAGGTTTCACGCTCACACCCGCAGGACGCTGGATTTCTATTGTAAATCAGGTGATTGAAAAAACAAACCCCGATTTTGAAACCACCCTTCAAGTGTACCTTAAAACAAGCCTGGCCCTGGGCGATGTGGCCATTCATTGCTGGGCGAGCAAATACCAGTACAACCTGGAACGGCCACAAGCCTATATACAACGCATTATTGACCCCAATTGGCTGCCCCTACATGGTACCCCCGCTTTTCCGGCTTATCCTTCCGGGCATGCTTGTTTTGGCGCCGCTGTAGCCACTGTTTTAGCCCATTTCTTTGGCGACCAGTACACGCTGGAAGATCGTACCCATCAGGACCGCGATGAATTTGTGAGTACGCCCCGCAGTTTCCGCAGCTTTTCAGAAATGTCCCGCGAAAATGCCTTGTCGCGTATGGTTGGTGGTGTGCATTACCGCATGGATTGTGAGGAAGGGCTGCGGATCGGACAGATCATTGGACAAAAAATTGCCGCACTCCCTTTGCAAAGCTCAAAAGTAAGTTTGAAATAATAAAAACAAGGACGCTAACTTAGCGGCAAGAACTAGAACTATGCGCCTTTTTAGATTGATGCTGCTTTTGATTCCGCATGCCATTTTTGCGCAAGCGGAACTCGAAAAACAACTGCAAACCCAGTTAATTCTGGCAGAAGACGGGGATACACTCACCCTTCCTGCCGATACCATTTACCTCCGGGGCACCTTATCGCTCGACGGGAAAAACCACATTACCTTGCGCGGCGCGGGTCAGGACAAAACCATATTGTCGTTTATAAACCAGGAACAAGGCGCTGAAGGACTGAAGGTTACGAATGGGCATCATGTTATATTAGAAGATTTTACGATCGAAAATAGCAAAGGTGATTTAATTAAAACACAAAACATTTCCCAGCTCTGGTTTAAGAATATTACTGCACGTTGGACGGGCGGCCCAAAAAGCAGCAATGGTGCCTATGCGCTTTATCCCGTGCAATGCAGCAACGTGCATTTTGAAGGCTGTACTGCCATTGGGGCTTCGGATGCAGGTATCTACGTGGGCCAGTCGGATTCCGTGTGGGTAACGAATTGTGTTGCAAAGCAAAATGTGGCTGGAATTGAAATTGAAAACACCACCAATGCCTGGGTATGGAACAACAAGGCGTTTGATAATACCGGCGGTATCCTGGTTTTTGACCTGCCCGATTTGCCTAAAAAACGCGGAGGCCACGTAAAAGTGTTTAAAAACCTGGTTACCCGCAACAACCTTCAAAATTTCGCGCCCAAAGGCAATATTGTAGGGGAAGTTCCGGCGGGAACTGGTGTTATGGTGCTGGCAACCAACGATGTAGAAATTTATGAAAATAAAATATGGGATAATAAAACGGTCTCTACAGCGATTGTCAGTTATTTTATCACCGAACGCCCAATCCGGGACAGTCTGTATAATCCTTACCCGTCCAAAATTTATATCCACGACAATATCTATTCGATGGGCAAGCGCATGCCGACCTGGAAAAACAAACTTGGATTTTTATTTTGGCTAAAATTTGGTCGCCGCGTACCCCATATTCTGTTCGATGGCATATCCAAACCCGAATTTTTACAACCCGACGGCCGACTGAAACCAGCGTATCAAATCTGTGTAAACCGAAATGAAAATGGTTCTTTTGCCAATTTGAAGGCCGATAAAAAGTTTCATGGTATCAGCCGTGATGTGCGTTTGTTTGATTGTGTTTATCAAAACTAATACCGATGCGATTTAACCTCAAACTTGGAGTATGTATTGTTGGTTTGCTGGGTATTTTCAGCAGTTTTGTAGGGAGCCCGGACCTTGCACCCCGGCAATATTTATCGGAATACGGCTTTTTTGATGGTCCGTTGGCCAATTTAACACCGGTACAAACGGTTTTTCCTTACGAGGTAAATGCCCCGCTTTTTTCCGATTATGCCGAAAAGGCGCGTTTTATTTATTTGCCGCCCGGTACCAAACTCAGTTATCAGGCTGTAAATGCCTTTGATTTTCCGACAGGCGCCGTGATCATTAAAAACTTTTTTTACCACCACGATAACCAGCATCCCGAACTTGGGCGCCAGATCATCGAAACACGTTTGCTGATTAAAACAGCCAATACCTGGAAAGCACTCGGTTATATCTGGAATGCCGACCAAACAGAGGCTACCCTTGAAGTGGCCGGTGCGCAACTGCCCGTGCAATGGACGGATATACACGGGAAAAATCAATCCATTCAATACCAGATACCCAACCTCAATCAGTGTAAAGGTTGCCATTCTTTGGATGGACAGTTTACACCCATTGGCGTGACTGCAAGGCAACTTAATCGATTTATTTCATCTGAAAATCAATTACTTACCTGGGAAAAGCAGGGGTTGTTGGAGTTGCCCATCGGGTTTGATATCGAGGCTGCGCCGCGTCTGGCAGATTACCGCAATGCGCCGCTCCCGCAACATGAAAGCATCGAACGCATGGCCCGCGCTTATCTGGATGCCAACTGCGCGCATTGCCACAATCCACAAGGGCCGGCAAGTACCAGCGGCTTGTTTTTAGAGGCCGATCAACAAAACCCGGAGCGCCTGGGCGTGCTCAAATCGCCCGTAGCGGCAGGGCGGGGGAGTGGCAAAAACCGATATGGCATTGTACCTGGTAAACCCCAGGAGAGTATTCTTGTTTATCGCATGGAAAGCAACGACCCTGGAATCAGGATGCCCGAATTGGGCCGACAAATAGAACACCAGGAGGGCATTGCTTTAGTGAAGGCATGGATCAAAACAATGCAGTAGGTACCTTATGAATACAAGCATCAATTGCCGTGGGCACCTGCTCGATTTGTCGCGGCCCCACATCATGGGCATTCTGAATACCACACCCGATTCCTTTTTTGATGGCGGCCAACTTGCTACAGAAACCGCTATTTTGCACAAAGCCGAGCAAATGCTTTCGGAAGGCGCCAGTTTGCTCGATGTTGGGGGCGCTTCTTCCCGACCGGGCGCAGATACCATAGGCCTGGAAGAAGAATTGCGGCGCACCCTGCCTGCCATCGAAATCATTTTAAAAAACTTCCCAGATGCGCTGCTGTCGATCGATACCTGGCGCGCGGAAGTGGCCCATCAGGCCATTGAAGCAGGTGCCGTGCTGGTCAACGACATTTCAGCGGGCCGCATGGATCCAGCATATTATGCGACACTGGGCAACTTTGCGGGCAAAAACGTGCCTTACGTATTAATGCACATGCAAGGTACCCCCCAAACGATGCAAAAAAGTCCTGAATATGAGGATATTGTAGTCGAAGTACTCGACTTTTTTATCACCGAATTGAAAAAATTACGCGCTTTAGGCGTGCAGGATGTGCTCTTGGATCCGGGATTTGGATTTGGCAAAACCATTGCCCACAATTACCGCTTGCTGAAGCATTTACCCACCTTTGAAGCCGTAACCGGTTGCCCTGTGCTGGTTGGATTATCGCGAAAATCAATGATTTGTAAAGTGCTGAATGTTAAGCCAAAGGAGGCTTTAAATGGCACAACTGCTTTGCACATGATGGCGTTGCAATTGGGCGCTCGTGTATTGCGGGTGCATGACGTAAAACAAGCCATGGAAGTGGTCAAAATTGCCGAACAATTAGACCTTGTTGCTTGATTTTCAAGGACTCGGATACGCGGTGCAAATTATTTTTACGGGTGCTTGAAACGATTTGTAGTCATTTGCACCTTATCTTTGCTTATAAATTGTTGACACTGAGCATGCAAATGCCAAAATAAATTCCTGCTAACATTTAAAATTTAATTCAATGCGCCAACCCATTCTTGCAATTTATACCTTTTGCGTGTTGCTGAGTATTGCTTTCTTGTCAAGCTCTTTTTCCAATAATTCATTCGAAGAATACGGTAAGGCAGCCTATTACGCCGATGCATTACACGGCCGAAAAACAGCAAGCGGTGTAAAATATGATAAAAAAGCCTACACATGCGCACACAAAACCTTGCCTTTTGGCACCAAGTTACGGATTACGCGCCTGGATAATCAATTGGCCGTTATTGTAACGGTCAACGATCGTGGACCCTATAAAGCCGGTTTCGTTGTGGACATTTCCAGGAAAGCCGCCGAAGAAATCAAATTGATACACGATGGGATTGCCAATGTGAAAATTGAGGTTATTCCCACCGCCGCAACCAACGCAAAATCAGTGGAGCCGGTAGTTTCCAATACAAGCAGCCGGGTACTTGCCAACGCAAACGATGCAGGCGCGGCCCGTTTATTGATTCCGCAATCCAGTGCAGCCAACCAACAAAGCACGTATCGTGCCCAGGATCCGCGGCCGGCAACCATTCAGTCGATCAATGAAAATAAACCTGGCGTAACACCCAAAGCAGCCAAACAAAGCAGCACCGGAAGTTCGGATTTGTATAAAGTGCAAACGAAAAAAACGTCCAAGACCGGATCGGGTGTACAAGTAAGCACCTTGTATGCAGCCGAAAACATCCTACCAGAAGTAACCAAATTAGAAAAATATTACCCCGGCCGTGTACTCGTGAGCGTAACCCACGATGCTACGACCGACCAATCGACCTACCGAATCATCATTGGCCCTTACGCAGACCGTAAAAGTGCCGAACAGCAACAAAAAGCATTGACTAAAAAGGGTTACCCTAAGTGCTTTATTGTGTCACTTAATGAATTATAGGTTATTGGGTTTTTAATTCATCTGTTTTACCCAGTAATATTCACGGAGTATTTCAAAGTCCTTCTAAGATCATTTGAAAGGGGAGACATCCAGAATTTTGGTGAAAACTAAAATTCGGGATGACTTCTATTTCTTTTTTGAGATCTTTTGTTTGCATTGCTTCCTGCATTATTCAAATCCCGATTTTGCGCCTTATTAACCTATAAATGCTTGACCTACAAATGTTCGACTTCTCCGAAGTCGTGAGTGGGTTCGGACATCTTATCTTTTCTACAAATGTTCGACCTCTAGCGAGGTCGTCGTGTTGCTCAATGATTCATTAATTTAAAACCATCTCCTTAAAAAGACAACTGAAATCTCAAAGGCAAGACACTGACCTCCTTGGAGGTCAAATATTTGTAGCAACGCCCAATGGTATTTTTTTCCGCACGACCTCGCTAGAGGTCGAATATCTTACCCAAATGTTTCCGCTTTGCTAAGTATTCGGTAAAATGGATAAAAAATCCCGAATTTTGGGTTCCACCAAAATTCGGGATGACTCCCCTTTTTTTATTTGATTTTAATCAAATGGTAAAATGACCGTGCTCATACCCAAACTGCTTTTTACCCAGCAGATTTGTGCATGTTTTCCAAATTTTAAAAAGCACTACCATGAAAATTGAATTAGGTACAGAAAAAACCATTGCGGAAGTACAACGCGAATTTGGTACCCTTTTCGCTGCTTTAAGTTTGCAGTTTTTTACTAAAAAGCATGAAGCATATAAAGGTAGTCCAGCCAAATTTTTGATTCAGGATACCAGCCAAAAATTGGTTGAAATAGAAACGCATCCCCATTCCGGCAGTTTGTATATTGAACCGGAAATGCCAACCTGGCAATTGGAACGTTTATTTGAAGAAGCCTTTGGACTCCATGTACAGGTATTCCGCAAATCAGGCAATACTTGGCTCGAAACCAGCGTAAGTGATGATCTTACCCTGGATATGCAAAATGTAAAGGGTTTACAAAGTATGCGCCATCATTTTGACCAGGTAGATCCGCTGGATTACCGGGAACAAGATTAATGGTACGGATCAATTGACTGAACAGACACTAACGTGATAGGCCCTTGTTGTTGTGGTGCTTCAGTGGAAATAGTCGGCGTAACAAATTGATGGGACTAAAATCACTTTGTGGTGAGGTGATTTCGACAAAAACCAGTTTCATATGCCGTTTTTCGCTGGAAACTGCGATAACAAGGGCTTTTACCTGGTTTTTTATATCTTGGTAAATCTGTTGAATGGAATCCAGCCGCCAGTCGTCAGAATGAACAGATTCGGGCGGCATGGCTGCAAATTGGGCATCAGCAAATTGATAACCTTTAGAAGTCATCATCTGGAGAATCTCGGGCAAGGTGATGGTGCTGTGATTAGCCATGTGAAAATAGATTAAGTTGAAACAAAAACGTTTTCAAAACCGAAAACGCGTCTTGCATGAAAAGATTGCAATGGATGAAATGTCGTGTTTGCGACAAATCTACAAACAATATTTTATGAAAAAATATTTTGGGTACATAAAAATTAACCTTTTGCGAAAAAAGCAAAGTATTTGTTATGCTTTGTTTTTTAGTAAAGGAAAATGAAAGTATTACTTTAAAATAATTAAATAACGGCCTTGGTGGTTAAAAGTTTTACCATAGTGTCCAAAAATTTTACCTTTTGGATAATAAGTTGCTCAAATGCGGTGGACTTTGGGCTATTCATTTGATTTTTGTTAAGTTTGCTCGTTAAAAGCCAAACAAATGCAGTTTCAAATTAAAATTCATGCAAGCGAACGGCTTGCGATTCGCGATCCAGAAGATACGACCCTTGGCCGAAACATCGTGCGTCAGGGATTAATTCTAATGCATAAGCTTGGATATGAACATTTTACGTTCAAAAAACTGGCAGATGAAATGCACACCACCGAGGCAAGCATTTATCGCTATTTTGAAAACAAGCACCGTCTGCTTTTATATATCCTGAGTTGGTATTGGAATTTTTTGGAATACCTGGTCGTCTTTTCCCTCCAAAATATGTCGGATCCGGAAATGAAAATCAAAAAAGTTATTGAACTGCTCGTTCGAGAACTACCAGATGGCCTGGACAGTTCTGGTCTGGATAAGCATTCCCTATACCAAATTGTAATTGCCGAAAGCAGCAAAACTTACCTGACCCGAGAAGTAAACCAGATCAACCAAGTGCAACTTTTCAAGCCGTACAAAGATCTATGTAGCAGGGTTGCCGATTTGTTTTTGGAGTTCAACCCGGATTACCCGTACCCGCGTTCATTGGCCAGTACCTTAATTGAAATGTCGCACCTGCAGAACTACTTTATGAACAACCTGCCACGGCTCACCGATTTTTCGGAAAATCCGGATGTAAGCAAGGTTCAAACTTTTTTGGAGGACATGGTGTTTTCCAGTCTTACAAAGAAATCCTAAGTTGGGTTCTGTTCGTAAATAGTGTGTTTTAAGGTTTTTTCTACTGCTATTGTACGACTATGCAAATAAGTGTGATAATTCCCGCTTTGAATGAAGCGGAACATATTGGAATGCTGGTGCGCTATTTGAAACAGCATGGTGGCGAAGACGTTGGCGAATTGCTCGTGGTGGATGGAGGTAGTACCGATGCAACCACACAATTGGCCCAGTGCGCAGGTGCGCAGGTGCTGGTATCTGGCGTACGCAGCAGGGCCGCACAGATGAATTTAGGCGCCCGTACCGCCCGTTTCCCCCTTTTATACTTTGTCCATGCCGATACCTTGCCGCCTGCCAGCTTTGCACAAGATATCTTAGGCGCAGTTGCATCCGGTGTTACGATGGGATGTTACCGCTATACATTTGACGCACCAGGTATTATGTTAAAAATTAATGCCTTTTTTACACGTTTTCATTGGCTTTGGTGCCAGGGAGGCGATAAAACTTTTTTTATCCAACGTACGACCTTTCAAACCCTGGGTGGTTATAACGAAGATTATTGTGTGATGGAGGAGTATGATTTTTTACAACGCGCCATGCTGCAGTATAAACTACATATTATCCCCAAAAACGCCCGAGTTTCTGCCCGAAAGTATAAAAAAAACGGATGGATACGGGTACAATTGGCCAATTTGATTGTTTTTAGGGCTTACCGGCGTGGGGTTGCGCCCGCTCAAATTAAGGCAACTTACCAACGCTTATTAAAATTTTAAGGTCTTATAAATCTGCCTTATATAATGTATCGTATATTGATGGAACAATTATCTAAGCTAAAACAGGATGAAAAAACTTATTTTTATTTTTCTGCTCACGTTCGGGACGCTGCTAGCGTGGTTTACCTGTACCAATTGCCGCACCATCAGAAACAGTGCTGATTCCAAACCCGTAACCCACGAAATATGGAATGGCCTTTTGAAAAAGCATGTAAATGCCGATGGATGGGTCGATTATAAGGGCTTTATCCGGGATAGTGCCGAACTCAATCGTTATTTAAAGGTACTGGAAGCTGCCCATCCCAACGACAAAACATGGTCGCGCAACGAACAAATGGCCTATTGGATCAACGCCTATAACGCGTATACCGTTCAGTTAATCGTGCGGAATTATCCGGTAAAAAGTATAAAAGATATTAAAAAAGGTTTGGCCTTTGTAAATTCCGTTTGGGATATTCAATTTATTAAAATACAAGGCTTTACCTACGATTTGAACAACATCGAACACAATATCTTGCGCCCGATTTACAAAGATCCACGGGTGCATGCGGCCGTCAACTGTGCATCGTATTCCTGCCCCAAACTGCGCCCTGAAGCCTATACCGCAGCGCGATTGGACGAACAACTGAACGATGCCATGGCTGGATTCGTGAACGACCCAATCCGCAACCGAATCTCCAGCTCAAAAGCGGAAATTTCTGAAATTTTCAAATGGTTTAAAGGCGATTTTGAACAAAACGGGCAAAATCTGCGGGCGTTCCTAAATCAGTTTTCAAAAGAAAAGATTACGGATAAAACCGATATTGCGCATTTAGACTATAACTGGAGCCTGAACGAGCAAAAATAGGCGCGCCTAATCGACCGATCCTTCGATCCAAAGAATTTCTGGTTTATGCTGTTGATCAAAAAAGACACGGATCTTTTTTCGGAAATCGCCGCTTTTATAGGTGTCGTATTCAATCAGGATCTCCCCCGTCTCTCCAGGTAAAATTGCTTCTTCCGGCCATTTCGCAGCCGTACAGCCGCAGGTCGTGCGCACGGTTTCGAGCAAAATGGGCGTTTGGGTGATGTTTTTGAATTTAAAAACATATTTCACCGGATACCCCTGCCGAATTTGACCAAAATTATGGTCTGTTTCAGTGAGCCATTCAATGACGGGCGGTGTACCAACCCTTGCATGGAGGGGCTGCGTGAAGGGAGCAGGCGTGCCCCAAAATAGGCAAAATGTGAAAAGTGCAATAAAATGCGTCATATCCGCTTGCTAAGTGTAACCAATGGTTGTCTGAAAGTGTCCAATGTTGGGTGTTGGTATCGGCAAAAATCGGTACTTTCGTTCAAAATAAATCATTCCTTTCGATAAAACGATCAACCATGCGCTATTTGCTTATTTTTATGCTCTGTGTGGGCATTTTTGTTCTTGGAAAACGCAGTTTTCATTGTTCTGGTTTTGGCGGACTACGCGGTGAGGGCTCCGTTCGTACTGAAAACAGAACCTTGGGCGCCTTTCATGCAGTGGAAGCCGATTTTAGTGGTGATGTAGAAGTCAGTATCGCCGACCAAAATGCAGTGACCATCGAGACCCATGAAAACCTGCTTCCTCATTTAAAAACGGAAGTTACAGATGGGGTGTTGCACCTTTTTTTTGATACCAATGTATCCTATATTAAAGATCTAAAAGTGCGGGTTTCGACCACCACCTTGGACGCCTTGACTTTAGGCGGAAGTGGATCCATACGCACCATGACCCCCTTGAAACTAGAACAATTAAAATTGAAAATTTCCGGTTCGGGCGATATTGATGCTGCGCAATTGGAAATAACCAATTTGAACACGGAAATTACAGGCAGCGGAACGATTAAGATTGGCGGAAAAACCAATGAATTCAAGGCAATGGTAAGTGGCAGCGGCGATATTGTAGCCGATCAACTCAATTCAGCTACCTGTGCCGCTACGGTTACGGGTTCCGGTGAAATTGATTGCGGGTTGGTGCAACAAACCTTGGATGCGGAAGTAACCGGCAGCGGCGATATCCGCTATGGTGGAACACCGCGAACCAATGTGGATATTACCGGTTCAGGCTCCGTGAAAGCGAAATAGTATACTTCCCGCTCGCGCGCGGTTCTACCGCGTGCGTCGATCATTCGGGCTCTGCCCGAGGGCGGAAACGGGCAGAGCCCGACAGATTGACACACGCGGTAGAACCGCGCGCGAGCAAGGGGCAAGAAAAATCCCGAATTTTGGTTTTCACCAGAATTCGGGATTAGTTTTACATTTATTTATCGCAACAATTACAGTTTTTCGCCTGCTTTTTTTGCCATTTTAGGCAATCGATCTTGCAAATCTTCGAGCAAACGCTCTGTTGCGTCTTTGCAAAGGGGCAAGATTTTTTCTACACTCACGACCGGAATACCCGCAACCAGGGCAACGGTACCTTTAGACGTAGCGCCTTCATTTACTTTAAATACCGCTTTACCTTCTTTGTTGTACAACCAGATATGGCAAGTGGCACGGATGCCAGCAGAACCTAAACCACCGATGGCTACTTTGGTAAAAAATCCATAGCGCATAAATACAAACATCACACCGTCGGCCGTAGGAAACACTTCCAGCATTTCGTTTTGTGCGCGGTTCTCCTTTTTATTGAGGAAAGAACCCGGGTACATGATTTTATATCCGTCGGCCACAATCGGGCGGATATAGTCCATCATGTCGGGCTCAGCGTATGCTTTGTATGCTGGGTTTTCGGTTACCTCTGTTTCTGGAAGCAGCGAAAAAGTGAAGTTTTTGGAATACTCTTCGAAAAACGATTTTTTGAAACTCGCCAACATCGGGGTCAGGTTGAAGTTGGTGTCTTTTGACATCGCCATGATCGACGAAACAAAGGACTTGTTGTTGTCTGGTAAGCCAGAAATGTCAATTTGGCGGTCTACGAAAAAGGTAGTTAGCGCTACTTTTTTGTCGCCACTTTGTGCGAAAATCGTGTTTGCGGCCAGGGTAAAGCATACCAATAGGACGCAGGTGAGCGTGCATTTTTTGTAAAAGGAAGTCATCATGTTAAAAGAAAGTGGTTGGAAGAATGAAGGTTACGGGCGTTTTCCCGTCCAACAGCAAACATACGACCATTCTCAGGTTTCCCGTTACGCGTTGCCTTCCATTTTCTTTGCCTTTTCCAATACCGTGGCTTCCAACGATTTTTTGTAATCGATGATGCGTTCCAGCAAGGCTACATCCGCAGTACCTAATATTTGCGCAGCCAAAATACCGGCATTGCGCGCTGCATTGAGCGCTACCGTAGCAACAGGCACGCCCTCGGGCATTTGCAGAATGGACAAAATACTGTCCCACCCGTCAATGGAATTGGAGGACTTCACCGGCACGCCAATGACGGGCAAAGGCGTAATTGCGGCCACCATACCGGGCAAATGCGCGGCACCACCCGCACCCGCAATAACGACTTTAATACCCCGAATATGGGCATTTTTGGCAAATTCAAACATGCGATCGGGCGTCCGATGCGCCGAAACGATGGTCATTTCAAACGGAACGGCCAATTGTGCAAGAATGTCGGCCGCTTTTTGCATAACCGGCAAATCGGAATCGGAACCCATGATGATTGCAACCATTTAGGCAATTACTTTTAAGTTGTTTTTGACAAATTCAGCCCGTTCTTTGGCCAATTCTAAGGTGGGCGCGGTAATGGTTACATGGCCCATTTTGCGAAAAGGGGAAGTTTGCGCCTTGCTGTACAGGTGCAAGTGTACGCCTGGGAGGGCCAAACAGGCTTCCACACCCTCGTATTTTGCCGGACCTTTAAAGTCTGCTGCGCCCAGCAAATTGAGCATCACGGCGGGTTGAATTTGATCGGTCGCGCCCAAGGGCAAATTACAAATTGCGCGCAAATGTTGTTCGTATTGGCTGGTAATGGCACTATCAATGGTGTGATGCCCGCTGTTGTGGGGCCGGGGCGCTACTTCATTGACCAACAAGTCGCCCTCTACTGTGAGGAACATTTCTACGGCCAATAAGCCGCAAAGATCAAACTGTCGGATCACTTGTTCGGCAAGGGCTTCGGCCTGGGCAGCTACCAGCGGGCTAATCGCAGCGGGGCATAAAAGCATTTCAACCAGGTTGGCTTCCGGGTGAAAATCCATTTCAACGGCTGGGAAAATGGCCACTTCATCTTGTGCGTTCCGGGCGGCGATGACCGCAATTTCAGTTTGAACGGGTACGAGTTTTTCGGCCAGGCAAGGGCCTTTGAGCAGTTTTTGCTCCAAATCGGCTACATTGCGCAGGATAGAAACCCCTTTTCCATCGTACCCGGCACTGCGTGTTTTTTGCACAAAAGGCAATTTCCAGCGACCGTTTTGAACCGCGTCCAACAAGGCTTGCTCATCTTCAAACAACTCAAAATCGGCGGTGGGGATGGCGTGGGTGCGGTAAAATTCCTTTTGCAGGCCTTTATCCTTAATCAGATCGAGCGCGCGGGGGGCCGGGTGTACCGTTTTGCCCATTTTTTCCAGATCGTGCAAGGCCTGGGTATTTACGTGCTCAATTTCGATGGTGATGATATCCATATCCCGGCCAAAGGCCATTACATCGTCGTAATCATTGAAATTGCCTGGAATAAACTGCGTACAGACCTTTCCGGCTGGGAAATCGGGCTGGGCGTCTAATATATAGGTCTTAAAATCGAAGTTAGCAGCGGCAAGGCACAACATTTTACCAAGTTGTCCGCCGCCGAGGATGCCAATTTTTTGTGTTGTATCAAACATGGTGCAAAGGTAGTGCATCGGGGGCAATCTCTATCCAGCGGGCGGTCAATACTTCATATTGGGGTTGATGCTTTTGGTAAGTCCATCGTACAAATCGCGCCATTCGGGGTACTGTTCTAGTAAATTTAAATGTCTTTGGATGGTATCGACATCCCCGCGTAGAGCCGGACCGGTTTGCATGCGTTCTGGCGAATCTTGCAAGGCTTTGGCTAAGGTTTCTTCCATGAGTGGATGCATGAGTTCAAAAGGCAGGTCTTTTTCGTCGAGGAGTTTTTCGGCAATCGCAAAGCAATGGTTGGCAAAATTATTGGCAAAAACGGCGGCAACATGCAAGAGGGCGCGTTGTTCGTCATTTACACGGTACACCAGATTTCCGATGGTTTTGGCCGTTTTTTTCAAAAAAAGCAAGTCTGTGTCGTTCGAAGCATCCACACAAAACGGAATTTTGGACCAAACCGGACTGCGTTCCATGGAAAAAGATTGCAAGGGGTAAAACACGCCGAACCGTTGAAAATAGGGTTCCAGCACCTTGCCGGGCGTGGCGCCGGAGGTATGGGTAACCAGGCTATCTCCAACAAAAGGCGCAAGTTGTTCGGCCATCAATTCGATGGCATCATCGCGCACGGCCACCAAAATCCAGTCGGCATCGGAGCGAAGTTCGGTATAGTCGTTCGACCAATTGGTACTGAGTGCTTCTGCGAGTGGGCGTATGTTAGAAGCAGTGCGCCCAATAATTTGCGCGATGGGTAAACCCTTCGATTTGAGGCGTTTACCCAGGTGCCAGGCAATGCGGCCCGAGCCCACGATCACAATGGTAGGTGTTGCTTGCATTTTGGTTGTGTTAAAATCCGCGTGCGGTATCGTCTCCACGTGGATCGGCCACGCCTTGCCACATACCATTGGGCAGGCGCACAATGGCTTCTACCCGACCGATTGGGCTGCGAATATTTACAAAGTGGCCCATTTTTTCGAGTTGTGCTTGTACTTGCTGCGAAAAAGCGTCTTCCTCAATCGAAATTTGATCGGGTTTCCATTGGTGGTGAAACCGTTTGGCGCGCACGGCTTCTGGCAGGGTCATGCCAAATTCGGCCATGTTTACAATGATTTGAAAAACGCTGGTGGGGATGGTGGTACCGCCGGGGGTACCCATTGCCATCCATACTTTATTTTTTTTGGTGATCAGCACGGGCGTCATGCTGCTGAGTGGCCGTTTTCCGGGGGCAATGGCGTTGGCTTTGCCGCCAATAGCACCAAAAAGGTTGGGAACACCGGGCTTGGCGCTAAAATCGTCCATTTCATTGTTCAGGATAAATCCGGTCCCTGCAACCACGCTGCGGCTGCCATACGTGTCATTGAGGGTCGTGGTAACGGAAATGGCATTTCCTTCCCAGTCGACCACCGCAAAATGGGTCGTTTCTTCACTTTCTTTGGGCGGAATTCCGGCCGTAAGATCTGCGCTGACGGTCGCCTTTTGTGCATCGAAGGTCCGCATCCGATGCCGCAGATAGCTGGTATCTACCAGTCCTTTTGCTGGTATTTTTACAAAATCGGGATCGCCAAGGTAATGCGCGCGGTCGGCAAATGCCCTGCGCTCGGCTTCTGCCATCAGGTGTACGGCCGCAGCCGTGTGAAACCCATATTGGGCAAGCGGGTAAAATTGGGTCATCCCCAACAATTGCTGCAGGATAATCCCCCCACTGCTGGGCGGGGCCATGGTAATAATATGTAAGTCTTTGTAATCGAATTCAAGGGGTTTGCGCCACACCGATTTGTAGTTTTTTAAATCTTCGGCGCGCATAATGCCACCTTTGGCTTCCATTTCGCGCAAAATAAGCGCTGCAGTCCCCCCTTCATAAAATCCTTTGCGTCCTTCGGCGCTAATACGACTTAAGGTTTGGGCAAGATCATGCTGAATGAGCCAATCACCTTTTTTCCAGTCGTCAAATTTGACAAAAGCAGGTACAATGCTGCTGTTGCGTACAAAAGTCAATTTTTCCCGATTCAGGTTGAGGGCCTCCTGATCCGTAATCTGAAAGCCTTTCGCAGCCAGATCAATGGCGGGTTGAATCAAGGCATCCCAAGGCAAACGGCCATATTTTTGATGCAGTTCCCACATGCCATCCACCGATCCGGGCACCCCACTGGCTTGCACGCCGTAGCGGCTTTTATTGGGTATAATATTGCCTAAAGAATCGAGAAACATCTTTTCCGTAGCCGCTTCCGGGGCTTTTTCCCTAAAATCGAGGCTTACGACGGAATCATTTTTAGGGTGATAAATTAAAAAACCGCCGCCACCGATATTGCCAGCCTGCGGATAAACGACGGCCAGGGCAAACTGAACCGCTACCGCAGCATCAACGGCATTTCCGCCGTGTTGCAGTACCTCCAGGCCAGTTTGTGTGGCCAAAGGGTGGGCCGAAACCACCATGGCACTATCGCCGGTGGCTTCTTTTTCCATGCTATAAGGAAAAGGCGTATACCATTTACTTTGTGCACCTACGCAATAGGTAAGCCCACAAGTAGCAAAAGAACACAACAAAAGAATGCGCATCATCATGATTTAAGCAAAAGGAATTTCCGACAAACGTAGTACATAAATGGCAACAAAAAAAGCCCGTCTCCTCCAGAAGGAAACGGGCACTGCTTTCATTTGGTAAAGGTCACACTTGGGGATTTTTTATCGACCTAAACCCGGAGTTCCGGACATCCGTTCAGGTTGGAACGATGGGTAGTTTACAACCTTGTGGTTTAATGGGATTTAATGGCTGAAGGGGTTCAGTGGTTTAATGGGATTCAGGCTGAGGGGTTCAATGGTTTAATGGGATTCGGGCTGAAGGGGTTCAGTGGTTTAATGGGGTAGCATCATGGGGTTTTGGGATTATTCAGGGTGGTAGTGATTTGGGGTTCCTGGTTTTATAAGGCTGGTTTTGGGGTTTTGGAAAATTGGGGTTGGGTTTCATTTGGGTCTTTGCAGTTTTTGGGTAAACATTGGTATGCTGCAGGGATTAAAAGGTTTAGGTGTTTGGCTCAAATAACTGGAAGGCGCAATAATCGTCGCTATAATTTCCAGTTAAGCGTTTTGGTTCGAAGGTTTTTTGGCGTCCATTGGTCTGGGTGATTGTTTGTCGTATTCTGTAGGCTAATTCCAATGCACCGGATTCGGGGTTTATAACCGGTTGAAAATCAAATACTACGATTTGTTCCCAATTTTCCTGGCTCCATAATGCGTGGGTAAACAATTTTCCTTCGGTATGATATTGATCCTTCAGCCATCCTGTTTGTTTCCATCGTATTTGTCCGCCTTCTCCGGGATACCCCACTTCTACTGAAATGCTTCGAATATTTTCCCAAAGTGGTTCTTCAGATCGGAGTTTACATTTAACTTCGATGAGTACTGGTTCCATGTAAAATGGGTTGTTTGGATTAGTGGTGCTTGTTTGACCCTACAAAGATGGGGGCATTCGGTTTGGGAAAACAACCACAGAATTCAGTTGTACTTCCACACATTTCCGAATGCCCCACTTCATTTTTTTTACAAGGAGGCTGTTCCACATTGTTTTACCACCAGTACATAACCTGTTGGCAATCCTTGTACCGTGCAATGGTCTTTGGAAAAGAACAATTGGTAGTTTATCGTAGCGGTTCCGTCCGCAAAACTGCCGCACAGGGTAGCTGGCACTGCTGGTACACATGGGCCTGCAGGCGTTGGAACGATTGGCGTTGACGTACATGGACCCGTTAGGAAGAAACCAATGCGTGGTCGGCCACTTGAATCGAGGCCTTTCATCAAATAATTCGTAGCCATGATCGGGCCGGTCGCACTGCCTTTACGGAGCTCAACTTTGAAGTTTGCTGGTGCTGTTCCCCATGCAAACTGATTATTTGTTACATTTACGTTCGTATTGCACGTGACAAAGTTACAATCCGTGACGGTAGGCGGAATTTCAGATATAATAACAAAATCTGTTATGGCGTTAATGGTGGCTGGAAGTACGCTGATATTGGCATTTGCCGTCATGTTTTTGTCAACTTGTAATTGACAAACCGTGTAAACATCAATCAAATAGGGTTTTCCAGGCTTCAAGTTTTTTATGGAAGTGCTGGTACCTTCCACCGAAATCAGTGAAAGCACGGAGTCCGGTTGAATGGAGTCGCGCACCACTACCGTATAAAAACCGGCATCGGACAACCCATCCCAGGCAATATCAATAGAGGTGAAATCTTTTTTTACCACCCGCAGGTTGGTCGGTTTAGGACAAGTAGGGTTCAGGACAAAAGTGGTAATGACATACCCCAAGAGGGTGCCTACCAGTACCAGTCCGGTGTTTTTAAGTGCAGCATTCAATTGTTTTTCCATAATCGTTTGAATTTTAAGACAAAAGTATATTGTAATCCGCATGCATCTTTGCACAAAACACAGACTTACTTCCACATTTTATCCGATCTTTTTTTTGAGAAATGTTTAAAAGTCCGCTTGTTCGTACCCTGCAATTGCTGACTCCAGTAGAACTAGACGATCTGCACCAGTTTGTAGCATCGCCGATTTTTAATGAAGTACACCGGTATCGCGATAAATTGCGTTTGTTCGAACACCTGAAAAAGTACTATCCCGATTTTAACCATGCTGATCTTGCAAAAAGTTCGGTAGGGAAAGCATTATTTCCAGATCGGAGCAAACATATTTCTGAATTGGAACGTACCATGGCCTTATTACTGCCGATTGTGCGCCAATTTATTGCCATCACCTATTTTGATGTGCGCAGTGTGCGCGTCCATCCGCCTGATGAGGAGGAAATTCGGGAAATGCCCGCGCGTATGATTAATTATTTGCGACAAACCCTGGCTTTAATGCGGTTTTACGGCGAACGCAACCATGCTGATCGGGTCAGCGATACAGAACTGACGCCTGTATCCGGTAAACATAATTTTTTTCCAAATTTATATGCCAATCTAAGTGAGGTTTTTGCAAGGCAGCAAGACTTTAATATTTTTGACGAAAATACTTTTTGTGATGTGCATTACCTGATGTTTTTGGGAGAGTACGAAAAAGCACATTATGAAAGTGCGCAACAGGATCAGCGGCAAGGGGACGCCAATTTGCTGGCATCCATTGAGCAATTGGATCAGTTTTACCTGATTACCAAAATGCACCTAATGACAAAGTTGGAAATGCGACAGCGCACCAGTAACTTGTTTGAGGCAGATGTATTACGCCAAAAACGCCTGGAGGCCAATTTTGAAATTTCAAAATCATTTACAAATCAATTAATTAAAGATTATAAATATTTACGTACACCGGGTATTTCTATTTACCTGGCTTTGTTTGAATTTTTAAATGCTTCTGAACCCGGGGAAGCGTCTGATTATTTGGCTACCCGCTTTGGTCGGTTGTTGCTGCGCAAATCCCACAAATCGGCGGTGCCTTCAGGGCGTTTGAATGATTTTAATGTGTTACTGCGCAATTACTGGGTAAAAAGGTATCACAGTACAGGCGATTTGATTTTTTTGGAGCGCAACCACCAATTGCACAAAGAGCAACTCGCACTGGTTGGGCCACAAGACAGTATTCCCAGTTCTCAGTTTCAGGGTATTATACTTACCGCCTTGAAATTGCGGAAAACGGAGTGGGTTGCCCAGATTTTAAATGATTTTGACCCTAAAAAAATCATTGGCGAACCGCATTTAGATATTTTGATGGATGTTTTGTGGGCCTGTTTGCACTTTGCCAAAGGGGATTTTTTGGCCGCCCGTGCGAAAATGCCGCACTACATCAGTTATGGCGTTTTTCAGGATGGTTATCTATATGGCACAGCCGTTTCCTGGGATCTTAAAATCCGGTACGAATTGGACATTTTGCAAGAAGAAGAAAGTATGCAAATGGTGAAAACCAGTACTACGCGCATAGGCCGTTTTCGTTCGCTCCCGCCCGCCATGGTCGAGCGTTACCAAGGAATTTTTTCATTTATCACAAAAATTAACCGCTACAAACTAAATTCAGGTAAAAATCAGGATAAAATAAAGGCGTTGAAGGACCAAATTGCCCAAACCTCTGTTAGCGAACAGGAATGGTTGCTCACGAAATGCACGGAATTGCTTAAAACTGAAAATAAATAAACGGCTGCACATCGGCCGATTTGACCTGCAATACCAACGCGGCGATCAGCACAATGATACAGGCTTTAAATACCAATGGCGTCTTGGTAATTGTGTTTTGAACCGCCTGATCCCATGAAACCGGTAATACATGCAGAATATAACCCAGCCCGACCCAAAAGATGACCGGAGCATAACCGTCCAAAAATTCCGAGAAAATTTGCGGCTCAAAATTGTACCATATCTGACTGATCATGGCGTACACCGTGTCCAAATCCTGCGCCCGGAAAAAGATCCAGCAAAAGCACACAAAATGAAAGGTAAGGAGTGCGCCTAAGGCTTTGCGCAATAAACCCGGCGTATGCGGATATACTTGTTTGATCCACCGTTCTATGGCCAGTGCCAAGCCATGCAATCCACCCCATATAATAAAACGGGTGGCCGCACCATGCCACAACCCACCCAGCAACATGGTGAGCATCAAATTAATATAGGTGCGTGTTTTTCCTTTTTTATTGCCGCCCAAGGGGATGTACAAATAGTCGCGCAACCAGGTAGATAACGAAATATGCCAGCGACGCCAAAACTCGGTGACGCTTTTGGATTGATAAGGCGCATTAAAGTTGATTGGAAAATGAAAGCCCATCAACAAGGCCAAACCAATGGCCATGTCGGAATACCCGCTGAAATCGCAATAAATCTGGATTGCGTACCCATAAACGGCAAATAGGTTTTCTAATCCGCTGTACTGCAAGGGCGAGTCAAACACCCGATCCACAAAATTGGCACTGATATAATCGGAAATGACTGCTTTTTTGAACAAACCGGTGCAAATCAGGAATACCGCTCGACCAAAATCTTCCCTGCTCACAAAAGGTACCCGGTTGATTTGGGGCAAAAAATCGGCCGCCCGTACAATTGGACCAGCCACCATTTGCGGGAAAAAAGTTACGAAAAACGCGTAATCCAGGATGCTGTCCAGGGCTTTCAATTCACCGCGGTACACATCAATGGTGTAACTCAGCGACTGAAAGGTGAAGAAGGAAATACCCGCAGGTAGTAAAATATCCCAAGGGCCCAGGCTGCAATCTGCCGCTGCATTCAGAAGTTCGGCAAAGTAGTTGGTGTATTTAAAATAGGCCAGCATGCCCAAGTTGAGCACCAAACTGCCCACCAAAAGCCATTTTTTGCGGTTTTTAGAAGGGGCTTGCTCAATCCAATGCGCTAAATTGTAATCGACAATGACGATGACTACATGCAACAGCCAGAAAATACCGGCGCATTTGTAATAAAAATACAGGGAAAAGATGGTTACCCACAGGATGCGCAATTGCTGTTGGTGCAACAAGGCACGGTACACGAGCATCAAAATCAGGAAGAAAAAGATAAAAAATCCGCTTGTAAAAAGCAGGGGCGCTTCCCGGTGGTAAACTAACTGATCTAAAACTTTGCTAAGGTCGAAATGGAACACGGCGCGAAGATAGCGCTGCGAATGATGAATGATGAATGATGAATGATGAATTTTTTTTGATCCCTGGGTAGGGGACAGGTCTTAGGCGTACAATATTAGCCTTTTGGGAAGTTGGCTTTGATGTTTTGGGCGGCTAAGGTGGCGGTTTCCTGGAGGCGTTTTGCGCGGGTTTCGGGGCGTTTTGCGTTAAATCTTCAATAATCTTAGCTACTGCATTTCAACATGCCAATGCATTGGTTATTTTTGCCATTCTTAATTTCATGACTTGCAGGGATCACTGCCCGCGTCTGTTTACCGACAACACTATGCACAACCAGCCTTTTTCCTTTACGTTCGTATCCCGATTTATTTTCCTGACCATCACCTTGTTCATTTTGGCCAACCATGCCAACGCCCAGGTAACCTATGCACCACCTACATCGCCGCCCGTTTCTGTCAAACTGGTTTTTAAAGGCGATACCATCGGTACAGAAACGTCGGTAGTATCGGTTTCCGCCCAGCAAAAAGTAGTGTTTAATGTAACCGGATTGCAAGGCAACCTTGCCTGCCGCGATGGTGGCATTGAAATAAAATTGCGACAAGGTACTTCGGCCATCATCCCGCTCAATGCTGCCAACCGCTATACGTTTGTGATGAACAATCAAATTGCGTTTTTTACCATTTGGTGCAATGGCTCAAAAAAAGGCAGTGGCTTCATTTTGAATAAACCCGTACCCGATGCACCCTCTAATGCGGACAAAACCTCCAATACAAAGGTAGAACCTCAAATTTCTTCCGCATTTACCCTGCGGGATGCCATTAAACTGGCCGAGTTATACCGCAACCGGCCGAGTGGTTGGGAGTCCTCCATGCAATTGGTTTTTTCTAAATATGGCATCAAAGATTGCAAAGGTTATCCGTATTTGGAGCCCTATTGCAGCATCCTGGAACCCAAGCTGGGGCCTGTTAATTATGCTGGCGAAGGTGATTCAAAACTGGCACAACCCGGTGTGATCAGCAGCGCAAGTGGTATTTTAAATCCCACTTTTGTGATTGATGCCCTGGCCAAATTTGCGGCCAACCAATTCAAACAGGAAATCACCATTGCCTTTTTACAACGTTTCCGGGATACGCTGTTATCCGATCAATACAAGCCGTTGCGGTACCTCTTGCCCCGCACCTATTATACCTTCCTGACGGCCGATGTATTTAATTATGCCTCGTTTTATCAGTCCTTGCACGAAAATGCACAAACGGACCTGTTCAATTTGCCCGAAAACCTGGCAATTCTGATTCGTTCGCAGCCCAGTGCGGTCAATCCGGAGGTATATCCTGTGTTGCTGGCTGGTTTGGATTTGTATAAAGCCCTGGAAATCAGGCAACCCGCAGCGTTGGCCATCGAATCGCTGGCTTTCCGCGATTACGTGGTGGATAGTACAGTGTATGGCAAAACGGTGCGCACCTTGGGTCTGTTTTCGAAGCATTTGCGCAATTGGGAAGGCGAGTCGGCTACCGGTTGGGCGCAGGAGCAATATTTGCAACAACTGGCTTACGACGAGCATGCCTTCAATTTCTGGATGACCCTGATGCTAAAACAGGAGCAGGCTGCATTTGAAAAAATTAAAATCGGGACGGGCACCTTGTATGATTTGCTCAACCAGCCCAATGGCGGGCGCTTTCGGGTCGATTTAAGCAACCTGGTGAGTCGCATGGCTGCTTTACAATACCTTGCCCAGTCTAATACCTACAATAAATTTCCGATCGACAGTACCAAGCAACTTCAAATTCTGTCGCAATACGCCACCGGTGTTTTTGATCTGGTAGGAGCGGGTTTGCAAATGGCGAAAGGCCTGGATAGTAAAAATATTGCCCAATACGATCGAGTTGGACAAATTCTGAAAACAGCACGGGAGGTGGTGCAGTTTGCCCACAGCCTGCGTTTTGGCGATGCACTTTCAGTTACCCTGGAAATATTGCGCACCTTATATATTGATCCGTTTTTTGTGAAAAAACAAATCAGCGCCTTGTCGCAGGAGATCAATGATCTGGAAAAAATCATTCCAGAGGTCCAGTTTGACGAACTTTTTGCCACCTATCAGGGCGAAAAAAAGGCCGTGGCGTTTCTTACCCAGGGTTTGGAACAGTTCCGCAAAAAAGTGAAAGGCATTGGCAATTCTTTTGAGGAAGAAAAGGTACTCGCCCAAATCAGTGCATTGGAAAATGAAGTGGCGCAATTGCTTTTAAAGTCTTCTTTGATTCGAATTGTAGACAAGTATGGCAACTTACTAGTGACCTGCGCCAACGCGAAAAGTTCGGATGAGATTTTGGGGATTTTAGAAAAAACCGCTGCACCGGTACAGTCTTACCGCCGCAAACGCGGAAATCCGCATTTTTCTGCTTCCATTAATATGTATGCTGGTCTTGGCTTTGGCTTTGAAACCCGCCTCGATTCGTTGGGCAAAAAAGAGGGTGATCCGGGTCCAATGGCTGCTTTCACGGCGCCCCTGGGCATTAGTTTGGATTGGGGTATTGGCAAAAGCCATTCTTTGGGCGTCTTTTTTCCATTGATTGATGTGGGGGCTGTGACGGCCTTCCGCTTGCAGGACAATGTGTCGTCTTTGCCCGAATTGGCCTGGAAAAACGTGTTTGCGCCGGGCCTGTATGTAATGTGGGGCATTGGTCGTACACCCTTGAGTTTAGGGGTAGGCGGGCAATACGGACCCGCTTTGCGCAAGGTCACCAAAGACAATCTGAGTTACTCGGCGGCCAATTATCGGGTAGGCATGAGTTTGACCGTGGATATTCCTTTGTTTTTTGTGCACAACGGAATGCGCAAGCGATAGGAATCGGCGTATTTTTGCCGCCAATTTTTAGAAGATGCAGCAAAATCGCCTAACCCATTTGATCAGTGCCGAGTCCTTCACCACAGCGACGGTCGGTAATATTATAACCCAAAACCACACCCTTGCCCTTTCGGACGATGCCCGGACGCGTATACAGGCTTGTCGCGACTACCTGGATCGCAAGATAACCGG